>Ga0268299_1001266_pt1 | contig 48292 bp, 40 predicted proteins | sample NOBtaG_FD_193484 | JGI IMG/M metagenome (GOLD analysis project Ga0268299, IMG submission 193484) | Activated sludge microbial communities from bioreactor in Nijmegen, Gelderland, Netherland - NOB reactor | ecosystem: Engineered > Bioreactor > Aerobic > Activated sludge | place: Netherlands... | reverse complement strand
TAGACCAGCGCCGCATAGGCGAGCCGGTCGATCGGCACGTCGCCCTTCATACCGGCCTCGCGCCAGCCGCGGCGGTAGCCGTCGAACACGTCGCGCGTGCCGTCGAAGCCGGTGAGGAAGGTCGCCTGCACGTAGCCGCGGGTACCGACCTTGCGCGCGCCGCCCGGGCTCGTGGTGCTGATCCAGATCGGCGGATGCGGCTCCTGATAGCAGCGCGGCCAGATGTTGACCGCGCGCTCGTGGAAGAAGCGGCCTTCCCAGCTGAACGGCCCGTCGCGATGGGTCCACGCCTTGATGATGAGATCGAGCGCCTCCCAATGGCGCTCGTTCATGCGCACGGGATTGCTGTTGGCCGGGAGAATTTCGTAGGGCACGCCGCGCACGAAGCCGGCCTCGACGCGGCCGTGCGAGAGCACGTCGCACACCGCCATCTCCTCGGCCACGCGCACCGGCTGATTGCGGTTGGCGATCGGGTTGCCGAGGATGAGGATGCGCGCCTTCTTGGTCACGCGCGCGAGCGCCGCGAGCACCAGCGGCGCCGCCGGATCGACGCAGGTCGCCGTCTGATGATGCTCGTTGATCATCACGTCGACGCCTTCGTCCTCGGCAATGCACCATTCGTCGAGGTAACGGTCCCAGAGGGCCGCGCCCTTCTTGGGATCGAAATTGCGGTTGGGCAGCGACACGCGGATCGAGGGATAGGTGTCCGCCGGGGGCAAGTAGGGATAGGCGGTTTCGCTGAAGTGCCAGGCTCTCATGGGCGACTCGCTTTGAAGCGTTGACCGAAATCGGGCGCGTTAACCGTCGAGGAAGGCGAGCGCCGTCTTGGCGAAAGCCTCGGGCTGCTCGAGATGCGGCGCGTGGCCGGCCTCGGGAATGGTGACGAGGCGCGCGTTCGGCAGCAGCCGCGCATAGCGCTCGAGATAGGCGGCGGTGACCAAGCCGTCGCTGGCACCGCGCACGAACAGGCTCGGCGCCTTCACGCGGTGCAGGCGGTGCACGAGCTTGGGGTTGTGCATCCACGGCTTCCAGGTGAGCAGTGCCAAGGTTTCGCGGTTGCGCAGCATCAGCGTCAGTTGATCGTCGGACAACTTGGCGATGTCCGGCAGCATCTTCTGGGGGTCGTGGAACATGAGCTTGTTGAGCTCGTCCTGCGGCAACGCCCAGATGTCCGGAATGTCGAGCTGGTCGGCGGGCCCGGTCTTGACGCCGACGGGCCCGACCAGCACCAGCTTCGAGATGCGCTCGGGGCTCTTGCTCGCCAGCTCCGCCGCCGCCCAGCCGCCGACCGAACAGCCGAGAAGCTCGACCTCGTCGAGGCCGAGCTTGTCGAGCAGCTCCAGATAGAGGTAGGCGATGTCGTCGACGCTATCGACCCAATCGGGCAGCGCCGAGCGCCCGAAGCCGGGATGCGAGGGCACGATGAGGCGGCGCTTGGCGGCGAAAGGTGCCACGAACGCCTGATTCGGAAAGAAACCGTTGCCGCCATGGAGCCAGAGCAGCGGCTTGCCGCTGCCCTGCTCGAAGAGATCGATATCGGTTCCGGCCAGCTTCACCACGGCATTCGTCAAGCGAACCTCCCGAAGAACATTGAACCGGCGCCACTGGCCGGCGCGCTGCGCCGGTTAAGGCCTAGAGCAAACCACCCGGTTAGGGAACAGGGCCGCGGCGCAAGCCGGCCCCGCGACGGGGCTGTGCCGGCCCGCGCGGCCCCACCCGCACCCTGCGCGCACCAGCGGGCGCGGGCTATGTCGCGGGGGGCAAGGAATGTCCCGAGGCTGCAAGTTTCGGCGCGGGCCGTCGAGCGCAGGCATGACCAAATGCTTGCGCATTGTGCTTGCGGCAGCGCCGGCGAATCTGCCGAGACCGGACGCGCGCTAGATCTGCCTCGCCCTTCCCGCCACCGCGAGCGCGGCTTCGCGCACGGCTTCGTTGTAGGTGGGGTGGGCGTGGAAGCTGCGCGCCAAATCTTCCGCCGAGCCGCCGAATTCCATCACGTTGACGACGGCGTGGATCATGTCGCCGGCTTCGGCGCCGATAATGTGGGCGCCGAGGATGCGGTCGGTCTTGGCGTCGGCGAGGATCTTCACGAAGCCCTCGCGCTCGTCGTTGCAGATGGCGCGGCTGTTGGCCGTGAACGGGAACTTGCCGGCCTTGTAGGCGATGCCGGCCTCTTTCAGCTGCTCCTCGGTTTTGCCGACCGTGGCGACCTCCGGCCACGTGTAGACGATGCCGGGCACCGTCTCGTAGTTCACGTGACCCGCCTGGCCGGCCAGCATCTCGGCCAGCGCCACACCTTCTTCCTCGGCCTTGTGGGCGAGCATCGGGCCCGGGATCGCGTCGCCGATCGCGTAGATGCCGGGCACGTTCGTTTGATAGTGCGCGTCGACGGCGATGAAGCCGCGCTTGTCGCGCGCCACCCCCACGGCATCGAGGCCAAGCTTGTCGACGAACGGCCGGCGGCCGATGGCGACGAGGACGATGTCGGCCTTCATTTCCTCGACAGCGCCGCCCTTCGACGGCTCGAGGGTGAGGCTGACGCCGTCATTGCCGGTCTTGGCCGCCGTGACCTTGCTGCCGAGGCGGAACACCAGGCCCTGCTTTTCGAGGATGCGCTGGAACTGCTTCGCCACCTCGCCGTCCATGCCCGGCACGATGCGGTCGAGGAACTCCACCACAGTCACCTTGGCGCCGAGCCGGCTCCAGACCGAGCCCATTTCGAGGCCGATATAGCCGGCACCGATCACGATCATGGTCTTCGGCACGGCCTCGAGCGCGATGGCACCGGTGGACGACACGATGCGCTTCTCGTCGACCGCGACGCCCGGCAGCGGAGTCGATTCCGAGCCGGTGGCGATGACGATGTTCTTCGCCTTGATCGGCTTGCCGTCGACCTCGACCAGCCCGCGCGCCTTGATGGTGCCGTGCCCGGCGATGTGATCGATCTTGTGCTTGCGGAAGAGGAAGGCGACGCCTTTGGTGAGCTGGTCCACGACGCCGTCTTTGCGCTTCATCATGGTCGGCAGGTCGAGCTCGACCGCAGCCTTGATGCCGTGCTTGGCGAAGGCATGCTGCGAGTCGCGGAATTTCTCGGAGCTTTGCAGCAGCGCCTTCGAGGGGATGCAACCGATATTGAGGCAGGTGCCGCCGAGCTTCGCCCGCTTCTCGATCACGCCCACCTTCATGCCGAGCTGGGCGGCGCGGATGGCGCCGACATAGCCGCCGGGCCCGGCGCCGATGATGAGAAGATCGTAAACCGTGTCGGCCATGAAATTGATCCGCTGCGTCTGGGAGGCTTGATGTGGGCGCGGCGCGCCGGTCCGGCAACCGGCGCCGCGAGGCTTGGTAACTAGCCCGAAGCCCCCCTAATATCCAGCGCCGGACAACGGCAAGGGGGAGAGAACAGCCTATGGACGCCGTCATCCAGAGCATCGTGAGCGGCCTGCCGATCCTGGCGCTCCACCTCGTCACCACCTTCGGCATGCTGATCGTCGGAATGGGCGTCTATATTTGGATCACGCCCTACGAAGACATCAAGCTCGTGCGCGAGGGCAACACGGCCGCCGCGGTGGCGTTGGGGGGCGCCTTCCTCGGCCTTGCCATTCCGCTGGCCGGCTCCTTGGCCGGTAGCGCCTCGACGATCGATATCCTGCTGTGGGGGCTGATTACGATCGTCGTGCAGCTTGTGTGCTTCAAGGTTGTGGACCTCGTCTTGGTCGGGTTGCCCAAGCGAATTGCGAACGGCGAGATGGCGGCCGCCATCTTCCTCGCCTTCGTCAAGGTCGCGGCCGGCGCCATCGTCGCCACGGCAGTCACGCGGTGAATCGCGGCGCTCTGCCCATGGACAGCGTGCGCCCGGCGGATGCGGCGCCGATGCGCGACGTTCGCGTCCGCCTCGGCCGCGCCGGCGATGCGCCGGCGACGGCCGCGCTGATCCGGCGCGCGTTCACCGCCTATGCGCCGCCGATCGTGCCGCCCTCGAGCGCCGTCACCGAGACCGAAGCGACATTGGCCGAGCCGCTGGCGCGCGGACAAGTCGCCGTCGCCGAATGCGGCGGAAGCTTCGCCGGCTGCATCGTATGGACGCCGAGCGGCGAGGAGATCTATTTCGGCCGCCTGGCCGTCGACCCCGTCTATCAGCGGCGCGGGATCGGCCGCGCCCTCATGCGCTTCGCCGAAGCTGGGGCGCGCGCCGCGGGCGCCCGCCGCCTGTCGCTCAACGTCCGGATCGCCTTGCCCGGCAATCGGCGGCTGTTCGCGGCTTGCGGCTTCCGCGAAGTTTCGCGCCATGCGCATCCGGGATTCGCCGAGCCCACCTATATCCTGATGGAAAAGGCGCTGTGAGCGAACGCACGGAAGTTCGGGCCTGAGGCGATGCGCAGCGGCTTCATCACGCTGCTGGTGGTGCTGGCCCTCGTCGCCATCGGGGCGCTCGGCCAATTCGGCGCCTTCACACCGGAAACGCCGCGCTACGAGCCCGAGCGGCCGCGGGCGCCGACGCCGCGCCGGCCCCAGCCCGAGGCGCGCCCCGACGGCGCGCGCCCGCTGGCGCCGCCCTCGTCGAACGATCCGCCGGTCGACATCCAGGTGCCCGACAAGCAGCAATCCTCGTCCGGCACCGCCTTCTCGCTCGATCCGCGCGGCATTTGGGTGACGGCCCGGCATGTCGCCGACGGCTGCTCGAAGATCTACGTGCTGACGGCGCCGAGGAGCGGCTATCAGGTGCGGAGCTTCTATATTCACACCACCGCCGACGTCGCCATCCTGCGCACCGATCGCGGCGTGCCCTACGTGGCCCTGTCCAGCGAGCCGCCGCGCGCGCAGCAGACGGCCTATCATTTCGGCTATCCCAAGGGCGAGCCGGGCGCCGTAGTCTCGACCCTGATCGGCCGTGCCACCATGCGCGCGCGCGGGCGCTACGCCACCAACGAACCGGTGCTGGTGTGGGCCGAACGCGACCGCGTGCCCGAGGGCGACGACCATCTGGGCGGCATCAGCGGCGGGCCGGTGTTCGACGCTGCCGGCCGCATCATCGGCACGACCGTGGCCGGCAGCACGCGGCGCGGGCGCGTCTTCACCTCCGACATGTCCTCGGTGCGCGCCGCCATTCAGCGCGCCGGCGTGGCGCCGGCCGACCCAGCCAACGCCGTGATACCGCGCATCGACGCGCGCAACTGGGTGCAGGTCGGCGCCGAGCTCCGCAGCCGGCTCACCGTCGCCAAAGTCGTGTGCCTCGTCGAGCAGCCCCAAGGCTACCGCCCGCGAAGTTTCTAGACGAAGGCGCCGCGGCGCCGCGTTCGCTGCACGCCCGAGCCAGGGGCGCGAAGGCCTCGGTCGGTATGAAGTTTGGAGACAACGGATTCTTTCCGAATGCCGTATAATTCGATGAACCCCCGCAAACGGGGCCAGCCGACGGGATATGGCAAGGGGTAATAGGGCTAGATCGGGCATGGCCGTGGCGCGCACCGCATGGGCGGGCGTGGCGGTGGCTGCTTGGGCTTTGGCGCCGGCTGTGGCGCGGAGCGAAGCCGTGCCTGCCGCTGCCGCCGCCTTCGACGCCGCCTACAAGGACTGGATGCGCCGGCACCGCATTCCGCAGGGCGTGCTGGCGGTGGCCGCGGGCGACAAAGTCATCCTGCTGAAGGGCTATGGCGGGCTCGACCCCAAGGCGCCGGTGCCGCTCGCCAGCCTCTCCAAGGCCATCACCGGCGCCTGCGTCGCCACCCTCGTCCGCGATGGGAAGCTCTCGCTCGGAAGCCGCCTCGGCGACGTGCTGGCGCCCCTGTTCAAGCGCCAGGGCGAGCCGGCGGACCCGCGCGTGCGCACCATCACCATCGAGCAGCTCCTGACGCATCGGAGCGGCTTCAGCCGCAAGGCCAACCCCGACCCCGCCTCGGGCGCCGCGCTGGTGGCGCAACTGCGCGAGCAGGGCGGCGGCAAGCCGGCGATCGACTCGGCCATGGCGCGCGCCCTCGCCTATCGCCTCGCCCGCCCGCCGGGCCAAGCCTACGAATACGTCAATGCCAACTACCTGATTCTCGGCGCCGTCATCGAGCAAGCCGCCAAGCGGCCCTACGAGGATTATTGCCGCGAGGCCGTGCTGCGCCCGCTCGGCGCCACCGGCCGGCTTGGGCCGAAATGGGCGGCGCTCTCGGCTTATGGCGGCTGGAGCCTGACCGCGACCGACTATCTGAAATTCCTCCACGCCTTCGACCGCGCGAGCGGCGTCGCCGACGCCGCCACCTGGCGCTGGATGCTGACGCCGGGCGGCAAGAGCCTGGGCAAGGGCCCCGACGCGCACTATGCGCTGGGCGTGGTGGTGCGCCGCGACGCCGGGGGACCGACCTTCCTCCACACCGGGCTCTGGACCCACGCGCAGAGCGACGCCGCCGGCGGGCCCCTTTCCGACAGCCACGCGACACTGGCGGTGAAGAGCGGCGAAGGCCTGTCGTGGTTCGTGTACATGGCGCCGCAGCCGCCGAACGCGGCGCGCTTCGCGCTCGACAAGGCGCTGTGGCGCGCCCACGATTCGGTGCGACGGCCCGCGCTGGCGCGTACCCCGAGCGTCCGCTCGGCGGCGCGGCGCGACTAGGTGGGCGCCGACTGCGCTGGCCGCCAATCGTGCTTCTTGCCCGGCAGCAGCCAATCGATCAGCGGCACCAGCGGCGTCAGCAGGAAGAGCGCCCAGACCGGCCCGTGCGGCTTGAACAGGAAGAACTGCCAGTAGAAGGCGAGGCACGCGACCAGGATCGCGTAGACGATGCGCATCGATCGTCGGTTGGGCGTCGTCATCGGATCGCTGATCATGAAGAAGGTGAACAGCAGCAGCGCGCCGTTGCCGAGCTGGTGGATGAGCACCGCCTCGCTCTGGCCGAGGATCAGCATGCGCGCCACGAGCAGCGCGGTGTAGCTGCCGAGAAAGGCCCAGGCGATGTCGAGCCGCTTGGCACTGGTCGTCACCGTGACGCCGAGGCACACGAACCAGAGGCCGATCAAGACATCGCTGCCCCATTGCCCGGGCGAGGCCCAGGCACCGGGCACGGCGATGATGGCGAGCATCACCGCGAGATTGGCCGGGTTATAGAGATGCTTGCCGCGGATGCGGATGGTGAACTTCGCCGACATCGCCAGCGCCGCCAGCAGCGGATGCACCCAGAAGGAATCCGCGCGCACCAGGATGCTGGTGCCGAGGCAGGTGACGACGGCGCTCAAATAGCCGACCCGCTTCAGGCCGAGTGCCCGGATCCAAAAGGCCTGGGCCCCGAGCCCGGCGGCGAAGGCCAGCACCACCTGGCGCCAATCGAGCGCGAAATCACGCACCAGCGCGCCGAACAGCAGCAGCGTGCCAAGGAACACGATCTGGAAGAGCCGCGCATCGATGCGGCGCAGCGGCGCGACGAGCCGGCGCAGCATTTCCGCCGGCGTGGCGGCCGGGGCCGTTGCCGGCGGCGGCGCGAACGCCATCGCCGCCGGCAGGCTTTCGGCGGTCTGCAGCATGGCCCAGTCCCTAGGGATTCATGCGCTTGCGAATGGCGGCGACGTCCCAGCCGGTGAGATCGGCCAGCACGCGTGCCGAACGCTCCTCGCGCTCCGCCACGGATTCGCGGTAGCGGCGGTATTCGCCGAGCGCGTCCCAGCACTGGAACACGCTGCCGCGCCACGGATGGCGGAGCACGTAGCGCGTCTGGAAGTTCGCGCGGTCCTTGGTTTCCTGGAAGGCGAGGTCTTCGGGGAAGGTTTCCTTGGTGTAGCGGATGTGGAGCCGCGTCAGCACCACCGGCTGGGCGCCCTGCCCCTTGCGCGGATCGACCGTGTCCGACACCCACGCGGCGCCGGCTTCGCGCAGCTCCGCGACGTTCAGGGGATCGGCGGCGCAGGGATCGCACCAGCCCATGTCCCAGAAATATTCGGTGAACACGACGCTGTGCTTTTCCTTCTCGGCCTGGCGCGCGAACATCGCCTTGTAGAATTTCGTGAACTCGCCCGGCTGCTTGAGATAGGTCGGCAACTCCATGTTGGCGGGCAGTTTCACGGTGCGGTAGTTCGTGGCCTCGACCCGGCCCTGGCGCGATAGAACGTATACGATGAGATCCTGCGGCCCGTTGGCGTTGATCATGCCGAGCCGCATCGGCAGCATGAATTTCGGCGACTCGAAGCGGAACTGGAGCGGACGGAGATAGGCGAAGCCGCCCTTGGCCTGCTCCTTCAGGTTCACGCGCGCCACGAAGAACTTCATGTTCTGCTGGATGTAGGGCCCGAGCGCCTTGGCGGCACCCGCCGGAATCTTGTAGCCGTTCTGCTTCAGCCAGGTTTCGAGGCCGTCGCTTTGCGAGGCCGAGAGGATGGCGATGTCGTATTCGCCGACCGTGTATTGCGCCTCGATCGTGACGCCGAGTGCCTTCTCGCCATTGCGGCCTTTCGCGGCGCGATCGACGGACGGCGCGCTTTCGACGCTCCGGCGGTCGTATTTCCGGCGATCGCAGGGATTCGCGTCGTAATATTCGGCCAGGCGCGGCGAGGAATAGCCGTCGAGGCGGTCGAAGATCTTCTTCTCAGAAACACGGATGTCCTGCTTCTGCAGCACCACCGGCACCGGCACCACGAGCGCAAAATCGGTGAGCTCGCCCTTGTAGTCGTTGAGCATGGTGATCGTGGTCTTGGCGCCGTCGCGCGCCAGGATCACCTGCGAAGCCTCGTTGAACAGCGAGGCATCGGCTTTGCCGACGAAGAAGCCGCAGAACGCCTGGGCGGACGGCGCCAAGGCAACCGGTATCGCGGCGGCAAATGCCGCCAATAGAAGCGAGCGCATGGTGAGCCTCCCGTTTTTATGTTCGCGCGGGTCGAACACAAACGCGTGATTGGGGCGTGTCTGCGGCACAACCGCGGCGCGATCCCGCCAAGCTTCGTGAATCTAAGGGGCGGGCGGGCGCTGGCGGCGCGTGCCGCCGCGCGCTAGCCTGACGCGATCATGCGGCAACGGGGCCGCACGCCATACCCCGGGGGAGGACAAATCATGACGCCCATGCTGACATTGCTCGCCTGGTCCGTGGCACTCGCCTTCGTGCAGATGCTGATCGCCGCGAGCGCCGCGACGCTTCAGGTCGGTTTGCCGCGCCTCGCCGGCAATCGCGAGAACATGCCGAAGCTCGAGGGCTTGGCGGGCCGCGCGCAGCGGGCGCATCACAACATGCTGGAGAGCCTCGTGCTGTTCGCGGCGCTCGTTCTGTTGGCGCATATCGGCGGGAAGGCGAACGCGACGGCGGTGCTCGGCGCGCAGCTCTTTTTCTGGGCGAGGCTGGTTTACGCGCTGGTGTATCTCGCGGGCATTCCTTGGCTGCGCACCGGCGTCTGGGCCGTCTCGGTCGTCGGCATGATCATGATCTTCTTGCAGCTGCTCGGCTGAAGCCGGTCGCAGGGCGGCGCGGGAGATCAACCATGGAAGTCGTGAATCTGCCGGCGAAGTTCGCCAAATTCGCCGAGCACTGGTCGCCCAAGATCGTGGCGCAGGTGAACGATCTCCACATCAAGGCGGTGAAGCTCAAGGGCGAATTCGTCTGGCACCGCCACGCCGACACCGACGAACTCTTCATCGTGCACAAGGGCGTACTCAAGATCGGCATCCGCGCGGACGGCGCCGATCGCGAGGTGCGCGTGGGCGCGGGCGAGATTTTCGTGGTGCCGAAGGGCGTCGAGCACATCACCGCCGCCGACGAGGAATGCGAGATTCTCCTCATCGAGCCGGCGGGCACGGTCAACACCGGCGATGCCGCCGGCGCGCTCACGGCCGCGCACGAGCCGTGGATCTAGCCGCCGCGCAGGCGCGCTACATCCCCAGCAGCAAGCGCTGCGGATCCTCGATGCATTCCTTGACGCGCACCAGGAAGGTGACCGCCTCGCGGCCGTCGACGATGCGGTGGTCGTAGGAGAGGGCGAGATACATCATCGGGCGGATCTCGACCTTGTCGCCGATCGCGACCGGGCGCGGCTGCGTCTTGTGCATCCCCAAAATGCCCGACTGCGGCGGGTTGAGGATCGGCGTCGACATCAGCGAGCCGTAGACGCCGCCGTTCGAGATCGTGAAGGTGCCGCCGGTCAGATCCTCGATGGTGAGCTTGCCGTCGCGCGCCTTCTTGCCGAGCTCGCCGATCTTCTTCTCGATGTCGGCGAGGCCGAGCTTGTCGGCGTCGCGCAGCACCGGCACGACCAGGCCCTGCTCGGTGCCGACGGCGACGCCGATGTCGTAGTGGTTCTTGTAGATCAGCTCCTCGCCGTCGATCTCGCCGTTGACGGCCGGAATCTCCTGGAGCGCCTGGACGCAGGCCTTGACGAAGAAGCCCATGAAGCCGAGCCGCACGCCGTGCCGCTTTTCGAAGCCTTCCTTGTATTGCTCGCGGAGCTTCAAGATTGCGCCCATGTCGACCTCGTTGAAGGTCGTGAGCATGGCGGCGGTGTTCTGCGCGGATTTGAGGCGCTCTGCAATGCGCTTCCGGAGCCGCGTCATGCGCACGCGCTGCTCGCGCGGATGTGGCGCGCCGGCGGCGGCGGCCGGCGCCGCGGGCGCGACGGCAGCCGCGGGTGCCGGCGCCGCATCGGGCACGCGCATCGTCATGCCGGAGCGCGCGGCAGGCGCCGCGGCCGGCTTGTTTTCCATGAAGGCGAGCACGTCGCCCTTGGTGAGGCGGCCGTCCTTGCCGCTCGGTGCCACGGCGGCGGGGTCGATCTGGTTCTCGGCGACCAGCTTGCGCACCGCCGGCGATTGCGGCGCGGCGGGAGACGGAGCCACGGCGGGCGCCGCGGCGGCGGGCGCGGGCTTCGGGGCAGCGGCCGGAGCCGCCGGCTTCGGGGCGGCGGCGGGCTTGGCGACGGCGGCGCCGGCCTCCGCGATGCTGCCGAGCACTTGTCCGATGGCGACGTTGGCGCCCTCGGGCGCGTCGATGGCGGCGAGCGTGCCGGCGGCGGGCGCGTTGACCTCGAGCGTCACCTTGTCGGTTTCGAGCTCGCAGAGCGCCTCGTCGAGTGCGACCGCGTCGCCCACCTTCTTCATCCACTTGGCGACCGTGGCCTCGGTGACGGATTCGCCGAGGGCGGGCACTTTGATTTCGATGCTCATGGCTTCCTGGGATCCGCCGCGGACGAGACGGTCAATGCCGTGTTGATGAGTTGCGCCTGCTCCTTGGCGTGACGGCTGGCGAGGCCGGTGGCGGGCGAGGCGGCCGGCGGACGGCCGGCATATTTCGGACGTCCCGGCATGCCGAGGCGTTCCATCGTCTCCTCGATCGGCGCGTTGACGGTGAGCCAAGCGCCCATATTCTTGGGCTCTTCCTGGCACCACACCAATTCGGCCTGGCGGAAGCGGCCGAGATCGTCGGCCAGCGACTGCGCCGGGAAGGGATAGAGCTGTTCGAGGCGGATGATGACCACGTCGTCGTTGAGTTTCCGCTCGTCGCGCGCCTCGAGAAGATCGAAGTAGACCTTGCCCGAGCACAGCACCACGCGCTTGATGCCGGCATCGGGGCCGATGCCGGTGCCGTCGAACAGCACGCGGTGGAACGACGAGCCGGGGCCGAAATCGGCGAGCTTGGAGACGGCGAGCTTGTGCCGGAGAAGCGATTTCGGCGTCATCACGATCAGGGGCTTCCTGATCTTGCGCCGCATCTGCCGGCGCAGCACGTGGAAGAAGTTCGCCGGCGTGGTGCAGTTCACCACCTGCATGTTGTCTTCGGCGCAGAGCTGGAGATAGCGCTCGAGCCGCGCTGAGCTGTGCTCCGGCCCCTGCCCTTCGTAGCCGTGGGGCAGCAGCATCACGAGGCCGGAGAGGCGCAGCCATTTCGATTCGCCGGCGGCGATGAACTGGTCGACGATGACCTGCGCGCCGTTGGCGAAATCGCCGAACTGCGCCTCCCACAGCACCAGGCAATGCGGCTCGGCGAGCGAGAATCCGTATTCGAAGCCGAGCACCGAGGCCTCGGCGAGCGGCGAATCGATCACCTCGAAATGCGCCTGGCCGTGCTTCACGTTGGTGAGCGGGACGTATTTCTGCTCGCTCTCCTGATCGATCAGCACGGCGTGGCGGTGGGAGAAGGTGCCGCGGCCGCTATCCTGGCCCGAGAGCCGCACGGGCGTGCCCTCGGCCACGAGCGTGCCGAAGGCGAGCGCCTCGCCCGTGGCCCAATCGATGCCCGCGCCGCCCTCGATGGCCTTGCGCTTGGCCTCGAGCTGGCGCGCGATCTTGCGGTTGAGGTTGAAGCCCTTCGGCACTTCGGTGAGCCGCTGGCCCACCTCCTTCAGCAGCTCGAGCGGCACCGCGGTTTCGCCGCGGATATATTCGCCGCGCGCGGCTTCGAGCCCGGTCCAGGCGCCCTCGAGCCAATCCGCCTTGTTGGGGCGGAAGGCCTTGGCGACCTCGAAATCCTCTTCGAGCTTCTGTTCGTAGCCCGCGACCAGCGCGTTCGCCTCGTCTTCGGCGACGAGGCCCTCGGCCGCCAGCTTCTTGGCGTAGATCGTGCGCGTGGGCGCCTGTTTGGCGATGGCGCGATACATCAGCGGCTGGGTGAAGGCCGGTTCGTCGCTTTCGTTGTGGCCGTGGCGCCGGTAGCACCACATGTCGATGACGACGTCTTTCTGGAACTCGTGGCGGAATTCGGTCGCGACGCGCGCCACGTGCACCACCGCCTCGGGGTCGTCGCCGTTGACGTGGAAGATCGGCGCCTGGACCATTTTCGCGACGTCGGTGCAATAGGGGCCCGAGCGCGAATTGGTGGGGTTGGTGGTGAAGCCGATCTGGTTGTTGACGATGAAATGGATCGTGCCGCCGGTGCGGTAGCCGCGAAGATCGGAGAGCGCCAGGGTTTCGGGCACTAGGCCCTGGCCGGCGAAGGCGGCGTCGCCGTGCAGCAGCAGGCCCATCACCGCGTGACGCGCCTTCTCGAGATCGCCCTTCTGCATCTGCTTGGCGCGCACCTTGCCGACCACGACGGGATTGACCGCCTCGAGATGCGAGGGGTTCGCCGTCAGCGAAAGGTGCACGGTATTGCCGTCGAAATCGCGGTCCGACGAGGTGCCGAGATGGTATTTGACGTCACCCGAACCCTGCACGTCCTCGGGATTCGCGGGATTGCCGCTGAATTCCGAGAAGATGGCGCGGAAGGGCTTGCCCATCATGTTGGCGAGCACGTTCAGGCGCCCGCGATGCGGCATGCCGATGACGATCTCTTTGACGCCGAGCTGACCGCCGCGCTTGATGATCTGTTCGAGGCCGGGGATCGTCGATTCGGCGCCATCCAGGCCGAAGCGCTTGGTGCCGGTGTATTTCTTGTCGAGGAAGCGCTCGAAGGTCTCGGCCGCGGTGAGCCGCTCGAGGATCGCGCGCTTGCCGAGCACGGTGAAATCGGTGCGGTTCTCGATGCGCTCCAGGCGCTCCTGGATCCAGAGCCGCTGCGCGGGCTCGAGGATGTACATGTATTCGACGCCGACCGTGCCGCAATAGGTGTGCACCAGCCGGTCGATGATCTGGCGCAGCGTGGCCTGCTCGCCGAAGCCGAGGATGCTGTTGATGTAGATGAGCTTGTCGAGATCGGCCTCGGTGAAGCCGTAGCTCTTGTAGTCGAGATCCTTGTGATACTTGCGCTCGGCGACGCCGAGCGGATCGAGATTGGCGATGAGGTGGCCGCGCGAGCGATAGGTGCGGATCAGCATGAAGGCACGGATGGAATCCAGCGCGGCAGCGCGCATCTGCTCGGCCGTGGCGCCCGCGACGGCTGCGGCCGGCACGGCGCCGTTGCCCTTGGCCTTTGCGGGCGGCGCTTTGGCCGCCGCCGGATCCTCGACGCCGACGATGCGCGTCTTGCCGATCCCCCAGCTGGGGCCGGCGATCTCTTCGAGCGCCAGGCGCTCGTCGTCGCCGAGCGTCGCGAAGAACGCGCGCCAGCCGGGGTCGACCGCGGCGGGATCGCCGAGGAAGGCCGCGTAGAGCTGTGCGACGAAGGTCGCGTTGCCGGCGTAGAGGAACGAATCCGCGATGCGCTCGCGCCGCGCGCTGCTTTGGGCGCCGTCCATGTGATTTCCCTTCGTAGGGTCGGGTCCGCAGCCCACCCCCCACGAAACACCGGTTGGGGGCCGCGATCAACCTACAAGGTATTTACCGCTTCATCAGTTTCAACATCGTGGAGCCGAGCGCCGAGGGCGAATCCGCGACGGCGATGCCGGCTGCCTTCATGGCCGACATTTTGTCGCCCGCCGTGCCCTTGCCGCCCGAGATGATGGCGCCGGCGTGGCCCATGCGCCGGCCCGGGGGCGCCGTGACCCCCGCAATGAAGCCGACCACGGGCTTCTTGACCTTTGCCCGCGTCAGGAACTCGGCCGCCTCTTCCTCGGCGCTGCCGCCGATCTCGCCGATCATGACGATGCCCTCGGTTTCGGGGTCGCCGAGGAACAGATCGAGGCAATCGATGAAATCGGTGCCGTTGACCGGGTCGCCGCCGATCCCGATGCAGGTGGATTGGCCGAGGCCCGCCGCCGTCGTCTGCGCCACCGCCTCGTAGGTGAGGGTGCCGGAGCGCGAGACGATGCCGATCTTGCCGCGCTTGTGGATGTGGCCCGGCATGATGCCGATTTTGCACTCGCCGGGGGTGATGACGCCGGGGCAATTGGGGCCGACGAGGCGCGATTTGGTGCCCGAAAGCGCGCGTTTCACCCGCACCATGTCGAGCACCGGAATGCCCTCGGTGATGCAGACCACGAGCGCCACTTCGGCCGCGATCGCCTCCAAAATGGCGTCGGCGGCGAACGGCGGCGGCACGTAGATGACGGAAGCGTTGGCGCCGGTCTGGGCGACCGCGTCGGCGACCGTGTCGAACACCGGGAGATCGAGATGCTTGGTGCCGCCTTTGCCCGGTGTTACGCCGCCCACCATCTTGGTGCCGTAGGCAATCGCCTGCTCGGAATGGAAGGTGCCCTGAGCGCCGGTGAAGCCCTGGCAGATCACCTTGGTGTTCTTGTCGACCAGAACGGCCATCTACGCGGCCTCCTTCACGGCCTTGACCACCTTTTCGGCAGCGTCGGCGAGATTGTCTGCCGAGAGAATGGGCAGTCCGGATTCGGCCAGGATCTTCTTGCCGAGCTCGACATTGGTGCCTTCGAGCCGGACGACCAGCGGCACATGGAGCGCCACTTCGCGTGCCGCGGCGACGACGCCTTCGGCGATCACGTCGCAGCGCATGATGCCGCCGAAGATGTTGACCAGGATGCCTTCGACGTTCGGGTCGGAGAGGATGATCTTGAACGCGGCCGTGACGCGCTCCTTGGTGGCGCCGCCGCCGACGTCGAGGAAATTGGCCGGCGAGCCGCCATAGAGCTTGATGATGTCCATGGTCGCCATAGCGAGGCCGGCGCCGTTGACCATGCAGCCGATATTGCCGTCGAGCTTCACGTAGTTGAGCGAATACTTGGCGGCTTCGAGCTCGGTCGGGTCTTCCTCGTCCTCGTCGCGGAGCTTCTCAACGTCGGCGTGGCGGAAGAGCGCGTTGTCGTCGAAGTTCATCTTGGCGTCGAGCGCCATCACCTCGCCCTTGCCGGTGACGATGAGCGGGTTGATCTCGATCATGCTGGCGTCGAGCTCGTTGAAGGCCTTGTAGAGGCCCTGCAGCAGCTTGGTGCCGGACTTCACCTGATCGCCCTCGAGGCCGAGGCCGTAGGCGATGCTGCGCGTGTGATGGCCCTGAAGACCCGTGGCCGGATCGATCGGCACTTTCCGGATCTTCTCCGGGTGCTTTTCGGCCACGTCTTCGATGTCCATGCCGCCTTCGGTGGAGGCGATGACGGTGATCCAGCCGCTGCCGCGATCCACCAGGAAGGAGACGTAGAGCTCGCGCTTGATGTCGGCGCCGTCCTCGATGAAGACGCGCTTCACTTCCTTGCCGGCCGGGCCGGTCTGCTTGGTGACCAGGATGTGGCCGAGCATCTTGGCGGCGTTGGCCTTGACCTCGTCGATGGATTTCACGACGCGGACGCCGCCCTTGCCGTTGGGGTCGTCCTTGAAGCGCCCGGCGCCGCGGCCGCCGGCGTGGATCTGCGACTTCACCACCCAGACCGGCCCGCCGAGCTCCTTGGCGGCCGCCTCGGCTTCGTTCGCCGTGTAGGCGACCTTGCCGCGCGGCACGGCCACGCCGAATTTGCGCAGCAAATCTTTCGCCTGGTACTCGTGGATGTTCATGCCCGGAATTTCCCGCTGATCACGGCCTCAAGCCGCCGGCATCATCTTCTTGGTGAGCTCGACCAGGCCTTTGACGGCGTTGACCGAGTGGTCGAACATCTTCTTCTCGTCGGCATCGAGCTTGATCTCGACGATCTTCTCGACGCCGCCGGCGCCGATGACGACCGGCACGCCGACATACATGCCGCTGACGCCATATTGCCCGGTGAGATAGGCCGCGCACGGGATGAGGCGCTTCTTGTCCTTGAGAAACGACTCGGCCATCCGGATGGCGGAGGCCGCCGGCGCATAGAAGGCCGAGCCGGTCTTCAGGAGGTTCACGATCTCGGCGCCGCCGTCGCGCGTCCGCTGGACGATCTTGTCCAGGCGCTCCTGCGTCGTCCAACCCATCTTGATGAGATCGGGCAGCGGGATGCCGGCGACGGTGGAATAGCGCGCCAGCGGCACCATGGTGTCGCCGTGGCCGCCGAGCACGAACGCCGTCACGTCTTCAACCGAGACCTTGAACTCCTCGGCGAGGAAGTGGCGGAAGCGCGCCGAATCGAGCACGCCGGCCATGCCTACGACCATGTTGGGCTTGAAGCCCGTGACCTCGCGCATGGCGCCGACCATGGCGTCGAGCGGGTTGGTGATGACGATGACGAAGGCGCCGGGCGCGTTCTCGCGGATGCCCTTGCCGACCGCGGCCATGACCTTGGCGTTGATGCCGACGAGGTCGTCGCGGCTCATGCCGGGCTTCCTCGGCACGCCGGCGGTGACGATGCACACGTCGGCGCTCTTGATGTCGGCGTAGTTCGAAGTGCCCGAATAGGCGGCATCGAAGCCCTGGACCGGCGCCGACTGCGCGATATCGAGCGCCTTGCCTTTGGCGGTGCCCTCGGCCTCGGGGATGTCGAGCACGACGATGTCGCCGAGCTCCTTCTGGCCGGCGAGCAGCGCCAGCGTGCCGCCGATCTGGCCGGCGCCGATGAGGGCAATTTTCTTGCGAGCCATTGTGGTTCCTTCGAAGGTCGGGGCGCCCGCAGAAGGCGCCCGATGAGGCCGAAAGCGGCGCTACGCCCGGCGCCGACAGGGACCCAGCGCGGCGGATTTCGCGGCCGGACGAGGAGGATGGACGGGCGCGCCGAATAGCGCGAAACGGCCTACCGGGCAAGGGGACACGGCGGCGCGGGCGGCTGCGCAAACCGCAGCGCGCCGTTGCCGTTTCGTGCGAGATCAGTAGCCCCGCGCCGGGTCCACGCGGTTTACGAGCGGCTCGCCGGCCCTGAGGCGGCGGAGGTTCTCCACCACCTGTCGCGCCGCGGTGTCGGGGTTGGTGAGGCCGGCATTGTGGGGGGTGACGCGCACTTTCGGGTGGTTCCAGAAGGTGTGCTCGGGCGCCAGCGGCTCGCGGCGGAAGACGTCGATCTGGGCGGCGGCGAGGTGGCCCGAATCGAGCGCGGCCAGCAAATCGTCGTCGACGACGTGGCCGCCGCGCGCGGCGTTGATGACGACGGCGCCCTCGGGCAGCGCTGCGAAAGCCCGGGCATCGAGGATGCTCTCGGTCTCCGGTGTGAGCGGCAGGAGGCAGACGAGGATTTCGGTGCGGGCGAGGAACCGCGCGAACCCTTCCGCGCCGTGGAAGCATTCGACGCCGGGAACGGATTTGGGCGTCCGGCTCCAGCCCGCGAGCTTGAAGCCGAACACGGCGAGCTTGCCGGCGAGATCGCGCCCGATCTCGCCCAAGCCGAGAATGCCGACCGCGCGGCTCGAGGCGTGCGGCTCGGCGAGCTGTTGCCAGCGGCGCTGGGCCTGGAAGCGGTCGTAGGTGTCGGCATCGCGGTGATAGCGCAGCACGGCGAGCGCGCAATATTCGCTCATGCGGTCGATGAGGTCGCGATCGACCATGCGCACGATGGAAACGCCTGCCGGCAAATGCGGATCGGCGAAGATGTGATCGACGCCCATACCGAGCGAGAGGATGAGCTTCAGATTCGGGAGGCTCGCGAGCAGGCCCGGCTTGGGCTTCCACACCAGCGCCGCCTCGATGGCGGCGGGATCGCCGAGTTCGTCGGGCCAGGCGCGCACTTCGACGCTGGGATCGAGCGCCGTGATGCGCCGGCGCCAGGCGCCCTTGTCGTCCCAGGTGCTGACGAAAAGCAGCGTGAGCGGGCGGCTGCCGGCCGGCGGCGCCATCTCAGGCGACCGCATTACGGATGAGATAGTCTGCGATCACCGGCGCGTTCACCTTGACCAGCTTCATCTCGCCGCCGGCCAGGGCCTGGCCCATCAGCGAGGATTGCTCGACGTCCGCGGGCTTCACCTTGAATATGCCGCGCGCGCCTTTGATGCCCGGATAATAGGTGGGATCGACCGCGCGCTGCTTCTTGGCGAGGCGCGCGAGCGCATCGGCCTCTTCGAGGGCCGCGACTTCCTGCTTCTTCACCAGCTTCCAATCGCTGTGGCCGGCAACCGCCTTGGCGTTGAGCTCCTCGACCGCGGCGTCGGCCGATTCCGCGGCCACGCCCACCTTGTAGACGTGCTTGGTGAGGCCGACATCGGCGCCCCACTTTTCCAGCCCCTTGCTCTTGGCCACGTAGATTTCCGGCATGACGCCTTTCTCCCCCAAGCCAGCGCGGCGCCAACGGGCCTTCAGGGAAACGGCCCTTGCAGCGCTCGATGCCGGCGGATAGATCGACCCTAATCGAGCGACCGGCAAAGGAAAACGCAAAATCATGACCGCCACGATGCGCGCCGCCTATATCGACGGCCACCAGGGCTTTTCATCGCTCAAAGTGGGCGCCCGGCCGAAGCCCGCGCCCGGCCCCGGCGAAGTGCTGATCAAGATCGCGGCCTCGTCGCTCAACCGCGTCGATCTCTACATGATCAACGACGGCAGCGGCTTCCGCCACGATCTGCCGCTGGTGCTCGGCGTGGACGGCGCCGGCGTCGTCGAGGAAGTCGGAAGCAATGTGAAAGTGAGGAGGCCCGGAGACCGCGTCGTGATCTATCCGGCGCGCTTCGGCCTCGACGAATTCAGCCGGCGCGGCGACCAGATGCTATCCTTCTCGCGTGCCGTGCCGGGCGAGAACATCGACGGCTGCTATGCCGACTACGTCGTGATGCCGGAGGAATGCGCCTTCCCCATCGCGCCCTCGCTCGCGTTCCGCGACGCCGCCGTGCTGCCGACCGCCTATCTCACCGCCTGGCGCATGGTGGTGACGGCGGGCGCCATCACCCAGGAAGACTGGGTGCTGATCCACGGCATCGGCGGCGGCGCCTCGCTGGCGGCCCTCCAATTCTGCGCCATCCGCCGCGCGCGCGTGATCGTCACCTCCTCTTCCGACGAGAAGCTGGCGGTGGCCAAGAAATACGGTGCCGAAGTGCTCATCAACTATCGCCGCCAGGACGTGCTCGAGGAAGTGCGCCGCGCCACCGGCAAGCGCGGCGTCGACGTCGTGCTCGAGAACGTCGGCGAGCAGACCTGGGACATCTCGATGAAGGCGGTGGTGGGCGGCGGCAAGATCGTGGTGTGCGGCGCCACGACCGGCGCCAACCCCAAGGCCGATCTGCAGCGCGTGTTCATCCGCCAGATCAGCATCGTCGGCGTCACCATTGGCAATTTCGAGGAGTTCCGGACGCTCATCGACGCCGCCGAGCGGAAGCTCTTCGTGCCGCACATCGAGCGCGTCTACCCGCTCGAGAAAATCCCCGAAGGCCTCGCGCTCATGGACCGCGGCGAGCAGATGGGGAAGCTGGGCGTGGCGATCAATCCGGGGCTGGGGGCCTGACTTTTCCTCTCCCGCGAAGCGGGAGAGGAGGGGCCCAGGCAATGCCGAAGGCATTGCCTGGGAGGTGAGGGAACGGCGCCGACGCCGAAATTCAGCGCGGGCGCAAATTCTCCAGCTGCTCCTCGATCGCGATATGAACCTCGGCGAGGACCTGCTGGATCTCGTGCAGCACCGCGTGCGTCGGGAACCGGATCACGCGAAAACCGCGGCGCTCCAGATCGAAGGTCCGCGCCGCGTCATAGACCTCCGCTTGAGCGTGCTGATCACCATCGATCTCGATCACCAGGCGCGCCGTAGCGCAGACAAAGTCGGCAATGTAGCTGCCGATCGGCACCTGCCGCCGAAACTTGAAGCCGCCCAATCGGCGGTCGCGCGTGCGGTTCCAAAACTTGCGCTCGGCGTCGCCAGAAAGTCGGCGAAGTTGGCGCGCTCGTTCGACCGGCGCGCCGGGATCGCGCGACTCCGGTAATCGGCTCACGCCGGTCTGTTTCGCACGTACGTCCCAGGGCATCGACGCGGGATTTCTCTCGAACGACATTCGAGAACAATACGTGAAACTTTGCGGATATGAAAGTGGTTCCCTGCGCGGCGGCGTACCCTCACTTCCCAAGCAATCGATTCGCGATTGCCCGGGCCCCTTCTCTCCCACTTCGTGGGAGAGAAAAGGCGCAGCTACGCCCTCACCACGCCCGTCTCGTCCGCCTTGAAATCGAACGCGGCGGCGAGGAGCGCCCTGGTGTAGGCCTCCTTGGGCTGCGAGAGCACGTCGGCGGTCGGCCCCTGCTCCACCACCTTGCCGTCGCGCATCACGACCACCTGGTGGCTCATGGCGCGGATCACGGCGAGGTCGTGGCTGATGAAGATGTAGGCGAGATTGTAATCGCGCTGCAGGCGGCGCAGCAGCTCGATCACCTGCGCCTGCACGGAACGATCGAGCGCCGAGGTGGGCTCGTCGAGGACGATGAGCTTGGGCTTCAAGACGAGCGCCCGCGCGATCGAGACGCGCTGGCGCTGGCCGCCCGAGAATTCGTGGGGATAGCGGTGGCGCGTCTCGGGATCGAGGCCCACTTCCTTGAGCCCCGCCACCACCAGCGCATCGCGCGCGTCTTCGTCGCCGCCGATGCGGTGGATCTTCAGGCCCTCGGCCACGATCTCGCCGACGGTCATCCGCGGCGAAAGGCTGCCGAACGGATCCTGGAACACGATCTGGAGCTCGCGGCGGATCGGTCGAAGCTCGCTCGTCTTGAGCGCCTGGATGTCGCGCCCCAGGAACACGATCGGGCCCTTGCTCTCGACCAGGCGCAGCAGGCCGAAGCCGAGCGAGGATTTGCCCGAGCCGCTTTCGCCGACCACGCCCACGGTTTCGCCGCTGCGCACGCGGAACGCCACGTCGTCGACCGCCTTCACGTGATCGACCGTGCGGCGGAAAATGCCGGCCTTGATCGGATACCAGACCTTGAAGCCCTCGGTCGCCATCACTTCCTTGGCGCCGGGCGACACCGGCGCCGGCGTGCCCTTGGGCTCGGAGCCGAGCAGGCGCTTGGTGTATTCGTGCTGCGGCGCCTTGAAGACGTCGGCGACCGGCCCGGTCTCGACGATGAGGCCGGACTGCATCACCGCCACGCGGTCGCAGGTATGGCGCACCAAGCCGAGATCGTGGGTGATGAACAAGAGGCCCATGCCGAAACGCTGCTGAAGCTCCTTCAAGAGCTTCAGGATCTGCGCCTGGATGGTGACGTCCACGGCCGTCGTCGGCTCGTCGGCGATCAGGAGCTCGGGGTCGTTGGCGAGCGCCATCGCGATCATCACGCGCTGGCGCTGGCCGCCCGATAGCTCGTGCGGAAAGGCGCCGAGCCGCTTCTCGGGATTCCGGATGCCGACGAGATTCAAGAGTTCCAGCGTGCGCGCCCGCGCCGCCGCGCGGCCGAGCCCGCGGTGGACGAACAGCATCTCGCCGATCTGCTTCTCGATGTTGTGCAGCGGGTTGAGCGCCGTCAGCGGCTCCTGGAAGATCATCGCCACCCGGTTGCCGCGGATGGCGCGCAGGCGCGGCTCGGCCGCGGCCATCAATTCCTCGCCCTTGAACTTGATGCTGCCCGAGGGATGGTTCGCCGACGGATAGGGCAGCAGCTGGAGCACCGAGAGCGCGGTGACGGATTTGCCCGAGCCGCTCTCGCCGACCAGCGCCAGCGTCTCGCCCTTCTCGATGCGGAACGAGACGCCGCGCACGGCATCGAAGCGCGCGTTGCCGGAGCGGAACTGCACGGTGAGGTCTTTCACCTCGAGGAGGGGTGGCGCGGCGCTCACGGGGCTTGTATCGGCGTGTTCGCCGGCGGGGCTTGCGGCGGCCACGCGGCGGCCGGCGCTGCCTGCGGCTCGGCGGCGACATGGCTGCTGACCGCCGATTTCCGCGGGTCGAACGCGTCGCGCACCGCCTCGCCGACGAAGACGAGCAGCGACAGCATGATGGCCAGGATCATGAACGCGGTGATGCCGAGCCAGGGCGCGTTGGTGGCGAATTCCTTGCCCTGCTTCAGAAGCTCGCCGAGCGACGGCGAGCCCGCGGGCAGGCCGAAGCCGAGGAAATCGAGCGAGGTCAGCGCCACCACCGCGCCCGAGAGGATGAACGGCATGAAGGTGATCGTGGCCACCATCGCGTTGGGGAGCACATGGCGGAACATGATGGTGACCGAGGGCGCGCCCATCGCCCGCGCCGCCCGCACGTAGTCGAAATTGCGCGCGCGCAGGAATTCGGCGCGCACCACGCCGACCAGGCCCATCCAGCTGAACAGCAGCATGATGCCGAGCAGCCACCAGAAATCGGGCTGGATGAAGCCCGAGATGATGATGAGCAGATAGAGCAGCGGGATCGAATCCCAGATCTCGATGAAGCGCTGGAAATAGAGATCGACCCGGCCGCCGAAATAGCCCTGCACGGCGCCGGCCGCGATGCCGACGATGCTGGAGAAGATCGTGAGCGCCAGGCCGAACAGGACCGAGATGCGGAATCCGTAGATGACGCGCGCCACCACGTCGCGCGCCTGGTTGTCGGTGCCGAGCCAGTTCTGCCAATCGGGCGGCGTGGGCGGCGTGCCGCTCAAATTGCGCACCGGCGCGTCGTAGCTGTACGGAATCAGCGGCCAGATCGCCCAGCCCTTCTTCCGGATCTCGTCGCGGATGAAGGGATCGGTGTAGACCGCGGGGCCCGGCAGATCGCCGCCGAAACTGCGCTCGGAATAATCCATCAGCACGGGGAAGTGCCACTTGCCGTCGTATTTGACGATCAGCGGGCGGTCGTTGGCGACGAACTCGGCGAACAGGGTGAAGAAGAACAGCACGCCGAACATCCACAACGACCAATAGCCGCGCCGGTGGGCGCGGAAATTGGCGAGCCGGCGCTGGGTCAGCGGCGAGATGCGCCACCAGAGGAATTTCGGATAGGCGGGCACGGGCTTCATGCGGCGCTGGCTTCGAAGTCGATGCGCGGATCGACCAGCATGTAGGTGAGATCGCTGATGAGCCGCGTGAGCAGGCCGATCAGCGAGAACACGTAGAGCGCCGCGAACAGGATGGGATAGTCGCGCCCAACCGCGGCGTCGAACGAGAGCAGGCCCAGCCCCTCGAGCGAGAACATCACCTCGATGAGCAGCGAGCCGGTGAAGAGGATGCTGATGAAGGCGCCGGGAAAGCCGGCGATCACGATCAGCATGGCATTGCGGAACACGTGGCCGTAGAGCACGCGGCTTTCGCTCAAGCCCTTGGCGCGGGCGGTGACGACGTATTGCTTCCTGATCTCCTCGAGGAAGCTGTTCTTGGTGAGCAACGTGAGAGTCGCGAAGCCGCCGATCGTCATCGCGATCACCGGTAGGGCCATGTGCCAGAAATAATCGCCGATTTGCTGCAGCGTCGTCATCGAATCGAAATTGTCGGAGACCAGGCCGCGCAGGGGAAACCACTTCACGAAATTGCCGGTGGCGAAGAGGATGATCAGCAGCAGCGCGAACAGGAAGCTCGGGATGGCGTAGCCGACGATGACGACGCCGCTCGACCACACGTCGAAGCGCGAGCCGTCGCGCGTCGCCTTCATGATGCCGAGCGGGATGCAGATGAGATAGGTGAGGAGCGTCGCCCACACCCCGAGCGAGATCGAGACCGGCAGGCGCTCCACCACGAGATCGACCACCGGCCTTCCCTTGAAGAAGCTCTCGCCGAAATCGAAGGTGATGTAATTGCGCATCATCAGGTAGAACCGCTCGAGGAGCGGCTTGTCGAGGCCGAGCTGGCGCGCGAGCCGGTCGCGCAGCTCCTTCTCCAGGCCGCGGCCGGCGCGCGTGTCCTGGCCCGGCTGCGGCGCGGTGCTGCGCACTTCGGAGCCTTCGGTGCCGCCGGTGCGCTCGCCGAGCGCCTTCGAGCCCTTCATCTCGAGGATGAACCGGTCGATGGGCCCGCCCGGCGCCATGTTGATGACGGCGAAGTTGATGACCATGATACCGACGATCGTCGGGATGATCAGCAGCAGCCGGCGGATGATATAGGCGAACATGAATGGCGGTCGGGGGCGGCGGAGTCCGGGCGCTCAGGGCTGGCTGCGGATGCGGCCCTTGAGCCGCTCGGCCTTGGCGGAATCGTACCACCAGATCGACGGCGTGGTGCCGCGTCGGTGCGGCGGCGCCACGCCGAACTTGTCCCAATAAAGCAGCCGGTCCGAGGCGAGATGCCAGCACGGCACCACGAAGTGGTGGTGCAGCAAGACGCGGTCGAGCGCCTTGCAGCGCGTGACCAGCGCCTCGCGGTCCGGCGCGTTGATGATGAGGTCGACGAGTTCGTCGATGGCCTTGTCCTTGATGCCGACGACGTTGTTGCTGCCGGTGGTGTCCGCGGCGGCGGTCGACCAGTAGTTCCGCTGCTCGTTGCCGGGCGACTCCGATTGGCCGAAGCCGTCGCTGATCATGTCGAAGTCGAAGCCTTCGACGCGCTTCTGGTATTGCACCGGATCGATGATGCGCAGCTCCGCCTTGATGCCGATCCGGGCGAGATTGCGCGTGTAGGGCAGGAATATGCGCTCGAACTGCGGGGATTCGGTGATGATCTCGAAGCGGAAGGCCTTGCCGTCCTTGTCGACGAGATCGTTGCCCTTGAAATCCCAGCCCGCCTCCTTGAGCAGCGCCAGCGCCTGGCGCGCGCCCTCGCGGATGTTGCCGTCGCCGGGATAGACCGGGAGCGTGTAGGGTTCCTTGAATACGGAGTCCGGAACGCGGCCGCGGAACGGCTCGAGCACCTTGAGTTCGTCGCTCTCCGGCAGCCCGGTCGCCGCCATCTCGGAATTCGAGAAGTAGCTCGCGCTGCGCTTGTACTGACCGTAGAACAGGTTCTTGTTCGACCACTCGAAATCGAGCATCAGCGCGAGCGCGCGGCGCACGCGCCAATCCTTGAACAGCGGCCGGCGCGTGTTCATCGCGAAGCACTGCATGCCGGCCGGACGCGAATGCGGCACGGTGCGCTTGACGAGCTCGCCTTTGCGTACGGCGTCGATCTCGTATTGCGTCGCCCAGGCGAGCGCCTGGTTCTCCGCGCGATAGTCGAACTCGCCGGCCTTGAAGGCCTCGCGCGCCACCGTGGCGTCGCGGAAATAATCGACCCGCGCGATGTCGAAATTGTCGTAACCGCGATTCACCGGGAGTTCCGCCGCCCAGTAGTCCTTGACGCGCTCGAACACGATGTAGCGGCCCGGGCTCACGTCGCCGATCTTGTAGGAGCCGCTGCCGAGCGGCTTTTCCAGCGTGACCTGATCGAACGGGCGGCCGGCGTAGTAGGCCTTCGAAAAGACGGGCAGTTCGCCCATGATCAGCGGCAATTCGCGATTGCCGGCGGCGCGAAAGTTGAATCTCACGCCGCGCGATCCGGCTTTCTCGGCCTTCACGACGTCGTGGTAGTACTGGCGGTAGCGCGGGTGGCCCTTTTCGCTCACCAGCGTCTCGAACGAGAAGAGCACGTCCTCGGCCGTGATCGGCGTGCCGTCGTGGAAGCGCGCGCGCTCGTCGAGTTCGAACGCGACCCAGGCTCGGTCCTTCGGCACTTCGATCGTCTTGGCGATGAGGCCGTAGCGGCTGAAGGGCTCGTCCGACGACGCTTTGGTGAGCGTGTCGAACACGAAGCTCAAGACGGCGAGGACGGGCGTGCCTTTGAGGATGAACGGATTGAGGTTGTCGAACGTGACGCCGCCGGCGCCGTAATAAATCGATCCGCCCTTGGGCGCGTTGGGGTTCACGTAGTCGAAATGCGCGAAACCCTCTTTGTATTTGGCAGCGCCGTGCATCGCCATGCCGTGGCCCTTGAACACGTCGGGCTCGGCGGTCTGGGCGCGGGCCACGGCCGGGCGGAACGCGGCGGCGGCGGCGAGGCCGGCGGCGTTCAGGCCGATCAAGGAGAGTATTTCGCGGCGAGACGGCATGGCGCTCCCATGGGGTGCGGAGATTCGACTGTAGACCATTGAACCGGCGTGGCGGAAGTGTGTCGCCGCCGCGGCGCGCCGGAGCCCGAGGCCACACCGCGCCTAGGGCTGGCTGCGAATGCGGCCTTTCAGCTTGGCTGCCTTGGCGGGATCGTACCACCAATACCGATACGACGTGCCGCGCCGGTGCGGCTCGGGCAGACCGAATTTGTCCCACCACAGCAGGCGGTCCACCTCGAGATGCCAGGTGGGAACGACGAAGTGGTGGTGCAGCAGCACGCGGTCGAGCGCCTTGCACCGGGCGACCAAGGCCGGACGGTCCGGCGCGTTGATCAGGAGATCGACCAATTCGTCGACCGCCTTGTCCTTGATGCCGATGTAGTTCTCGCTGCCGGCCGTGTCGGCGCTGGCGCTGGTCCACATGTTGCGCTGCTCATTGCCGGGCGATTCGCTCTGGCCCCACGTGGTGAAGATGAAATCGTAGTCGAAATTCTCGACCCGCTTCTGGTATTGCGTCGGATCGAGCGTGCGGATGTCCATCGCGATGCCGAGGCGTTTCAGATTCTGCGAATAGGGCAGCAGGAAGCGCTCGTCGCCCGTCGACGCCGTCGCGGCCTCGAACCGGAAACCACGGCCGGTCTTGAGCTCGGTCATGCGGCCGTCCTTGAATTCCCAGCCCGCCTCCTTGAGCAGCGCCAGCGCCTGGCGCAGGCCGTCGCGGATGTTGCCGTCGCCGGCATAGACCGGGAGCGCATAGGGCTCCTTGAAGACGCTCTCGGGCACGCGCCCCTTGAAGGGCTCGAGGATCTTGAGCTCCTCGCCTTCGGGGAGGCCTGTGGCCTCCATCTCGGAATTGGCGAAGTAGCTCTTGGTGCGCACATACTGCGTGTAGAAGATGTTCTTGTTGGTCCACTCGAAATCGAACACGACCGCGAGCGCGCGGCGGACCCGCCAATCGGCGAACAGCGGCCGGCGGAGGTTGAAGACCAGCGCCTGCATGCCTTGCGGCACCGAGGTCTTGACCGCGCGCTTGATGAGGCGCCCCTCGCGCACCGCCGCGATCTCGTATTGCGTCGCCCAGGACAGAGCCTGGTTCTCGTAGTGATAATCGTATTCGCCGGACTTGAAGGCTTCGCGCTGCACCGTGTCGTCGCGGTAATAGTCGAGCCTGACCGTGTCGAAATTGTCGTAGCCGCGCGCGGCGGGCAGCTCCGCGGCCCAGTAGTCCTTGATCCGGTCGAAGGTGATGAAGCGGCCCGGAATCACCTGGCCGATGCGGTAGGGCCCGCTGCCGAGCGGCCGTTCGAGCGAGACCTTGTCGAATTGGCGCTTGGCCCAATCCGCTTTCGACAGAACGGGTAGCTGGCCGAGGATCAGCGGCAGTTCCTTGTTGCCGGCCGTCTTGAAGGTGAACCGCACCGTCATCGGCCCGGCGCGCTCCGCCTTGACCACGTCCTTGTAGTATTGCGCGTAGGAGGGATGCGCCTTCTCGCTGACGAGGGTCTCGAACGAGAAGACCACGTCGTCGGCGGTGACGGGCGAGCCGTCGTGGAAGCGCGCGCGCTCGTCGATCTCGAACGCCGCCCAGGCGCGGTCTTTGGGCGTCTCGATGCTTTTCGCGATCCAGGCATATTCGCTGAAAGGCTCGTCGTCGGCGCCGCGCAGCAAGGTGGCGAAGACGTAGGTGAGGACGCCGCCCGCCGCCGAGCCCTTGAGGATTAAGGGATTGAGGCTGTCGAAGGTCGCGGAGCCGACCGCGAGGTAGAGCGAGCCGCCCTTGGGCGCCGCCGGATTCACGTAGTCGAATTGGGTGAAGCCCGGCTTGTATTTGGCTTCGCCGTGAATGGCGATGCCGGCGCCCTTGAACGTCTCGGCGCCTTGCGCCGCGGCGGGCACGGCGCGCACGAGGCCGGCGGTGGCGGCGCCCGCGCCGAGGCGGGACAGCAAGAGACGGCGGGAGATTGGCGCGATCATGATGGGGGCTCGCTCGATCTATTGAGGGGCCGAAGCGCAGCGCCATTATCGCAGCGGCGCGAACGGCGAAACAATCACGTTACGGCGCGCGGGGCTATGAACGCGATCATAGCCCGCGGCGGCCGTCAGGCCTCGATCAGGGCCAGCGCCGCGGCGTGGACGGCGGGATTGGCGGCGGCGAGGAATGTTTCGCCCGAGTTCACCGTGAGCGGCGCACCCTGCCAATCGGTGACGATGCCGCCCGCCTCCTCGACGATCGGCACCAAAGCGAGATAGTCCCAGGGCTTCAAGAGCGCGTCGGCCATGAGATCGACGTAACCGCTGGCGATCATGCCGACGGCGTAGCAATCGACGCCCCAGCGCGTGAAGGCGCAGGCGGCCGCGAGGCGCTCGTGCTTCGGCGCCTTCCAGTCGCGGAACATCTCGGGCGTCGTCGAGCAGAGGATGGCGCGCTCGAGCGGCACCGGCGGCTTGGCGCGGACGCGCTTGCCGTTGAAGAACGTGCCGCGGCCCTTCACGCCGACCCAGCGTTCGCGCTGGATGGGCTGGTCGAGGACGCCGAAGATCGGGCGCCCGTTCTCGCAGAGCGCGATCAGCGTGCCGAACAGCGCGGCGCCGCAGAGGAACGCCTTGGTGCCGTCGATGGGATCGATGACCCATTCGTAGACGGCGCCCCGCTTGGAGCGGCCGTGCTCCTCGCCCCAAATATCGTGCTCGGGAAACTCGCGGCCGATCAGCGCGCGGATCGCGTCTTCGGCCTCGCGGTCGGCCTTGGTCACCGGGCTGCCGTCGCCCTTGATGTCGACGCCGACGCCGGCGCGGAAATAGGGGCGGATGACGGCGCCGCTGGCGTCGGCCAGGCGGTCGGCGAAGGCGAGCAGGCGGTCGGGATCGGGCGCGGTCATGGCCGACCGCGCGCCAAGCGGCAGAGCCGGCGCGGCGGGCGGCTCAGTTCTTCTTCTCTTCGGCCGGCGGCGTGGCGGCGGGCGGAGTCGCGGCCGGCGGTGTGGCCGCTGGCGGCATCGCGGCCGGCGGCGTTGCCGGCGCGGGCGGCTTCTCGTCGGCCTTGCCGGGTTCGGCCTTGGGCGGCTCGGCTTTCGGCGGCTCGGCCTTCTTCTCTTCGGGCTTGGGCGCGGGTGCTTCGGTCTTCTTCTCGACGGCCGGAAGCGGCTTCGGCGCATCGCTGCGCGTGCGCAGGAACGTGAGCACTTGCGCGCGCTGCTCGGCGTTCGTCAAGCGGAACGCCATCTTCGAGCCCGGGATCATGGCGCCCGGATTGGCGAGGTATTTGAAGATCTCGTCGTAGGTCCACTCGCCGCCGGCGTTCTTCAAGCCGTCGGAATAGGCATAGCCCGCATGGCTGCCCTTCTTGCGGCCGACGATGTCCCAGAGATTGGGGCCGACGCCGTTGGCGCCGCCCTTGGTCAAGGTGTGGCACGAGACGCAGGCGGTGTTGACGCGCTTCTCGCCCGCGGCGGCATCGGCCGTGGCCAGGAGTTCGGCCACGGGCTTCTCGGGTTCCTTCACCTCGGGCACGGTCGGCTCGGCGTGGCCCGGCTTGTCGGCGTGCGGATAGAACGGCGGCACCAGCGTGTTGCCGATCTTGCCGATGCCCATGATCAGGAGCAGCGTGAAGATGACGGCGCCGGCGATCTTGTTGAATTCCATGTTTCGAATCCGTCTCTTCGGCGAGCAGTCAATGGCGCGGCGGGGAATAGCCAAGCGCGCCGGGAGAAGGCGTTTCCCCTGGCGCGCCGATGGTTATATGGTCCGCGGCCCGGATCGTCTATCGGCCAATCCGGCGCGGGAATTGGCCGTTTCACGCGGCATGGTGTCGCAGGAATTTCAGGAACTTCGCCAAGACGCGGCTGCCATGAACCCGATCGTAATCATTCCCGCGCGCCTGGCCGCGACGCGCCTGCCGGATAAGCCGCTCGCCGACATCCACGGCATGCCGATGATCGTGCATGTGTGGCGGCGCGCCGTTGCGGCCGGATGCGGCCCGGTCGTCGTCGCGGCCGGCGACGCCGCCATCGCCGCGGCGATCGAACGCGCCGGCGGCCGCGCGATCATGACCGACCCGGCGCATCCCTCGGGCTCGGACCGCATCTTCGAGGCGCTCCAAAAGGCCGATCCCGCTGGTGCCCACGACGTCATCGTCAATCTCCAGGGTGACCTGCCGGCGATCGAACCTGGCGACATCCGCGCGGTGCTGACGCCGCTGGCCGAGCCCGCCGTGGACATCGCGACCTTGGTGGCCGAGTGCCGCGAGGACTACGAGCGCCGCGAGCCGAGCGTGGTGAAATGCGCCGCCGCCTTCGCGCCCGGCGCGCGCATCGCGCGGGCGCTCTATTTCTCGCGCGCCGCGGTGCCGGCCGGCGACGGGCCGCTCTATCATCACATCGGCATCTACGCCTATCGCCGGGCGGCATTGGCGCGTTTCGTGTCGCTGCCGCCGAGCCCGCTCGAGCAGCGCGAGAAGCTCGAGCAGCTCCGGGCGCTCGAGGCCGGGATGCGCATCGACGCCGCTCTCGTCGACCGCGTGCCCTTCGGCGTCGACACGCAAGCCGATCTCGACCGCGCCCGCGCTTTGCTGAAGCCGAGGTGAAGGAAGGCAGATCGCAGGGAGGCGGGGAGACAGGGAGAAGTGAAGGCATTGCGCGCCAAGCGGCGTGCAAGAAAATCCGGCAGCCGCGTTCTTCCTTCGCGCGCCTCTTGGCGCGCAACCCCTTTTCTTTCTTCTCCCCGCCTCCCCGCCTCCCTGTGATCTTCCTTTGACCGCGCGGGCGTGGTAACCGCCGCGGGAGACGAGCAACCGCGGACTGCAAGAATGCCCACGCCCGCCAACCGCATCGCGTTTCAAGGCTATCCCGGCGCCTATTCGAATCTGGCGTGCAAGGGCGCGTTTCCGAAGATGACGCCGCTGCCGTGCCCGTCGTTCGAGGACGCGTTCGCGGCGGTGCGCGAGCGGAAGGCGCGCCTGGCCATGATCCCGATCGACAATTCGATCGCGGGCCGCGTGGCCGACATCCATCATCTCCTGCCGCATTCGCGCCTGCACATCGTCGGCGAGCATTTCCAGCGCGTCGAGCATTGCCTGCTCGGCTTGAAAAACGCGCGCCTCGAAGACTTGGCGGAAGCGCACAGCCACGTGCACGCGCTCGGCCAGTGCCGGAAGGCGATCAAGAAGCTCGGCCTCAAAGCCATCGTCCACGCCGACACGGCGGGGGCCGCCAAGGACGTGGCGCTCTGGAACGATCCCACGAAAGCCGCGATCTCCTCGAGCCTCGCCGCCGAGATCTACGGGCTCAAGATCTTGAAGCGCAACATCGAGGACGCCGAGCACAACACCACGCGCTTCCTGGTGATGAGCAAGCGCGCTAAAACCCCGAAGCCCGGCAACGGCCCCGCGATCACCTCGTTCGTGTTCCGCGTCCGGAGCGTGCCGGCCGCGCTTTACAAGGCGCTCGGCGGCTTCGCGACCAACAAGGTGAACATCACCAAGCTCGAGAGCTACATCATCGACGGCGGCTTCACCGTCGCGCAATTCTTTGCCGACGTTGACGGCCATCCGGACGACCAGGCGATGCGCTACGCCTTCGAGGAGCTCGCCTTCTTCACGACCTACGTGAAGGTGCTCGGCGTCTATCCCGCGCATCCCTTCCGCCGGACGGGCAAGGCCTGAGCCGCCCCCGTTGACCTTCGCCGGGGCGCGACCGAAGTTACGCGCGTCCGGAGAATCCGCCACGCGAACCTGGGGAGCGACGCATGATCGACGTCTATTACTGGCCGACGCCGAACGGCCACAAGGTCACGATCTTCCTCGAGGAAGCCGGCCTCGAATACAAGCTGGTGCCGGTCAACATCGGCAAGGGCGAGCAGTTCACGCCGCATTTCCTTTCGATCTCGCCCAACAACCGCATGCCCGCGATCGTCGACAAGAACCCCAAGGACGGCGGCGCGCCCGTTTCGGTGTTCGAATCCGGCGCCATCCTGATCTATCTCGGCGAGAAGACCGGGAAGTTCCTGCCCGCCATCGACAAGATCCGCCCGCGCGCGCAAGTGATGGAATGGCTGATGTGGCAGATGGGCGGTTTGGGGCCCATGTCGGGCCAGGCCGGCCATTTCCTCAACTACGCGCCCGAGGACATCCCCTACGGCAAGAAGCGCTACGCCAACGAGGTCAACCGCCTCTACGGCGTGATGGACAAGCGCCTCGCCCAGCACGAATACTTGGCCGGCGCGTATTCGATCGCCGACATGGCCTCGTATCCCTGGGTCGCGATCTGGAAGCGCATTTCGCAAAGCCTCGACGAATTCCCGAACCTCGCGCGCTGGGTGGCCGCGATGCGCGCCCGCCCGGCCGTGGACCGCGCCTACAAGGCCGGCGATTCGATCTCGCCGCCGAGCACCGGCACGATGAGCGACGAAGCGAAGAAGGTGCTGTTCGGCCAGACCGCGGCCACCATCCAGCAGGCCGCGACGAAGCAGAAGGTGAGCTGAGGGCGCGGGCGCCGCCGGGCGGCGAAGGCGCCGGGCGGCGAAGGCGCCGGGGCGCGGATGAGAAAGGGATAGAATCGCCGGACTCGCGATTCTCTATCCCTTTCTATCCTTTTCTATCCTTTTCGATCCCGGCGGCTTTCCTTTTCGAGCCCCGGCAATCCGCCCTGCGGCCCCCTCCCCCGGGGAAGACCGACATTCACCGACATTTACCGACATTCGCCGACATCGCTCGACATCGCGGGCCGAATCCGCGACCCCAAGCGCAAGGGCCCGCCGGCCCGGGCTGCGGCCGCCCCGGACCGCAGCGCGGCGAATGAGGGGCACGCCCCCTCTCCCTCGGGGATACGCTTTCGTACCCTTTCATACCCTTTGCCGCCCTTTTTCGGACCTCGTGGCCCGACGCGGCACGCGCTGGCGCGGCCGGGCCTGCGCGGCCGGGCCGGCCTCCGCCCTCTTCCCCGCGCGATAGACATTCGTGGACATTCGTGGACATCCGTGGACATCGCGCGGCCGATACGAAGCACGCCCCGGTCCTCGAGCCGCGGCGAAGCCTTGGTGTTGATGCACGCATTCAAAGAGCGCCTGGCGCGGCAAAGCGAAGGGCGCCGCGGCGAGAGGCCCATTGCGGGCCATAGCGCAAGATTAGAACATTACAAGAACAAAGGCAAGACTCATTTCGGCGGCCCACGGGCCGTCATTTCGTGTTCTGCTTCGCCGCGCCGCGGCCGCACGGGCGCTCGCGTCCATCCTTCGAGGCCCGTGTTCCTTCGCCCCGCGAAGGAACACGGGCGCCTCAGGATGAGGCCGGTTTGGTTGCGATGAATTGACCTCATTCTGAGGTGGCCGCCTTCTTCGGCGGCCCTCGAAGGATGGACGCGCGCGCGGTGTTGCCTCTGCGTGACGGTTTCACCGCGACCGGCCTCGTTCTATCGCAATCGGCGCAGTCCGGATCGCGGCCCGACGACGCTGTCGCGCACCGTTTCCACGCTTTGCACCAGCGCTTCCGCATCGAATCGAATCGTCTTTCGCTTCATGCCGCGAACTCCGTTGACGGCCGGACTCGCCGCCCGCCCCCTCCCCTACCCCAACTTCGCCTTCGCGTTCCCGATCGGCTCGGCCTTGTCTTGGGCGAGGCGCACGGTCAGCGTCTGGAGGGGGGAGCCGTGGACGAACACTTGGCACGCCAGCACCTTGTCCACCGCGATGCCGTCGGACGAGAGCGGCAGCATCAGGCGCTGGGTCCACATCTTGGTGTCGCGCTTGGTGCCGTAGATCGAGGTGGAGTAGATCGGCTGCTTCTCGCGGCAAAGATCGTCGTAGAGGCCGAGCAGGAATTTCTTGTAGTCGCCGACCATGACCTCGTCGACGTATTTCCCCGTGGGGTTCATGCCGAACGCTTCCGTCACCTCGGTGCCGAACAGGCGGTAGCGATAGCGCGGGCCCGGCTCCACGTCGACGAGCATGAGATGCGGCAGCACGGTGGGGATATCGAGCGGCTCGATGTCGTGCCGCGCGGGCATCGGCCGGGCGCCGCGCTTGGCTTGCCAATAGGCATAAACCGCCTTGAGGCGCGGATCGGCCTCTTCGAACGGAATCGTCTCGCCCATGCCGGGCCCTCCGCCGGTTCCCGAGCCCCCAATTCGGATCCCCCGGGCGAAGTCTAGCGCGGGTCCGCGGCGGGTGGAACCGCGTGTGGCGACGCCGGCCCTAGGCGAACCGCTCCCGGACCATCGCGTAGCAGGCGCGCAGCAGCAGGGCTTCGCCGCCTTTGGGGCGGCCGGGGCGGGTTTTCTGATTCCACGCGAAAGTGTCGAAATGGGCCCAGGGCACGCCCTTCTCGACGAAGGCCTCGAGGAACAGCGCGGCCGTGATGGCGCCGGCCATGCCGCCTTCGGGCGCATTGGTGAGATCGGCGGTCTCGCCTTCCACCAGCGCGCGGTAGCCCGGCCAGAGCGGCAGGCGCCAGAGCGGATCGTCCTCGGCGCGCGCGTGCTTGGCGAGCGCATCGGCGAGCGCGTCGTCGTTCGCGAAGAGCGCCGGCAGCTCCGGGCCCAGCGCCACGCGGGCGGCGCCGGTGAGCGTCGCGAAATCGAGCAGCAAGGCCGGCTTCTCGCGCGAGGCTTCCACCAGCGCATCGGACAGGATCACGCGGCCTTCGGCATCGGTGTTGCCGATCTCGATCGATTTCCCGTTGCGGCCCGGGATCACGTCGAGCGGGCGGTAGGCGTTGCCGGCCACCGAATTTTCGACCGCGGGAATGAGGAGGCGGAGGCGCACGGGGAGCATCGCCCCCATGATCGCTTCCGCGAGGCCGAGGGCGGTGGCGGCGCCGCCCATGTCCTTCTTCATCATCTGCATGCCGGACGCGGTCTTCAAATCGAGCCCGCCGGTGTCGAAGCACACGCCCTTCCCCACCAAGGTCAATTTGGGATGCGCGGCGTCGCCCCAGGCGAGATCGACCAGGCGCGGCGGATCGGAAGCCGCGCGGCCCACCGCGTGAATCGCCCGGTAGCCCTTCGCCAGGAGATCGTCGCCGACGATGACCGAAACCGCAGCGCCATGCGCGCGGCCCACCTCTTCCACCGCGGCGGCGAGCGCCGAGGGGCCCATGTCGCCGGCCGGCGTGTTGACGAGGTCGCGCGCGCGGTGGATGGCGCCGGCGAGGCGCAGCACTTCGGCGCGGTCGATGCCGGGCGGCCAGGCGAGCTTCGGCCGCGGGCGCTTGTCGGCCTTGTAGCGCTCGAAGCGATAGGCGCCGAGCGCCCAGCCCAGCGCCGCTTGCGCCGGATCGGCGCCGCTCTCGAGGCGGTAGGTGCCCTCGGGCAGCGTGGCGGCGAGGCCCGCGATGCGCCAGATGTCGGCCGTCTCCGCGCCGCGCCCGGCGAGGATGCGCGCCGGCTTCCCACCCTCGCCCGGCAGCGCCAGGGTTTCGCCGGCGCGGCCCTTGAAGCCGCCGGCCTTCACCCAGGCGGCGACCGAAGGCGGCTGACCCGCGAGCCACTCGGCCAGCGCGCTCTCCGCCACCACCGCGATCGGCACGGCCGCCGGCACCGCCGCCGGCACCGCGGCGGGATCGGCTTCGAAAAGTTGCAATCGTTCGGTCATGGGCGTGCGCCGTAAAGAGAACAGGGAGGCGGGGAGACGGGGAGAAGAAAGAGAATTAAACCACAGAGGACACGGAGGACACAGAGAAAGCGTTCTTGCGCGCCCCCATCGACTGGCTCAGGGGCGCGCATTCCTCGTCCTTCCCTTCTCCCGTGTCCTCTGTGCCCTCTGTGGTGAATTTCCCTTCTCTTCTCCCCGCCTCCCCGCCTCCTTGTTGTCTTCTTTCACTTGCGCGGCGGCGGGGTATTGCGCATGTCTCGGGCAACAGGCGGGAGGTGGGCGATGGCGGAATTCACGCTCTGGATCGGCAACCGGAACTATTCCTCGTGGTCGCTGCGCGGCTGGCTGATGGCCAAGCTCGCGGGCATCGCCTTCGACGAGGTGATGGTGCGCCTCGACGAGCCCGACCGCGCCGGCCGCATCCGCCCGCACTCGCCCTCGGGCCGCGTGCCGGCCTTGAGGCACGGCGACCTCGTCGTCTGGGATTCGCTCGCCATCGCCGAATATCTCGCCGAGCGTTTTCCGGCGCGGAAGATGTGGCCGTCCGACATCGCCGCGCGCGCCACGGCCCGCGCGGTATCGGCCGAGATGCATTCGGGCTTCCAGGCGCTCCGCGCCCAATTGCCGATGAACATGCACCGCGACCGCCCGGCCATCGCCTACAAGGAAGACGCGCAGCGCGACATCGACCGCATCCAGGAGATCTGGCGCGAGTGCCGCGCGCGCTTCGGCGGCGGCGGGCCCTATCTCTTCGGTGCGCTTTCGATCGCCGACGCGATGTTCGCGCCCGTCGTCAGCCGCTTCGCCTCGTACCGCGTCAAGCTCGACGGCAACGCCGAGGCCTATTGCGAGGCGATGTGGGAGTGGCCCGCCCTCGAAGCCTGGCGCGACGCGGCACTCCGCGAGACGTGGCGGATCGAGAAGGACGAAATCTGAGGGCGCGGCGCGGCGTCTCGTATGCTGCCATCCTTCGAGGCTCGTGTTCCTTCGCCATGCGAAGGAACACGAGCACCTCAGGATGAGGTCATTGTTTGCTGCAACAAGAACGCCTCATCCTGAGGTGCGCGAGTCCGGCGCGCACGCGCCGGACTCGCGCCTCGAAGGATGGACGCGAACGAAGCAGCGCGCCCGCTACTGATTCCCCGGGGCGCCCTCGATGGGCTTGACGGCCGGGATCTTGCCGAGCTCGCGATAGGCGCGCTCGGCGCCGGGATGGAGCGGGAGCGCGGCGAAATCGAGCGCGCGCTCGAGCACGATCTGCTTGCCGATGGGATGGCCGCGCTCGAGCAGCGCCTTGGTATTGGGGTGCCAGAGCGCCTTGGTGATGCCGGCGACGAGCTCGGGATCGGCCTTGGCGTCGACGACCAGGAGCGTCGCGACCGCGAGCGAGGGCGTGTCCACCGTGCCCTTGTAGTCGGCGCCCGCGATGCGCGCCGGTGTGAAGAACGGAAAGCGCCGGCGCAAGGGCTCGGTGGGGGCGCCCGCGATCGGCACCAGCGCGATCTCGGCCGATTCCGCGAGCCCCGCGATGGCGCCGACCGGGCCGCCGCCGGTGAAGAAGAAGGCGTCGATGCGCCCGAGGCGCAGCCCGTCGGCGGCCTCGCCGATGCGGAGATACGACACCTCGAGGTCGTCGGGCGCCAGGCCATGCGCCTCGAGCACGATGCGCGCATGCACGAGCGTGCCCGAGCCGGCCTCGCCGAGCGAGACGCGCTTGCCGCGGAGATCGCCGGGCACCACGACGCCGGCATTGCGGCGCACGACGAGGTGCACGGTTTCCGCATAGAGGCTGGCGACGAGGCGGAGATCGGCGAAAGGCGGCTTGCCCTGATAGATGCGCTCGGCGCGGTGCGCCCAATAGGCGATGTCGGCTTGGGTCAGCGCCGCATCGAAGCGCCCGGCCGCCAACTCCTCGAGATTCTGCACCGAGCCTTGCGTGGTCTGCGCCGTCGCGATCAGGCCCGGCACGCCGCAGGCCCCGCCCGGCCCGCACGGCCGCGAGCCCGGCGGGTTGCTGATCGCGTTGGCGATGATGGTGCCGATGGGATAGTAGGTGCCGCCGGCAGCACCCGTGCCGATGCGGAAATACCGGATAAGGCCGTCTTGGGCGCGCGCCGCCCCCACCAGCGCCGCCCCGCCGAGGGCCAGAGCGCCACCGATACCGGCCCCGGTTGACAGGAGCCTGCGCCGCGTCCAGGCGGACCGGCCATTGGTCTCGCGTCGGGACGTCATTTTCCAGTCCCGCCCGTTTTTACGGGCTTCGCGGCCGCTGCGGATTTTCCCCGTCCGCGAGCGCCGCGCCGTCGATCTCGATTACCCTAAACCATGATACGTTTCGGGCAAGTGAAACGCGCCGCGCGGGCGCACGATAACGGTTCATAAAGGCGTGAGACCTCTTAAGATTTCCGGCGGCCGGCGCATTCCCGCGGCGATCCGATGAGCGGGCGAACCGATTGGGCCGTCGCGGACTCCGTCGTCGTCGGCGCCGGGGTGGTCGGGCTGGCGGTGGCGCGGCGCCTGGCCCTGGCGGGCCGCGACGTGGTGGTGCTCGAGGCCGCCGACGCCATCGGCACCGAGACCAGCTCGCGCAATTCCGAGGTCATCCATGCCGGGATTTACTACCCGACCGGTTCGCTGAAGGCGCGGCTCTGCGTCGAGGGGAAGGAGGCGCTCTACGCCTATTGCGCCGCCCGGGGCGTGCCCGCCAAGCGCCTCGGCAAGCTCATCGTTGCCACCGGCGCCAAGGAAGAAGAAGGCCTCGCCGCCCTCCAGGCCAAGGCCGCGGCCAACGGCGTGTTCGACCTCGCCTGGCTCACCCCGGCGGAGGTCGCCCGGATCGAGCCCGCGATCCGCTGCACCGCGGCCCTGCTCTCGCCCTCGACCGGCATCCTCGACAGCCACGCCTACATGCTCTCGCTCCAGGGCGAGGCCGAGGCGGCAGGAGCCGCAATCGCCTTCGAGACGCCGCTGCTCGGCGCGCGACCGGCGGGCGGCGGGATCGAGATCGAGACCGGCGGGGCGGCGCCGATGCGGCTCAGCTGCGACCTGCTGGTCAATTGCGCCGGGCTCGACGCGCCCGCGCTGTCGCGGCGCATCGAGGGCGTGGCGGCGGCCCGCGTGCCCACGCCCTATCTCGCCAAGGGGAGCTATTTCACCCTGGCCGGGCGCGCGCCTTTCCAGCGGCTCATCTATCCCATGCCCGAGCCCGGCGGCCTCGGCGTGCATGTGACGCTCGACATGGCCGGGCAGGCGCGCTTCGGCCCCGACGTCGAATGGGTCAGCGAGCGCCGTTACGAAGTGGATCCGCGCCGCGCGGAAAAATTCTACGCCGCGATCCGCGCCTATTGGCCGGGCCTGCCCGATGGCGCACTCCAGCCCGGCTACAGCGGCATCCGGCCCAAGATCGGCGGCCCCAAAGCGCCGGCGGCGGATTTCGTGATCCAAGGCCCCGCCGAAACCGGCCTCTCCGGCTACGCCGCCCTCTACGGCATCGAATCCCCCGGCCTCACCGCCTCCCTCGCCCTCGCCGACGCCCTCGTTGCGAAGCTCGGGATCGACGAAGGGAAGTGAACAGGGTGGCGGGGAGCAGCGAAGGAAGAAAAAGGTGAAACACAGAGGACACGGAGGATAGGGATGACACGGAGAAGAAAGCTTTCGGGCGCCCCTATCGACAAGCTCAGGGGGCGCGCAATTCTTTTTTCCCTTCTCTGTGGCCTCCGTGCCCGCTGTGGTTAAATCCTACTCTTCCTTCTCCCCGCCTCCCCGCCTCCCTGTTCCCTTCACCCGCTCGGAACAGACGAGGCCCATGAAGGGATCGCGCCGATGACCGCCACGCACGCCGTCGAGAATCAGCCGCCGCCTTTCGCCGATGTGAATCTCTATGCGCTCGACCGGCCGCTCGTGGAGGGTCTCGCGCGCGAGGGCGGCTCTTGGGGCAAGGCGGACGCGGCGGCGCTCGGCGCCCGCGTCGGTGGCGCCGCCTATCAGGAGACGATCCGCAAGGCGAACGCGTGGCTGCCCGAGCTCCGCACGCACGACCGTTTCGGCCACCGCATCGACGAGGTCGAGTTTTCCGACGCCTGGCACGAGCTGATGACCGTGGCCAAGGGCGCCGGGCTCCATTCGCTGCCGTGGAGCCAGCCCAAGCCGGGCGCGCATGTCGTCCGCGCGGCGCTGCATTATATCTTCGGTCAGGGCGAGCAGGGCCCCTCCTGCCCCATCGCCATGACCTTCGCCGCCGTGCCGGCGCTGCGCAATCAGCCCGAGATCGCCGAGGAGTGGATTCCGCGCATCCTCGACAACCGCTACGACCGCCGCTTTGTGCCGGCGCCGCAGAAGACCAGCGCCCTCATGGGCATGGCGATGACCGAGAAGCAGGGCGGCTCCGACGTGCGCGCCAACACCACCGAGGCCAAGCCGCTCGGCGCGGGCGGGCCGGGCGGCGAATACGCGCTCACCGGCCACAAATGGTTCTGCTCGGCGCCGATGTGCGACGCCTTCCTGACGCTCGCCCAGACCGCGAAGGGCCTCACCTGCTTTTTCGTGCCGCGCTTTCTGCCCGACGGCACGATGAACCGCTTCTACATCCAGCGCTTGAAGGACAAGCTCGGCAACAAGACCAACGCCTCCTCCGAGATCGAGTACGACCGCACCTGGGCGCGGATGGTGGGGCCGGAAGGCCGCGGCGTCGCCACGATCCTCGAGATGGTCCACCACACGCGGCTCGAATGTATCGTCGGCTCGGCCGGCCACATGCGCGCGGCGTTCGCCGAGGCGCTCCACCACGTCTCGCACCGCCGCGCCTTCCAGCGCCGTCTCATCGACCAGCCGCTGATGCGCGCCGTGATCGCCGACCTCGCGGTGGAATGCGAGGCGACCGTGGCGCTGATGCTGCGCGTGGCGCGCGCGTTCGATCAAGCAAAGGACGACTCGCTTGCGGCGTCCTTTGCCCGGATCGCGACCCCGGTGGCGAAATACTGGGTGTGCAAGCGCGTCTCGCAGGCCGTGCTCGAATCGCTCGAATGTTTCGGCGGCAACGGCTATGTCGAGGAAGGGCCGATGGCGCGGCTCTATCGCGACTCGCCCGTGAACGTGATCTGGGAAGGCTCGGGCAACGTCATCTGCCTCGACGTGCTCAGGGCGCTCGAGCGCGAGCCGGTCTCGCGCGACGCCTTCCTCGCCGAGCTCGCGGCCGCCAAAGGTGCCGACCGCGGCTATGACGCCTTCGTGGCGGCGCTCGCCGCCGATCTCGAGCGCAAAGGCGGCACCGGCGAAACCGGCGCGCGCCATCTCGTCGAACGCATGGCCGTCGCACTTCAGGCATCGCTGCTGCTCCGTCACGCGCCCCAGGCCGTTGCCGAGATCTTCTGCGCCACCCGCCTCGCCCACGCCGGCGGCCTCGCCTACGGCGCGCTTCCGGCGGGTGCGCCGGTGGACGCAGTGATCGAGCGGGCGGCGTTCGACGCTTAAATGCGCGCAGAGCCCCGGCCAAGCCTCGTTCGCGTGCATCCTTCGAGGCAAGAGTTCATTCGCCGAGGGAATGAACTCTTGCACGTCAGGATGAAGCTTTCTTGTTTCATCAACCCAAAATAGAACCTCATCCTGAGGTGCCGCCGCTCTCGCGGCGGCCTCGAAGGATGGACGCGAGCACGGCGCTGCCACCATGCCGCATTTCCGCGACCTCACCGTCTACGTCTACATGCTGCGTTGCGCCGACGGTTCGTATTACGTCGGCAGCACGCGCAAAACGCTCGACGAGCGAATCGGCGAGCACAATGGCGGCGCGTTTCGCGGATACACTTACGCGCGGCGGCCGGTCGAACTCGTGTGGAGCCAGGATTTCCCGAATGCCGTGGATGCGATTGCGTGCGAACGAAGGATCAAGGGTTGGAGCCGGGCGAAGAAGGAAGCGTTGATTCGCGAGGATTGGGCACGCGTCAGCGATCTGGCGCGGCGGCGTGGCGGCAAGACATCGCCGACCTGATGCACTTCTCGTTCGCAGCGAGAGAGCGCGGCGCTTCGTTCGCGTCCATCCTTCGAGGCATGAGTTCTTTCGCCAGGCGAAAGAACTCATGCACCTCAGGATGAGGTCATTGTAGTTGAAGCAAAATCAGCCTCATCCTGAGGTGCACGACTTCATTCGCCTGCCGAATGAAGTCGTGCCTCGAAGGATGGGCGCACGCGAAACGCCGCGCCTCAGGGCCTGACCACCAGCTCCACCCGCCGGTTCTTCGCCCTGCCCTCTTCCGTCGCATTCGTCGCGACCGGCGCCAGGGGGCCGACGCCGGCGGGCACCAAGCGGTCGCGGGCGATGCCGTCCTTGGATACGAGCCACTGGACGACGGCGGCGGCGCGCTTTTCGGAGAGGTCTTTGTTGTAGGCGACGGCGCCGACCGCGTCGGTGTGGCCGACGACGTAGAGCTTCAGGCCCGGATTGGCCTTCAACAGCGCCGCGATCTCGCCGAGCGTGCCGGCGGATTCGGGCTTCACTTCGGCCTTGTTGAAATCGAACTGGATGCCGTAGAGCGAGACGCGGCCGTCCTTGTCGAGGCTGCGTTTCATCTCGTCGGCCTTGGGGTCGGTCATGCGCCGTTCCATCTGGCCGACCTCCACCACGTCCATGAGCACCATGGTCTTGTCGAAGGTTTCCGGCCATTGGTTGAACTTGTTCTCGGCGACGGTGAGCGCCACGTAGACCGAGCCCGCGGGCCGCTCGAGCCAATAGACCGCGTAGCGCATATCCTCGGGGAAATTGAGCGCGAACTCGCTCATCTGCCCCTTGTTCTTGAGCTTCTGCTCGGTGGCGATCGGGTATTGCCAATGGGTGATGAAGCGGTTGCCGTTGTCGGCGCCGCACTCCGCGCCGCTGCACGAGAACAGGCGCTTGAAGCCCTTGGCCTCGAGGTCTTCGGCGTAGTTGCGCATCACCTCGAGGGTGGAGCGCTTGACCGGCACCACGTAGAGGATGCGCGTGTGCTTGCCCTCGGGCTTGACGCTGCGCTCGACCGAATAGGGCTGCGCCTGGTTCGAATAATCGACCTTGAGCGGCCCGGTGGCGATCGTGAATTCGGTGTATTCGCGCTGCTGGTAGCCCAAGATCCACGAACCCTCGTAGCGCTTGACCAGGGGGTGGTCGCGCGTGCCCGGCGCGTCGGCCGGCGTGGCCTGGGCGAAAGCGAGGCCGGCCGCGGCCAAGGCGAGGGCGACGGAACCGAGAGCGGTGACGGCACGCATCGGCGGCATGTCCTTTCGTTGATTTGCCGCGGCGACCCCGCGCCCTATTACGGCAGGCGTGCCCGCCGCGTTGCGCGCTTGAGTGCGCGTGGTTGGCGCCGCTAGTGTGGGATCATAGGGTCAACGCGCGGTGAAATCCCTCCCGATCGGAGGGGCCGCGCCCGAGGGGGAAGCGACGATGGTTGAAGTGGCGAATCCGGCCGATCAGGCGGCACTCGACAAGGCCTACAGCGCGCGGATCGGGATCGAGGAGAAGTTCGACAAGGAATATCTCCCCGGCTTCGCCACCACGAGCCAGGCCGCGCGCGCCAAGCTGCCCTGCCGGCTCGACATTCAATACGGGCCGCATCGCGACGAGGTGTGCGACGTGTTCCCTGCCGCCCGGCCGGGCGCCCCGCTGATGTGCTACCTCCATGGCGGCTATTGGCGGATGCTGACCAAGAACGAGAACAGCTTCGTCGCCACCGCTTTGCAGCCGGCCGGCGCCACGGTGATGGTCAACACCTATTCGCTGGCGCCGGGCGTCCACATCGACGTGATCGTGCAGCAATGCCGGGCGTTCATCGCCTGGGCCTATCGCAACGCCGGCTTCTACAACGGTGATCCGCGCCGGATCTACATTTCCGGCCACTCGGCCGGCGGCCAGCTCGTCGGCATGATGCTCGCGACCGATTGGGAGCGCGATTACGGCCTGCCCAATTCCATCATCAAGGGCGCGGTGGCGATCAGCGGCATCTTCGACATGAAGCCGCTGTCGCGCGCTTTCACCAACGAGTGGCTCCAGCTCGGGCCGGCCGCCATCGAGCGCAATTCGCCGCTGCGCCTCGAGCCCAAGGTGAAATGCCCGACCATCGTGGCCGTGGGCGGCGGCGAGGTGCCGGGGTTCTTGACGCAATCGGCGGCTTATGCCGCGTATCTCAAATCCAAGGGCCAGCCGGTCGAGATCGTCGATCTGCCCGGGCTCGATCACTTTGCCGCGTGGAACGAGGTCATGGACCCGAAGCGTCCGTTGACCAAGGCCGTGCTGAAGATGATGGGGCTCTAGCCATGCCGGACCCGACCGCGATGCTGTCGATCGACGCCACCGTCCGCGAAGGCAAGCTGCGCGGCATCGCCGAGACGAAAGTGGCGACCTTCCGCGCCGTGCCCTATGCGGCGCCGCCGCTCGGGCGCCTGCGCTTTGCGCCGCCCGAGCCGCATCCCGGTTGGAGCGGCGTGCGGGATGCGATCAAAGACGGCCCCGCGCCGCCGCAGCTGCCCTCGCGGCTCGAGAAGGTGATGGGCCGGGTCGATTTCGCACAGGGGCAGGGCGAGGATTGCCTGACGCTCACCATCGCGGCACCGCTGCCGCTCGAGGCCGGCGCCAAGCGCCCGGTGATGGTATTCTTCCACGGCGGCGCCTGGATGAGCGGCGCGGGCTCGCTGCCGCTTTATTCCGGCGCCGAGCTGGCGCGCGCCGGCGGCGTCATCGTCGTCGGCGTGAACTACCGCCTCGGCGTGCTCGGTTATCTCGATGTGGATGGGATGCCCGGAAGCGGCAGCGGCGCCAATTTCGGGCTCCTCGACCACGTGGCGGCGCTGGCCTGGGTGCGCGACAACATCGCGAGCTTCGGCGGCGATCCCGCCAACGTCACGATCTTCGGCCAATCGGCCGGCGGCGGCTCGATCGCGGCGCTGATGGAAATGCCGGCGGCGGTGAAGCTCTTCCGCCGCGCCATCCTCCAGAGCGCCGCCATCATGAAGCCGGTGCCGCGCGCCGCGGCACGCACGGTGACCGACACGGTGCTGAAAGCCCTCGGCCTCGAGCGCGCCAAGCTCGCGGCACTCCGCGACGTGCCGGCGGAGAAGATCCTCGACGCCCAGCGCGCGGCCGTGATGGCGCTCGGCAAGCCTTCCGATCCGACGCCGCTCTACCGCATGGTGAAAGACGACGCCGCCCAGAAATACGACACGCCCGCCGGCATCGCCGCCGGCACGGCGCGCGGCATCGACATCATGATCGGCACCACGCGCGACGAGGTGCACGCCTTCTTCGTCGGCAACGAGGCGCTGGCCAAGATCGACAAACCGACGATGGCCGAGGCGCTGCGCCGCGCCGGCGGCGACCGCGCCGAAGCCATCGTGGAGGCCTATGCCAAGCGCCATCCCAAGCTGTCGCCGGCGGAGCTGTTCGCGACCATCCGCACCGACGGCATGTTCCGCCTGCCCTCGATCGATTTCGCCGAGAAACAGGGGCAGCAGAACGCGAAAGCCTATCTCTACCGCTTCGATTGGCAGCCGACGCCGGAGGCGCCTTATCGCGCCGCGCATTGCATCGAGCTGCCCTTCACCTTCGGCAATTTCGCCGATTGGGATGCAGCACCCGTGCCGCCCACGATGCTGGCCGGCGGCAACCGCGGGACGATGCAGCGCCTCGCCAAGACCATGCAAGGCGCGTGGATCGCCTTCGCCCGCAGCGGCAATCCCAATCATCCGGGAATGCCCGAATGGAAGCCCTTCTCGCGCGCCGAGCGCCATTCGATGATCTTCGACGCCGACAGCCGCGCCGCGACCGGCCTCGACGACGAGATCGAAAACGTGTGGCGGGGGTAGTGCCCCGGCCCGCCGACCTCTGGAAGCTCACCGCCACGCAGGCGGTAAAGCTGCTCAAGACCGGCAAGGTCTCGCCGCGCGAGCTCTTGGATGCGGCGGAGGCGCGGATCGCGGCGGCGAATCCGGCGATCAATGCGCTGCCGACGCTTTGTTTCGACCGGGCGCGGAAACGCGCCAAGGCCGCGAAGCGCACGAGCCTCCTCGCCGGTCTCCCGATCGCGATCAAGGACCTGACCGACGTGGCCGGCGTGCGCACCACCTACGGATCGCCGATCTATGCCGACAACGTGCCGGCGCAATCGAATTTGCTGGTGGAGCGGCTCGAGGCCAACGGCGCGCTCGTGGTGGCGAAAGCGAACACGCCCGAATTCGGCGCCGGCGCCCACACTTTCAATCCGGTGTTCGGCGTCACGCGCAACCCCTGGGATACGCGGCTTTCGGCGGCCGGCTCCTCGGGCGGTTCGGCGGCGGCGCTGGCGGCGGGCCTCGTGTGGCTGGCGGAAGGCAGCGATCTCGGCGGCAGCCTCCGCACGCCCGCCGGTTTCAATTCGGTGGCGGGCCTCCGCGTCTCGCCGGGCCGCATCGCGCGCGGGCCGACGGCGCTGCCGTTCGACGTGCTCGGCGTCAACGGGCCGATGGCGCGCAATGTTTCCGATCTCGCCCTCTTCCTCGACGCCATGATGGGCGACGATCCGCGCGACCCCATCGCCCTGCCGGCGCCCGCCGTTCCATTCTCGCACACGCTGAAGCGCCCCAAGGCGCCGGCCCGCGTCGCCTTCTCGCCCGATCTCGGCATTTGCACCGTCGAGCCCGAGATCGCCGATGTCTGCCGGAAAGCCGCGGGGCACTTCGCCAAACTCGGCGGCAAAGTGACCGAAACCCATCCGGATTTCGCGGGCGCCTACGAGGCGTTCCAGACGCTGCGGGCGATGCGCTTCGTCGCCGCGCGCGAGCCGCTGCTCGCCCAACATCGCGACAAGCTCAAGGGCGACGTGATCTGGAACATCGAGGAAGGCTTGCGCCTGACTCCCTCCGACATCGGCCGCGCCGAACGCCACCGCGCCGCGCTCGCGAAGCGCATGGCCGCCTTCTTCGAGGAGTACGATTTGCTCGTGTGCCCCTCGATGCAGGCCCTGCCCTTCCCGGCCGAGAAAACCTACGTCGCCGAAATCGCCGGCAAGCAGATGAAAACCTACATCGACTGGATCACGATCACCTTCGCGATTACCGTCACCGGCTGCCCGGCGCTCGCGATCCCGGCCGGCTTCTCGAAATCGGGATTGCCGATCGGCTTGCAGATCGTGGGTCCCCCGCGGAGCGAAGCGCGGCTGCTGGCGGCGGGAAAGTTGCTCGAAGACCGTCTCGGGCTCTCCGCGCAACTCCCGATCGATCCCAGGGTGCGGCATTGAAATAGAGCCCCCTCTCCCTGGGGGAGAGGGGGTTGGGGGCGAGGGGCCGCAAACGTGGTGCCGACGCTTCGGCACGGAGCCGCGTGACCGGCGCTCTCAACAGTGAAATTCAAGTGTGCGGAACGCGAAGCGTGCGCGCACCGAATCTCGCCCGTTGTCACCACGTTTGCTGCCCCTCGCCCCTAGCCCCTCTCCCCCAGGGAGAGGGGGACTTAAGAGAGGGGCTCTCACCCCAGCTTCTTCTTCACCAGCTCCTTCAACGACGTCTGCGGCCTTGCGCCGACGTGGCTGATGGCTTCGGCGGCGGCCAGCGATGCGATGCGGCCGGCGCGGGCGAGGCCCTGACCGTGGGTCCAGCCGAATAGGAAGCCGGCGGCGTAGAGATCGCCGGCGCCGGTGGTGTCGGTGACGGCGCCGACGCGCTCCACGTCGATGACGTGCACTTCCTCGCCGGCCACGATCACCGAGCCCTTCTCGCTGCGCGTCAGGCACGCGATCTCGCATTTGCCGCGCGCTTCTTGGAGGGCCGCGTCGAACGAATCGACCTCGTAGAGCGCCATGATCTCGGTCTCGTTGGCGAACAGGATGTCGACGTGGCCGGCGACGAGATCGCGGAATTCCGTGCGGTAGCGGCCGACGCAGAACGCGTCCGAGAGCGAGAGCGCGACCTTGCGCCCGGCGCCGTGCGCGATCTTGGCGGCCTTCAGAAAGGCCTCCTTGGCGCGCGGCGGATCCCAGAGATAGCCTTCGAGATAGGTGACGCGCGCGTTCTTCACCACCGCATCGATCACGTCTTCGGGCCCGAGATTCACGCAGGCGCCGAGATAGGTGTTCATGGTGCGCTGGGCGTCGGGCGTCACCAGGATGAGGCAGCGCGCGGTGGCGGGGCCGCTGGTGGCGGCGGTGGAATCGAACGCCACGCCGATGGCGCGGATGTCGTGCGCGAACACCTTGCCGAGCTGGTCGTTCCTGACCTTGCCGAAGAAGGCGCCGCTGCCGCCGAGCGAGGCGACGCCGGCCATGGTGTTGGCGGCCGAGCCGCCCG
>Ga0268299_1001265_pt1 | contig 48301 bp, 40 predicted proteins | sample NOBtaG_FD_193484 | JGI IMG/M metagenome (GOLD analysis project Ga0268299, IMG submission 193484) | Activated sludge microbial communities from bioreactor in Nijmegen, Gelderland, Netherland - NOB reactor | ecosystem: Engineered > Bioreactor > Aerobic > Activated sludge | place: Netherlands... | reverse complement strand
TGCGAACCAGCCGGGCCACGCGCGGAATCTCGGGAATGAAGATGGCGACGATGACGGTGACGAGATTGGCGCCCGAGAGCGAGACGAGGGCGATCGCCAGCAGGATGCCCGGGATGGCCATGATGCCGTCCATGATCCGCATCAGCACGCCGTCGAGGATTCGGATATAGCCGGCGACGAGTCCGATCAGCGTGCCGGCGGCGAGGGCCAGCACCGCCACCGTCACGCCGATGAGGAGCGAGATGCGAGCGCCGTGCGCGACGCGGGCCCAGACGTCGCGGCCGGCGGCATCGGTGCCCAGCAGATGCTCGGCCGAGGGGCCGCGCAGGCGCATGCGCGGGACGATCTCGATCGGGTCATAGGCCGCCACCAGCGGCGACGCCAGCGCCATCAGCACCAACAGCAGCAGCAAACCACCGCCGACCAGAACGCCGGGATGGCGCGCGAGGGTGCGAAAGGAGGCGCCTGCGGCGGACATCAATAGCGGATCCGCGGATCGAGCAGCGTGTAGAGCACGTCGATGAGGAGATTGATGAACACGTACACGGCCGAAAAGACCAGCAGAACGCCCTGGATGATCGGATAGTCGGCGCCGAGGATCGCCTCCACCGTGAGCCGCCCGATGCCCGGGATGTTGAACACCGTCTCGGTCACCACCACGCCGCCGATCAGCAGCACGAGCCCGATGCCGATCACCGAGACGATCGGCACCGCCGCGTTGCGGAGTGCGTGGTGGATGAGCACGGATTTGGTGGTGGCGCCCTTGGCGTAGGCGGTGCGGATGTAATCCTGCGCCAGCGCCTCGAGCATGGCGGCGCGCGTGATGCGCGCGACCAGCGCGATGTAGATGACCGAGAGCGCCAGGGTGGGCAGCGTGATACGTCCGAAAAATCCGCCCACGCTCTCGAAGATCGACCGGAAGCCCTGCACGTGAAACCAGCCGAGCGAGGCGGGGAAGACGAGGATCAGCACGTAGCCCAGCACGAACACCGGAACGGAAAAGCCGATCACGGAGAAGATCATGATCAGCCTGTCCGTCCAGCGGCCCTGCTGCCACGCCGCGATCACGCCCATCGGCACCGCCAGCACGACCGAGAACAGCAGCGTGGTGGCGGCCAGCGACAGCGTCGGCTCGAGCCGGTCGCCGATCAGCGTGGCGACGGGAATCTTGGATTGGATCGAGCGTCCGAGATCGCCCTGCAGTAGCTCGAGAATCCAGCCGGCGAACTGTTCCCAGAGCGGGCGGTCGAGCCCGAGCTGCGCGTTGATGCGGGCGATGATGTCGGGCGATGCGCTGTCGCCCGCGAGCTGCGCCGCGGCCTTGCCCTTGTCGAGTCGCACCAGCACGAACACCAACAGCGCCACGACTCCCATGACGGGAATCGCGGCGAGCAGGCGGAGGACGAGAAAGCGGGCCATCGCTCAGCCCGCCGGCCGCGCGGCGCTAACTCCGGAACGCCGCGCCCCTCCTTCGAGACCGGCGGCGGCGCTGGGCGTCACTTCTTCTCCACGTTCCAGAAGACGGGCGCCGGACCATCGAGGACGCCGGAAAGGCTGGTGCGGTATGCATAGGGCCATTGGAACTGGCCGATCGGCGCGTAGAGGCCCACTTCGAAGGCGCGCTTGGTGAGCGTGTCGACGAGCTGCTTCTGCTTCGCCGGATCGGTCTCCTTGGCGAAGGATTTGCGCAACGTTTCGATCTGGTCGTCCTTGGGCCAGCCGAACCAGGCGCCGTCGCCCGAGGCGTTGATGCCGGCGTTGTTGATCGGGTTGAGGATGTCCGCGTTCACCCAGAAGGTGTGGAGGATGTGCCAGCCGCCTTGGGCGGGCGGGTCCTTCTTCGCGCGGCGCGAGATCACCGTGGCCCAATCCATGGCCTGGAGATCGACGTTCATGCCGATCTTGCGCAGCGTCTGCGCCGTGACCGGACCGAGCGGTGTCAGGGCCTTGAGATCGGTGGGGTGCAGGATGACGATCGTCTCGCCCTTGTAGCCGCCTTCCTTCAAGAGCTGCTTGGCCTTCTCGAGATCGGGCTTGGCGAAATTGGGCGCGCCGACGGAGGATTCGAGCGTGCTGCCGCACGGGAAGAACGACGCGCAGACGCGGTAGAAATCGGCGTCGCCGATCTGCACCGCGAGGTAATCCTCCTGCGCGATGGCCGCCAGCACCGCCTGCCGGATCTTGACGTTGTTGAAGGGCGGCTGGAGCCAGTTGATGCGCAGCCACGAGCCGTTGCCGAGCTTGTTGTGGTCGCGCACCACCACGCCCTCGCTCGCCGCCTTCTTCAACTGCGGCAGGAAATCGAAGGGCGGCTGTTCGTAGAAGTCGATCTCACCCTTGATGAGCGCGTTCACCGTGGTCTGCGGATCGCCGACGTTGATGAACTCGACTCGGTCGACCTTCACCACCTTGCCGCCCGCCATCCACGACGCGGGCTCCTTGCGCGGCACGTAGTCGGTGTTCTTCTCATAGACGGTCCTGACGCCGGGCTGGAACTCGGCGCGCGCGAACTTGAACGGCCCCGAGCCGATGTGCCAGCGCTCGGCAGCATGATCGGCGATCGCCTTGTCGGCCGGCGCCGAAGCCACGTCTTTCGGCATGATGAAAGGCACGTTCGACGATGGCTTGCCGATCGATTCCAGCACGAAGCCGAACGGCTCCTTCAGCACGAGCTGGAACGTCTTGTCGTCGATCTTCTTCCATTCCTTGGTCGAGGCGGCGAGGGCTTGGCCCATGCTGTCGCGCTTGGCCCAGCGCTCGATCGAGGGAATCGCGTCGTCGGCGGTGACGGGTTTGCCGTCGTGCCACTTCAATCCGTCGCGGAGCGTGAAGGTCCAGGTGAGCTTGTCGGCGCTCGCTTCCCACTTCTCCACCATCTGCGGCTGGATCTTCTGATTCGCGTCCATGGCGAACAGCGTGTCGTAGATCATGTAGCCGTGATTGCGGATGATGTAGGCGGTGGTGATGATCGGGTCGGTGATGCGCAACGGCGCGTGCAGCACCACGCGAATCGTCTTCTTCTCTTGCGCGGCGGTATCGGCAACGCCGCCGAGTCCGAGCGCGGCGGCAGCGAGAAGCACGGCGGATGCGAGCGAGCGGCGGCTGATCATCTTGCCCTCCCGAGGCTGACAATTCATGCGGGCGAGCATGCCGCGCCGCAACGGCCTCCGCAACGGGTAGGCGGCCCTCGCGGTCGGCTTCGCCGCCGGATCGGCCGCCGCGATCAGGTTTGAGGCAGGGTGCCCGGAATCGGGCGCTTCGGCGGCCGCAAACCCGGTGACAAATGCCGCGGTGTTTCCGCCTTTCCCCGGCTCCGGCCGTGCCGCTATTGTACGCAGCATGATCGGGGATGAGCAGGAGCGGCCGGGCTTGAGCCCGCTGGGCGAACCGCATTGGGTCCGGGCGGCCGGCGGCGCCATGTCGGCATTCGGCGAGGCGGAATGGCTCGCGCTCGACCGGCAGCGCGACGCACTGCTGCCGCGCGAAAAGCCCCGGGTCGTGCTGGCCTTGTTCGAAGCGCTCGGCGCCGAGCCGTCGTTTGGCTACGACATTAACATGCAGGGCCACTGCCTCCAATCCGCGACCTTCGCCTTGCAGGATGGCCGCGACGAAGAGACGGTCGTGGTGGCGCTGCTCCACGACATCGGCTTCACGCTCGCCCGCGAGACTCACGGCGTCTTCGCCGCCATGGTGATCGGCCCCTACATCTCGGAAGCCAATCGCTGGATGCTCGTGCACCATCCGGTGTTTCTCGATCACCATGTCCACGGCCATCCCGCCGTCGACCGCGCCGCCCGCGAGCGCTGGCGCGGCCATCCGCACTTCGAATGGACGGCGACCTTCGTCGAGCGCTACGACCAAGCCGCCGTCTCCGGCGCGCGGGAAATCCTTCCGCTCGCCGCCTTCGTGCCGATGGTGCACCGGTTCTTCGCCCGGCCGCGCGTCGAATCCGCTGCGCCGCCGGCCGGCAACCCGAGGACCGGACAACGATGACCGCGTGGATTCGCCTGATCTCCTATCCCGAATCGGAAGGCTATCTCCGCGACCTCTATGATCGGGTGAAGGGGCCGCAAGGGCAAATCGACAACGTGATGAAGGCGCATTCCCTGCGTCCGCACACGATGGAAGGCCATCTCGCGCTCTACAAGAGCGTCATGCATCACCGCGGCAACGCGCTGCCGGTGTGGTTCCTGGAATGCATGGCGGTTTATACCGGCCTCGTGAACAAGTGCGCCTACTCGGTGGCGCATCATTTCGCCGGCCTCGTGCGCCAGCTCGGCGGCGACAAGGCGCGCGGCGACCGGATCTACCGCGCCTTCGCGGCAGGCCGGCCGGAGGACGAATTCCAGGGAAAGGAACTGGCGCTGCTGCGCTACGTCGCGAAGCTCACCGCCGAGCCGCAGCGCATGGAGCGCGCCGACATCGACGCGTTGCGCGTCGCCGGGGCCGAAGAGGGCGAGATGCTCGAGGCCAACCAGGTCTGCGCCTATTTCAACTACTCCAATCGCCTCTTGAACGGCCTCGGCGTCACCACCGAGGGCGACACGCTCGGCCTTTCGCCGCCCGAAACCGGCGATCTCGCCGTCGCCGGCTACCGCTAGGGCGCGCGATCATGTCCTTCGCCACCGCCCGCACCGTCGATTTTCGCGAGATCCCCGTCATCGACCTGGCGCCCGCCGCCGCGGGCGGCGCCGGCTTGGCCGCGGTCGCCGCCGAAGTGCGCCGTGCCGCCGTCGAGGTCGGATTCTTCTATGTGCGCCGCCACGGCATTCCCGATGCGGTCATCGACGGCGCCTTCGCCGCGTCGCGCGAATTCTTCGCCCTGCCGCTCGAGCGCAAGCTCGCGGTCGCGGTCGACAAGCGCCACCGCGGCTTCATCCGCATGGGTGAGGCGAAGATGTATTCCAACGCGCGCCCGGACCTCAAAGAAAGCTTCGTTTACGGCGTCGACCTGCCGGAGAGCGATCCCGACGTCCGCGCCGGCAAGCCGCTGATGGGCCCCAATCGCTGGCCGGCCGATCTGCCGAGGCTTCAGCAGGCTTTCGACCGGTACTACGCCGAGATCGACCGCACGGGCCGCAATCTGCTCCGGGCCATCGCCGTCTCGCTCGGCCTGCCCGAGCGCTTTTTCGTCGACCTTTATACCAAGCCGCTCGCGCGCGGCTCGCTAATCTATTACCCGCCGCAACCGCCCGATCTCGGCAAGGACCAGTTCGGCGTTTCCGCGCACACCGACTACGGCTGCATCACCTTCGTGTGCCAGGACGACAGCGGCGGGCTCCAGGTGCGCAACCGAGCCGGCGAGTGGGTCGCGGCGCCGCCGATCCCGGGCACGCTGGTGGTCAATATCGGCGACCTCCTGGCGCGTTGGACCAACGATCTGTTCAGCTCGACGCCGCACCGCGTGGTGAACACGTCCGGCCGCGCGCGCTATTCGCTCGCCGTGTTCTATGATCCGGACTTCGACGCCGAGGTGAAGGCGATCGATTCCTGCGTGGCGCCGGGCGAGAAGCCGCGCTATCCGGCCACCACCTGCGGCGCTCACGTGCTGTCGAAATTCGACGCCGCCTTCGCCTATCGCAAGGAAAGCACGGCACGCGCCTAGCGCCGAATCCGATCAACCGAGGGGAGACCACCATGCGTTTCGCGAAACTGTTCCTGCTGGCCGTGGCGGCGTTCGCCGTCGCGGCACCCGCCGGCGCGCAGGAGAAATCGCGCCTGCAGCAAGTCCTCGAACGCGGCACGCTCCGTGTCGGCACCACGGGCGATTTCCCACCGATGTCGGTGCGCGATCCGGCCACCAGCAGCTACAAGGGCTACGAGGTCGACGCCGCCAACGATCTCGCCAAGGAGCTCGGCGTCAAAGTGGAATTCGTGCCGACCGATTGGCCGACCCTCGTCGCGGGCGTCATCGCCGGCCGCTACGACATCTTCATGGGCGGTTCGTCGATGAACATGGCCCGCGCGCGCACGGTCGCCTTCACGATCCCCTATATCGAGACCGGAACGGTGCCGGTCTATGCCAAGAGTGCCGCCGCCAAGTTCAAGTCGTGGGAGGACATCAACCAAGCCGGCGTCACCGTCGCCGTCGTCCTCGGCACGGTCTTCGAGCAGCAGGCGAAGGCGCATTTCCCGAAAGCCACGATCAAGGCGGTGCAGCCCCCGGCCACCGGCTATCAGGAAGTGCTCGCCGGCCGCGCCGACGTGGCCATCACGAGCTCGATCGACGCCCAGGGTGTCGTCGCGAAATATCCGGCGCTCGCGCACATGTCGGTGGAGGGCGCGCGCAACAAGCGCCCGTTCGGCTACGTGATCGCCCAAGGCGATCCCAACTGGCTCAATTTTCTCAACACCTGGGTCCACCTCAAGAAGTCCGAGGGCTTCTTCGCGGCGCTCGAGAAGAAGTGGTTCGGCGACGCGGCGAAGTAGCCGCGGCGGGCGACGTGGTTCAGCGCGCGGCCAGGAACGCGCGGTAATCCGCGGCGACTCCGGCGGCGGCGGCGTCGAGCAGCCGCCGGCCGTCCTCGGCCGTGGCGCGCGACGGATCGGAGCGCACGCGGCCGTCGGGATAGCGCCGGCGGTGATCGGCGGCGTCGAAATAGGGATCGCCGCCGTGCTGGATGAGGGCGCTTTCCGGCGCTTCGGGCGCGGCCGGGCCGAAGGCCGCGGGGTCGACGCGGCCGGGGAACAGCGCCGCCGTGATCGCGACTTCGCTCGGCGTCGCGTGGAAACCCTCGGCGGCGCCGTAGAGTTCCTTGCGCAGCGCATCCGCGCCGGGCACGTCCCACCAATTCGCGAGCCGGAGGAACAGCGGCTTGTCTGCCGGGCTCGGGCGGAGGCTGCGCTGGGCGTAGATTTCCTGGAATGCGCTCCGGATCGGCGCGACATTGCCGCCGTGGCCATTCACGATATAGACGCGCTCGAAGCCGGCGGCCGCGAGCGACGACACGTAGTCGATCATGAGCGCGATCAGCGTGGTGGGCCGGAGCGTGATCGTGCCGGGAAAGCCGAGATTGAACTGCGCCATGCCGAGCGCCACGGTCGGGCCGAGAAGGGCGCTCTCGATCTCGGCGGCGCGGCGTGCGACGGCCTCGGCGCAGAGCGCATCGGTGCCGATGAGCCCGGCCTTGCCGTGCTGCTCGACCGAGCCGCTGGGAACGAGAATGCCCTTCGACGCCGCGAGATAGGCCTCGACCTCGGGCCAGGTGCGGAGCAGCAGATCGGGGGGCGGCGGGTTCGTCATGCCGCGCGATCTTGGCGCAGCGGCGGCGGCGGGCGCAACGGCCGCCTCAGCGCGACTGGGCCCAGTAGCGGCGCGGGCCGGTGTCGAAATGGACGAAATGGTCCCAGTAATAGAGGCCGATCCCGCCGGTCGCGGACCATTCGGCGATGCGTTCGTAGTTGAAGACGCCGTGGCCGGGAATGGTGATGTCGACGGCCTGGCCGGTGAGATGCTTGCTGTTGTGGGCCGCACCCTCGCGGCGCAGCTTCTCGTTGGTTTTCTCGCTGCGATAAGCCGAGCCGATCCAGAGCGGGCCGCTGCCGAAGCCGGCGCGGGCGAGGCGTTGCTGGAAGCCCCACATCAGGTCGAACAGGCCCGTGTCCATGCGCATCGAGACGTTTTCGTGGTGATCGCGCAGGAACCAGTCGAGCTCGTCCTGCGCCTTGCCGATGAGGGCGCCGCCATTGTGGTATTCGCCGTCGAACGTCTCTTTGGTGTTGGCGTTGTAGAGCTTGAGCCGGCGCGGGGCGATGGCCGGCGCCGCGGCGGGGCGCAGCTTATTGAGGCGCGATTCGGCCAGGGCTGCCGGCGCCAGGGCCGCGGTCAGGCTCGCGCCCACAAGGAATTTGCGTCTCGTCGCCGGAAACATGAATTCTGCCGCTCGCGGATCGTGAAGGTACGACGCTAGCGGTAAAGTTAGACTTTATTAAGCCTCAAAAAACGTTAACGGCCGGGTAATCATGCTTAACGCGGCCTAAACGACCCTCATAATCCCCAGGCGCGCACGAAAATCCGCGGCGGATCGGCCCGGCGCGCGGTGTCGAGAGCTTCTTCGGCGGCCTTGACCAGTTCGGCGCTGGTCGCGGCGCGGCCGGGCGCATCCACGGTGACGATGCCGATCGCGGCGCCGAGCTGGGCGCGCTCGGCGTCGATGGCGAACGGCCGCGCCAGCGTCTCCTGCACCCGCTCGCCGAGCTCGCGGGCGAGGCGCGGCGAGCCGCCGGGAATGAGGATGGCGAATTCGTCGTCGCCGAGCCGGGCCACGAGGTCGGAAGGCCGCAGCAGGCCCAGCAGGCGCTGGGCCGTGTAGCGCAGCACGTCGTCGCCGGCCGCCTGGCCGAGCTTCTCGTTGACGGCGGCGAAGCCCTGGAGATCGAGCTGCATCAGCATGAAGGGGCGCTTCTCGGCCAAGGCGGCGTCGACGGCGGCGAAGAAGGAGCGGCGGTTCAAGGCGCCGGTCAGGGAGTCGTGCTCGGCCTCGAAGGAGAGGCGCCATTCGGCGCGGCGGCGGCGGCGGTCGATGCGGTCGACGTGGTCCAGCGTGAAGAGCAGGAGACCGCCGCTGGCGGCGATGGCGGTGCCGACGAAGAGCGCCACGCCGGTCTCGTGCGAAACCGCGCCCCAGCGCTGGCCGGCGAGGAAGATCCAGTCGAGCACGAACGGGATCACGACCGCGGCGGGCAGCACGATGCGCGCCAGCTTGCCGGCGCTGCGCCGGTTGGCGATCACGCTCGCCAGCCCTTGTTTGGGATCACGCGCCATCAGCGACGCGGACAGCGCCAGCAGCGCCAGCGCCGTGTGCGGCGGCATGGCGGCGGCGAGCGGCGTGCGGCCATAGACGGCGCCGACCAGCGCCACGATCGGCGGCACGGCGATGGCGAGCGCCGCGATCTGGGCCGGCAGGATGAAGCCGCGCGTGCGCGCCGTCTGCGCGCCGGCGAGAACGAGGAGGCAGAGCGCCGCCGCGGTGCCGAAGAAATTGCGCCGCCCGTCGGCGAGATCGGCTTCGACGATGCCCGCGAACAGGCAGCCCGACGCATTGAGCACGCCGCCGAAGGCGCTGTCGGCCAGCACCAAGAGGCACACGAGGGCCAGCAGGCCGCCGGCCACGTGCTGCCAGCGCCGAGCGCCGTTCTCGAGCGGCAGCGCGCCGAGCCCGGCCAGGATCAGCGCCAGCGCCGCGAGCGGATTGACGGCGGCGCCGTTGAAGCGCCGGAACGCGTCGATCTCGAATACATAGCCGAGGAGCACCAGCGCCGCGATCGCGAGGGCGGCGGCGGCCGCGGCGGCCGGGAAGACGAGGATGCGCCGGTTGGCGGCCGGCGGCGGCGCGGTCCGAAGTACCGCGGCATTGATGGCCATGGAAATCGCCCTGCGTTTGTTGCGCGGCCATGCCGTCATCGGCCGCGCCGGAATGGCGCGGCGCAGCGGCTGGGCCGACCTCCAATTCGCAGGCAAAAGCGTTAAAAGAGGATAACCGGCGGCAACCATAGACCCTATGCGGGCGTAAAAACTGGCGTTTCGCGCGCCCAACGGGCGAGTTTCACCGGCGCGCCCAGCGGCGGTGCGGGCTCGAAGGGTTCGACGCGGCCGATGACGCGGCGCCCGCCGGCCAGATCGACGACGGCCACCGCATAGACGCCGTCGGCCGCGAAGGCGGCCGGCGCCTTGCGGATGACGGTGAAGGTGACGAGCGTGCCGCGCGTTCCGGCCGGGATCGTGTCAGGCATCGGCGCGCTTCAGGATGGAGACGGTGCAGACCACGCCAGCGCCGCCGAGGTTGTGGGTCATGCCGATGGCCGCGTCCTTGACCGGATTGGCGTGGTCGCCGCGCAACTGGCGCACGGCCTCGTAGAGCTGGCCGACGCCGGTGGCGCCGACCGGATGGCCCTTGGCCAAGAGACCGCCGGAGACGTTGATGGGCATGTCGCCCGTCCGCTGCGTGCGGCCCTCGCGCGTCCAGGCGCCGGCCGAGCCGCGCGGCACCACGCCCAGATCCTCGGCGTCGAGGATCTCGGTCAGCGAGAAGCAATCGTGCAGCTCGACGAAATCGATGTCGGCAGGGCCGAGGCCCGCGACCTTGTAGGCGAGCCGCGCCGCTTCCACCGTCGCCTCGAAGCTCAGCATGTTCTTGATGCTGGCGACATCGGGCGCGCCGCGCGTCTGCACGCTGGCCGCGATGCGGATCGGCGCCTTGGCGCCGGCGCGCGACAGGCGCTCCCTCACCGCCTCGTCGGCGGCGATGACGATGGCGGCGGCGCCGTCGCTGATCGGGCAGCAATCGTAGAGTCTGAGCGGATCGGCCACGAGCGGGGAATGCTCGACCGTTTCGGCGCTCACGTCCTCGCCCATCTGCGCCAGCGGATTCTTGAGGCCGTTGGCCTTGTTCTTGCGCGTGACGGCGGTGAGGTGCTGACGCCAGTCCGGATGCTTGGCCCCATATACCCTCGCCGCCATGCCGAAATAGCCGGGGAACGAAAGCCCGGTCGGCCCGTCGCGCTGCTGGTCCATGGCGCAGTTGAGCGCCTCGGTGACGCGCGCGGTGCCGGCATGGGACATTTTCTCGACGCCCGCCGCGATGGCGAAATCGCACAAGCCCGAGGCTACGCTCATCCACGCCTGGCGGAAGGCGATGCCGCCGGAAGCGCAAGCGCCCTCCACCTTGGAGCACGGCGCCGAGAGCGGCAGGCCGAGCTGGTGCCCCACGAGTCCCGCCAGCACCTCCTGGCCCGAAAGCACGCCGCCGATGAAATTGCCGAGATAGAGGGTGCCAATGTCGCGCGCGCCGACACCCGCGTCGCCGAGTGCCTCCGTGCACGCCGAAACCGCGAGCGTCTCGAGCGGCGTCTCCTTGTGCCGCCCGAATTGCGTCGAGCCGATGCCGATGATCGAAACGGGGCGCATGGTTCGTCCTGTGTTAAACGCCGATCAGGTGAACAGGGAGGCGGGGAGGCGGGGAGAAACCAAGGAATTGAAACACAGAGGGCACAGAGGACACGGCGGAAGAAGGAAAAGGAAATTGCGCGCCAAGGGCGCGCGAAAATTCCTCTGCGCCATGCTCTCTGCGTCCTCTGTGGTTCAAACTTCCTTCTCCCCGACTCCCCGCCTCCCTGTGGCCTTCCGGTGTCGCGGGCGCACCGCGCGTGCGCTGGAAACTGCTCATGCCGGCTCCTTCTTCGCCCATTCGCGGAGCTCGGTCTTCAGCACCTTGCCGTAATTGTTCTTGGGCAGGGCGTCCACGAAGCGGTAGCCCTTGGGGCGCTTGAAGCGGGCGATGTTGTCGAGGCAGAGCTGGTCGAGCGATTTCTGGTCGAGGGGCGCGCCGGGCTTGGCGACGACATAGGCCAGCACCTCCTCGCCCCAATCGGGATGCGGGCGGCCGATCACCGAGCATTCGAGCACGGCGGGGTGCTTCAGCAGCACCTCCTCGATCTCGCGCGGATAGATGTTTGAGCCGCCCGAGATGATCATGTCCTTGGAGCGGTCCTTCAACGTCAGGAATCCGTCCTCGTCGAAGCTGCCGACGTCGCCGGTGTGCAGCCAGCCGCCTTTCAGAGCCTTGGCCGTAGCTTCCGGGTTCTGCCAATAGCCCTTCATGATCACGTCGCCGCGGCAGACGATCTCGCCGATCTCGCCCGCCGGCAGGGCGCGGTCGTCTTCGTCCACCACGCGCACTTCCACGTCGGTGCGTGCGACGCCGACCGAGCCGAGCCGCTCCTTGTAGCGCGGGTGGCGCGTGTCGAGATGCTGCTCGCGCGAGAGCCCCGTGATGGTCATCGGCGCTTCGCCCTGGCCGTAGATCTGGACGAATTTGGCGCCGAGCCGCTCAAGGCCCTTCAATATGTCGGCGACGTACATCGGCCCGCCGCCATAGACGATGGTCTTGAGGTTTTCGAGCTTGAGGCGGTCGAGCGCCGGGCTCTGCAGCAGGCGCACGATCATGGTGGGCGCGAAGAAGAAGGTCGCGCCGGGCAGGCGGTTGACGAGCTCCACCGTCTCGGCCGGATCGAAATGGCCGCTTTCGGGGGTCACGTTGCTGGCGCCGCGCGCCACGTGCGGAATGCCGTAGATGCCCGAGCCGTGCGACATCGGCGCCGCGTGGATCATGCAATCGGCGGCCGAGACCGTGTCCACGTCGGCGAAGTAATTCATCGTCATCGAAACGAGATTGCGGTGCGTGAGCGTTGCGCCTTTGGGCCGCCCCGTCGTGCCGCTGGTGTAGAACAGCCACGCCGGATCGTCCGGCGCCACCTCGGCCATCGCCATCGTGTCGCCGGCAAGGAGCTTCGGCCAATCCGGCGACGAAACCGAGATGACGTGCTTCAGTCCGGGCACGTCGCGCTCGATGCAAGCCAGCGCGCCTTCCATCGCCGCATCGACGAAGAGGGCCCTGGCGCCGGAATTCTCGAGGATGAACTGGAATTCCTTGCGGTGCAGCTTGGCGTTCACCGGCACGGCGCAGAGCCCGGCGATCCAGAGCGCCCATTTTGCGATCATGTAGTCGGGGCAGTTCGTCATCACGATCGCGGCGCGGTCGCCGGGCGCGAGGCCGAAGCGTGTCGTCAGCGCCCGGGCGAGGGCCGCCGCCTGGCGCGCCATGTCGCGATAGCTGACCGCGGTCGCGGCGCCGAGCGCGAGCGCCGGCCGTTCCGGCCAGAGCCGCGCGGCGCGGGCGAGAAAGGCGGCGACGTTCAAGGCGATTCCTCCGGGCGAATTCTTTCGAGGCGTGGCGAATTATGGGCGGCACCTCCGGCGCCGCCAAGTCGTTCGAGAGGGACCCCTCCCCGAAAACACCGACAAACACCGACAATCACCGACTTCTCCCGACAAAAACCGACATCCGGATCGCGTTTCGCCTTGGCAAAAGGCGGCGCCGGCGTGTCCGCACGACGCGCCGGAACCGCCGCACGAGGGCGTGCGTGAAGTTCGGCACGGAAATTTGTTCTCATTATGTTCATATCCCGGAGGCGCCTTCGGTCCCACGCGACGGCACCGGACACCGTACCCTCAAGGGGAAGTAACATGCGCGCTCTTGCTTTTTTCCCCTCTCCCTGGGGGAGAGGGGCCAGGGGTGAGGGGCAGCAAACGTGGCGATGGCGGAAGAGATTCGATCCGGGCGCGCTTTGCTTCCGCCCCCACAACGTTCGCCGTCGAGTTCGCCGGTCGCGCGGCACGGTGCCGAACTGTCCGCACCACGTTTGCTGCCCCTCGCCCCCAACCCCCGCTCCCCCAGGGAGCGGGGGCCACTTGCGACTGCCCTGCCCGCGAGACGGAGGGGGAACGCCGCCGCCCGGGACCCGCTTCAGCGCGCGTCGTGAAAGATGATCCCGAGCGTGATCCGTTCGCCGCGGCGGATGCGGCTGACGCCATGACGCATCTTGACGCGATAGGTGCCGCGCTTTCCCGCCACCGGGCGCTCGTTGACGGCAAAGATCACCGCCTCGCCCTGGCGGAGCGGCACGACCTCGGGGCGCGACTGCATGCGCGGGCGCTGCTCGACGAGCACGAACTCGCCGCCCTCGAAATCCCCGTTCTTGCCATCCATGGCGGGCGCCGAGAGCAGGATCGTCGCCTGGAGCGGGAAGGCGAGCTCGCCGTAGAGATCCTGGTGGAGGCAATTGTAGTCGCCGGCGCCGTAGCGCAGCAGCAGCGGGGTCGGGCGCGTTTGGCCGGCGGCGTGGCATTGCTCGAGATAGGTGGCGAGGGCACCGGAAAACGCGCCGTCGCGGCCCATTGCCTTGCGCCAGCGCGAGGCGAGCGGGGTGAGATGCGGATAGAGCGATTGGCGCAACGCCGCCACGGCCGGCGGCAGCGGATAGGCGAAATACTTGTATTCGCCCTGCCCGAAGCCATGCCGCGCCATGACCACGCGGCTGCGGAATATCTCGGATTTGGCCTCGGCCTGGGCATAGAGGCCGGCAAGGGCACGGCATTCACTCGGCGTCAGCAGCGGGCCGGTGGTCGCGGCGCCCCGGGCATCGAGATCGGCCGCGATCGCCGGCCAGGGGAGGGCGTCTACTCGCCTTGCGAGTTCGGCTGAGGCGGTTGCTGGCTTCTTCGGCATGATGCCGCCGATCCTGCTTGCCCGCGTGTCTCGGCGCCATCCGATCCTTGCTCCACGCAAGGCATGGCCGCATTTCCGCGGTGCGTCACATGCCCTTTTGCCTTGCCAAACGGCGGTTTAGGCCCAGAATCATACCTGTCTTCGCCGGCCGCCGCCGGTTTACGCGGCGCGGCGGGCTTTTGTCATGGGTGGGAGCTAAACGGTTATGGCCGAACGGTCTTTTGCCAAGGAAGTGCAGGCCCTCAAGCTCGGTGAGGGCGATGTTTTCGAGGGCGAGGGCATCCTCGCGGTCACCAAGGCGGCGCTCCAGGCGGGCGTTTCCTACGTCGGCGGCTATCAGGGCTCGCCGGTGTCGCACCTGGTCGACGTGCTGTCCGAGGCCAAGGACATCATGGACCAGTACGGCGTGCACCTCGAAATCTGCGGCAACGAGGCAGGCGCCGCCGCCATGCTCGCGGCCTCGATCCACTATCCGATCCGCGGCCTGGTCACCTGGAAATCGACCGTCGGCACCAACGTCGCCTCCGACGCGCTCTCAAACATCGCCTCGTGCGGCGTCACGGGCGGCGCCGTGATCGTGATCGGCGAGGACTACGGCGAGGGCGCCTCCATCATCCAGGAGCGCAGCCACGCCTTCGCCATGAAGTCCTCGATCTGGCTCATGGATCCGCGCCCGAACCTCACCTCGATGGTCGAATGCGTCGAGAAGGCGTTCGAGCTTTCGGAAGCGTCCAACGAGCCGGTGTTCGTCCAGCTCCGCATCCTCGCCTGCCACGTGCAGGGCCGCTTCGTGGCGAAGAACAACAAGATGCCGGAATTCTCGGGCCGCCATAAGCTCGAGGATACGAAGTTCGACTACATGAAGGTCGCCAACGCGCCCTCCACCTTCATGCAAGAGCGCATCAAGATCGAGCAGCGCCAGCCGGCGGCGATCAAGTTCATCAAGGACCACAAGCTCAACGAGTTCTTCCCGGGCGATCTCGCCGAGATCGGCATCATCACCCAGGGCGGGCTCTACAATTCCGTCATCCGCGCGCTGCAGCACTACGGCCTGGCCGACAACGACGGCAATTCGCGCGTCCCGATCTATTGCCTCAACGTCACCTATCCGCTGGTGAGCGACGAGATCGTGCAGTTCGCGGTCGGCAAGAAGAACCTCCTCGTCGTCGAGGAAGGCCATCCCGACTACATCGAGCAGGCGATCCACACGGCGCTCCGCCGCGCCGACGTGCAAACGAAAGTGCACGGCAAGGGCCCGCTGCCCATGGGCGGCCAATACAACGCCGACGTGGTGCAGACCGGCATCGCCAAGTGGCTCGCCGAGATCAAGCCCGCGGGCGTCGATCTCGACCGCACCAAATCGCGCCCCGACATCATCGGCAGCATCAAGGGCAAGGCGATCGGCTATCTCGGCGGCCCGGTGCCGGGCCGCCCGCCCTCGTTCTGCACCGGCTGCCCCGAGCGGCCCGTGTTCAGCGCCATCAAGCTGGTCGAGCGCGAGCTCGGCAAGCACCACATGAGCTGCGACATCGGCTGCCACACGTTCTCGACCCTGCCGCCGTTCAATCTCGGCCAGACGGTCGTGGGCTACGGCCTCGGCCTGGCCTCTTCGACCGGCATCGCGCCCAATTTCGGCAAGCGCGTGATCTCGATCATGGGCGATGGCGGCTTCTGGCATAACGGCCTCGCCACCGGGGTTGCCAGCGCGGTGTTCAACCAGAACGACTCCGTGCTGATCGTGATGAAGAACGGCTACACCTCGGCCACGGGCTGGCAGTTCCTGCCGTCGTCGCCGAAGAAGGGCGATTTCGCCGCCTCGCGCATGTCGATCGAGAACACGATGCGCGGATTCGGCATCAAGTGGATGCGCAAGGTCCGCACCTACAGCGTCTCGAAGATGGCCGACACGCTGAAGGAAGCTCTCACCACCGCCGAGAAGGGCTTGAAGGTCATCATCGCGGAAGGCGAGTGCATGCTCGCCAAGCAGCGCCGGGTGCGCAGCGACCGCACCAAGCTGTTGGCCGAAGGCAAGCGCGCGACGCGCGAGCGTTTCGGCATCGACGAGGACGTGTGCACGGGCGACCATTCCTGCATCCGCCTCTCGGGCTGCCCGTCGCTGACGATCAAGGAAAACCCGGATCCGCTGCGCAAGGATCCGATCGCGCACGTCAACACCGGCTGCGTCGGCTGCGGCCTCTGCGGCGAGGTCGCCCACGCCGCGATCCTCTGCCCCTCCTTCTTCCGCGCCGAGATCGTCTACAACCCGACCAAGTGGGAACGCACGCTCGCGAGCCTCCGCCAGAAGATGATCCGCCCCTTCATGACCAAGGAAGCGATCCGCCTGGCGCCCCCGATGGCGCAGCAAGTGCTCGAACCCGAAGAAGCCGCCAAAGCGGCGTAAAGATCAGATTGCAAGGAGGCGGGGAGAAGGGGAGGAGAACATTCGCGCGCTTCGCGCGATCTCGATCTTCTCCCCGCCTCCCCGTCTCCCTGCGTTCTTCGTTCAAGAGCGGCACGGCGCCGCGCAGGTAGTTCGAAATGGCGAAAGATACTCCGCGTCCGATCACGCTGCTGATCGCCGCCATGGGCGGCGAGGGCGGCGGCGTGCTGACTTCGTGGATCGTGAGCGCCGCGCGCAAGGCCGGCTATCCGGTCCAGGCGACCTCGATCCCGGGCGTGGCGCAGCGCACGGGTGCCACCTCCTACTACATCGAGATCGTGCCCGCGACCTATGCCGACATCCAGGACCGCGAGCCGGTGCTCGATCTCCATCCAGCGCCCGGCGACGTCGATGTCGCGATCGCGACCGAGCTGGTCGAGACGGGCCGCGTGATCGAGAAGGGCTACGTTTCGCCGGACCGCACGCTGCTCATCGCCTCGACGCACCGCATCTACGCCATGGCCGAGAAGATGGCGATGGGCGACGGCCGCTTCGACAGCGACAAGATCCTCGCCGCCGCCAAGCAGATGGCGAAGAAGACCTTGCTGTTCGACATGGAGAAGGCCGCGGCGGCGACCGGCAGCGTCATCAACTCCGTCATCCTGGGCGCCATCAACGGCGCCGGCGTGCTGCCGATCCCGCGCGAGGTCTTCGAGGAGACGATCAAGGAGGAGGGCATCGCGGTCAAAGCCAACCTCGCGGGCTTCGCGGCGGGCATCGCCTACGGCAAGGGCGAAGTCGTCGAGATGAAGCGCAAGCGCGAGCAGACGCTGACGCCGACGCCGGGGCCGGCCTATCGCACGCACCCCGCCGCCGCCGAGCTCAAGGGCCGCATCGAGCGCGACTTTCCCGCGGCGCTGCACCCGCTGATCCTCGAAGCCTGCGGCCGCGTGCTCGACTACCAGGACGTCAAGTACGCGCGCCTCTATCTCGACCGGCTCGACACGGTGGCGCCCATCGACCGGGCGCGGGTCGACGGCGACTGGAAGACGACGTCGGAGACGGCGCGGCATCTCGGACTCCGCATGACCTTCGAGGACGTGATCCGCGTGGCGCAGCTGAAGACCCGGCCCTCGCGCATGGCGCGCGTCCGCCGCGAAGTGCAGGCGCTGCCCGACCAGCTCGTCAAGCAGACCGAGTTCCTGAAGCCGGGCATCGACGAGTTCGCGTCGCTGATGCCGCCCTGGATGGCGCGCCCTCTGCTGCGCTGGGCCGAGAAGACGCCGGCGCGCAAGAAGAAGACTCATATCGGCCTTTACGTCCGCACAGACACCTTCTTCGGCTACATGAAGCTCCGCCTGATGGCCGGCATGCGCTGGTGGCGCCGTGCGGGCTATCGCTACAAGGAAGAGCAGAAGCAGATCGAGATGTGGCTCGACCTCGTGCGTCAGTCGGCGGCGCTGGGGCGCGATTTCGGCCTCGAGGTGATCGAGCTCGCGCGCCTCATCAAGGGCTATGGCAGCACCCACAAGCGCGGCAGTACGAATTTCGACATCATCGTCGCGGCCGTGGTGCGCCCGGCGCTGGCCGCCAAGCGCGGCAACCCGGCGCACGTCAAGAAGGCCCGCGACGCCGCCCTCGCCGATCCCGAAGGCGACGCGCTCGCCAAGGCCTTGGCCGAGGTCGCGGCACCCGCGCCGGCGCGCGCCGCGGCGGAGTAGCGTGGCGGCGCGCCGCGCTCAGCCCTTCGGCGCGCGGCTCGCGGCGTTCCAGAAGCGCTCGAGATTGCCGATCAGGGCCGGCGAGGCGAGGCAATAGGCCTGCTCGCGCGCGTAGACCGAGAGATAGCGGCAGAACAGCGTCAGCGGCTCCTGGACGATGCGGAAAGCGCGCCGGTTACTGACGGCGCTGAAGGCACCCGAATCGGTCAAGCCCGACGCGACGGTGCGGATCGCCTCGTCCATCTTGCCGGGGGCCACGATCTCGTCGGCGATCAGCATCCCCTCGGGCGTGTCGAAATCGATCCGACGCCCGTATTGGATCGCCTGGCGCGTGATCCGGTCGCCGACGAAGCGCGGCATCCGCATGTTCGCCATGCCGGGGATGATGCCTTCCTTTCGCGCCGGCAGCGTCGCATAAGCGCCGCGCGCGGCGAGGATGTAGTCCATCACCAGCAGCAATTGGCAGTGCCCGCCGATGGCGAATTCCTCGACGGCCGCGATCCAGAGTTTCTCGGTCGACTCGGCGAGGGTCTCGTCCGCCGGGTCCTCGGCGCGCGTGAGGCCGCGATACATCTTGTTCAGGAGGCCCATGTCGCGGGCGAGATAGAAGAGAAACGGAATCCTGCCGTAGTAGAGGTCCGTGAGATTGAGGCCGGCGCCGAAGATGCGGCGGCCGGCGAATTTCGGATGCGCCACCGTGCCGCCGCGCAGCACGCAGATCTTGCTCGCGGGATCCAGCAGAGCGAGGTCGATGGCGATTTCCATCGGCGTCACGGTCGAGCCGTCCTCGGCGTTGAGTGCCACGAAGTTCTGCATGGTGACGATCGCGACCTCGCCCTGGCGCTCGACCGACGCCTTGCCGAGATCGGCGTGGCCGGTGCGCGCGAACTCCGCGCGGCGCTCCAGCGATTCGGGCAGCGGCAGCATCATGGCGTGGCAGAGATGGAGCCCCAGCGTCTCGTGCGCCATGAGGCGCGCGAGGAACAATCCCTGGTCGATCTCGAAGCCTTCCTTGTCGGCGTGCCGTTTGCGGAGCTCGGCATCGACGTCGGCACGCGACGGCACCAGACCGGGCACCAGCTCGGCAGCGACGTAGACGAGCCTTTCCAGCCGCACATAGCGCGCGAGGTCGCCGGTCAAGCGCCGATACAGCGTTTCGATATGGGCTTCGAGGAAGGCGGTCCGCGCGGGGCGGGCGGCGGCATGAAGGGCGGCCGCGGCGCGTGCGGCCTTCGCATCGCGCGCCGGCTTGGCCGGCAGCCGGTCCAGCACCGCGCGCGACACGCGCCAATAGGCCGCGAAGCGCGCCCGGTCGGCCTCGAAATCGCCGGAGAGCGCGGGGGCGCCCTCGGCCAACGTCGCGCTGTCGGCGCCGGCAAGGCCGGCCTCGGCCAAGGCGGCGCCGAGATTCATTTCGGATCGGAGGATCGTGTCCATGAGCTCGCTCTTGCTGGCGTTGAATCAGAGTTCGGCGCGGCGCGGGGGCCGCCCCGCGTCATCCGGCGGCACGATGCGTTCGGTCGCCGTCTCGCCGGCGCGCGGCAAGCCGCCGAAGCGCTCGTAGTAATAGGGCGCGGCCTCGGGCAACGGGCCGTCGGCGGTTTCCAGCACGGCCATCAGATGCCGTTCGGCGGCGGCTTCGGTGGCGCGATAGAGATTGCGGCAGAGCGTGCGCGCGGCGGTGCCGGCCCAATCCGCGGGCAGCAGTTCGGCCGGCAAATCGGGATCGCGCAGCACCAAGCGGCGGAACTCGTGGATGGCGAGGCTGCGGAGCGCGAAGGCGGTCTCGGGCTCGAGGGCGCCGTCTGCTTCCAGCAGTGTGCGGATCGGGCGGAAGGTTTCGAGGAAACGGCGATAATCGCCGGCCAGCGCGTCGAGGTTCCAGCCGCGGCGGAGAAGCTCGAGCGGCGTCGCGGACTCGGCCGTCATCACCTGCACCTTGCCGGCGATGCCGAGGCGCGCCAGCACGTGGTCCAGCGCCGCACGGTCGGGGCGGGGGTGGGCGAACACGCCCGGCGCCAATCCGCCGAAGCCGAGCCAGAGCAATTCGCGCTTCAAGGCCGCGCGCTTCTTCGTCTCGATGCCGCCGGCGCCGGCCAGCAGCACGTGCCAGCGCCGGTCCCAGGCGGGCGCCTCCACGGCATAGAACCGCCGGTGCGGGCTGCCCAGGACCGCGCCGCGCCCTGCTTCGGTGAGGCCGTAATAGCTTCGCCGTCCGATCGGCTCGGCGGCAAGCCAGCCGTCGCGCATCAGGCGCAGCACGCCGGTACGGACCAGGCGCTCGTTCAAACCCAGCGGTGCCAAGAGGCGGATGAGGCTGCCCAGCCACACCGTGCCGCCATGCGGCCCGATCGCGTCGCCCCACACGGTCATGATGAGCGATTTCGCGCGCGGCTTGAGGCGCCGCGGCAAGGCCGTTGCCGCTTGGCGCAGCCGGCGGACGGCTTCGGTCCCCGTCATTGCTGCCAAGGTGATGCAGTTTTTGATATCATTACGTGAATTTGTATCATGATTCTCAGGATGATGCCAGAAGCATAAGCCTCCGTCGCTGATACTAATCCGATATCGAAAAGAGATACCCGACGATTAGATACGGTATATTGCGCTAGCATCTATAAACTGTATTATATACTGACAAGTCGAGGTCGCCTGCGCGTGATCGGCGCGGGCGGGCCCGCGAGCCGCGCTCTGCGTGCGGTGCAGAGGCGCGGCTGCGCGATTTCGGCTAGGGTTCGCAATCCGCCATCTCAAGGCGGAACTTTGGGAGGAGTTGCGGAGTGGTCCGATGCTGACCATGAGTTCGGCCCTCGATCGCTGCCGCCGGCTCTATGGCGGCCGGCGCGCCATCGTCGATGCCGAGGGCGTTTTCACCTGGGCCGAGCACCTCGACCGGGTCGCGCGCGCGGCCGGCATCCTCGCCCGATGCGGCGTCAAGCCGGGCCAGCGTTTCGGCATCCTCGCGCGCAATATCTTCCGCCATTGCGAGCTGCTGCATGCCGGCTATTGGATGGGCGCCGTGCCCGTGCCGGTGAACATCCGCCTCGCGGCGCCCGAGATCGCCTTCATCCTGCGCGACGCCGACGTGAAGGCGCTGGCGGTAGAAGAGCCGTTCCTGGCGCTCGCCGCGCACGAGCAGATCGCGCCCTTCGCCCGCAATGCCTTCGCCGTGTCGCCGAAGCCGCTCGGCGGCAATCTCGCGGACTACGAGACGCTGTTGAAATCGACGGCGCCGCTCGAACGCGTCGAAAGCAAGGAAGACGACGACGCGATCCTGCTCTACACGGGCGGAACCACCGGCCGCAGCAAGGGCGTTCGCCTCACCCATCGCAACGTCGTCTCCAACGGCATGCAATGCGCGATGGAGATGGGCTTCCGCGGCACCGACACCTATCTCCACATCGCGCCGATGTTCCATTCGGCCGATCTGCTCGGCACCGGTTACACGCTGCTCGGCGCCTCGCACGCCTATCTGCCGCAGTTCTCGCCGCGCAACGTGCTCGGCGCGTTCCAGGATCTCCGCGCGACCTCGACGATGATGGCGCCGACCATGATCATCCTCACGCTGCAGGAGCTGAAGCCGGCGGATTTCGATCTCGGCTCCTTCCGCTGGATGCTCTACGGCAGCGCGCCGATGGCGCCGGAATGGATCGCCAAGACGATCGAGGCATTCCCCAACGTCGAGGTCTGCCAGGGCTACGGCCTCACCGAAACCGCGCCCATCCTCACCTATCTGGATTTCGAGGAGCACAAGAAGGCGCTGGCCGCCAAGGATTTTTCGATCCTCAAGGCCGCGGGCCGGCCGATCGCCGGCGTCGACATGCGCATTCTCGACGAGCGCGGCCGCGAGGCGCCGCTGGGCGAGGCGGGCGAGGTCGTCGTGCGCGCGCCCAACGTCACCAAGGGCTACCTCAATCTGCCCGATGTCACCGCCGCTGCGATCCGCGACGGCTGGTTCCACACCGGCGACGTGGGCCGCATGGACGCCGAGGGATACATGTATCTCCTCGACCGCAAGAAGGACATGATCATCACCGGCGGCGAAAACGTCTACACGGTCGAGGTCGAGCAGGCGATCTATCAGCACCCGGCCGTCGCCGAATGCGCCGTGGTGGGAGTCCCCGACGAAAAATACGGCGAGTCGCTGTTCGCCGCGATCGTGCCGCAGCCCGGGAAGACGCTCACCAAGGAACAGATCATCGAGCACTGCCGCGCGCGCATCGGCGGCTACAAAGTGCCGCGCCAGATGGTGTTCCTGCCCGCGCTGCCGAAGAGCGCCATGGGAAAGATATTGAAGACCGAGCTGCGGAGCCTCTTCGGCGACCCGAGCAAGCGCGCCGGCGAGAGGTCATGAACCCCAACTCCACCCAACCCCGTCATCCTGAGCCCTTGCGAAGGATATGGCCTGAGCGAAGAGATAGCCGGTCGCACGCTGGCCATGTCTCTGGGTGCGTCGCTCGCTCGCGCCAGATCCTTCGCAAGGGCTCAGGATGGCGCCGTTTTTGGCCGATCGTTCGAACACACGAGGAGACGAACTAGTGAAATCCATGCTGCAAACCGGCACGACCCATGTCGAGAAGATCCTCATCGACCGCGAGCGCACCATCGCATTCATGGGCGACGAGCTCCGCGTCTATGCGACTCCGCGCATGTGCCTCGACATCGAGCATACGTGCCGCAATCTGCTGCTGGCGCATCACGATGCCGGCGAGGATTCGGTCGGCGCCCGGATCGAAATCGATCATCTCGGCCCGACCATGGTCGGCCAGACCGTGACGGTGACGGCGAAGGTGGCGGAGCTGGCGCTTCCGCGCGTCGTGTTCGAGGTCGAGGTCAAGGACGAGATCGATCTCGTCGGCAAGTCGAAGCACATCCGCTTCGTCGTCGACATGGCGAAGCAGGGCGAGCGGCTGAAGCGGAAGGCCGACAAGGTGAAGGCGGCGAAGGGATGACGGAACGTGTTTGTAATCGAATCACAAACCGTCATTCCGACCGAGGCAGTCGCGGCTTCGCGACTGCCGACCGAGGAATCTAGCGAAGCCTCTATGGCACTGGCCGTCGAGACTCCTTGTCGGCATTCATCGCGTTGATGCCAGATTCCTCGGTCGGCCCTCGCAAGGGCGAGGGCCTCGGTCGGAATGACGATCGCGGAATGGAATAGGGGCAGGGAACAAGGAGCGACGCATGGCAGACCCGAAACCCGGCAAGAAAACCGTCCCCATGTACTGCTACCAGTGCGTGGCGGGGCCCGATTTCTTCAAGGTCGAGGTCGAGAACGGCGTCGCCACCCGCATCGAATCGAATTGGGACATCCGCGGCGAACACCCGGCCGGCGGGCGCGTGTGCGTCAAGGCCTACGGCCTGATCCAGAAGACCTACAATCCCCATCGCATCAAGGGTCCGATGAAGCGGACCAACCCCAAGAAGGGCCGCGAGGAGGATCCGAAATTCGTGCCGATTTCGTGGGAAGAGGCGTTCGACATCGTCGGCGCCAAGCTCCGCGAAGTGCGCGCAAAGGGCGTGAAAGAGGAAGGCGGATTTCCGCGCCTCGCGGTCACGACCGGCGGCGGCGGCACGCCCGTGCAGTACATGGGTTCGTGGCCGGCCTTCATGGCGGCCTGGGGCCCGGTGGACCAGGGCTTCGGCGCCGGCCAGGGTGTGAAGTGCTACCACTCGGAGCATCTCTACGGCGAGTTCTGGCACCGCGCCTTCATCGTCTCGCCCGACACGCCCTACACCAACTATGTCATCAATTGCGGCGCCAACATCGAGGCCTCGCACGGCGTGGTCGGCATCTGGCGCGAGGCCGATGCGCGGGTGCGCGGCGCCAAGCGCGTCCAGGTCGAGCCGCACATGTCGATCACCGGCGCTCTATCCGCCGAGTGGGTGCCGATCAAGCCCAAGACCGACGCGGCGTTTCTCTTCGCCCTCATCCACCGCATCATCCACGAGCGGAAATGGGAGGAGGTGTGCGACGTTGCCTTCCTCACCAAAAGCACCAATTCGCCCTATCTCGTCGGCCCCAATGGCTGGTTCCTGCGCGATCCCGCCACCGAGAAGCCGCTGATCTGGGATCTGGCCGACGGCAAGGCGAAACCGTTCGACGCCGAGATCGAGCAGCCGGCCATGACCGGCACGTTCACGCTGGGCGGCGTCGAGATCGGGCCCGACCACGAGAAGCAGCTCCACGCCTCATGCGAGGCCAAGCCTTCGTTCCAGAAGCTTCTCGACCACATGAAGCCCTACACGCCGGATTGGGCCGCGGAGGAGTGCGGCGTGCCGGCGGCCAATATCCGGCGCATCGCCGACGAATTCCTCGCCCATGCCTGCATCGGCGAGACGATCGACATCGAGGGCCACACGCTGCCGTTCCGACCGGTCGCCGTGCTGGTGGGCAAGGGCATCGCCAATGGCTGGGGTGCTTATCATTGCTGCTGGGCGCAGAAGATGATGGCCGTCCTCGTGGGTGCCCTCGAAGTGCCCGGCGGCATCCTCGGCACGGCCGTGAAGCTGGTGCGGCCCGCCAATCCGCGCGTCGGCTCCGCGATCCCGGGGCCGGATGGCTTCATGCGCTATCAGTTCAACCCCACCTCGTCGAACGAGTGGATGCGGAGCCCGCATATCCGCAACGCTTACAAGACCCTGGTGCCTCTGGTCTCGGATTCGCCGTGGTCGCCGGCGCTCGGCCCCGCGCATCTCCCGTGGTTGTTCCTGAAGACCCAGCCCAAGAATTTTCCGCGTGTCACGGCGCCGGACATCTGGTTCTGCTACCGCACCAATCCCGCAATCTCGTCGTGGAACGCGCCCGAGGTCGCCAAGCGCCTCGCCGAATTCCCGTTCATCGTCGCCTTCGCCTACACCGACGACGAGACGAATCACTTTGCCGACGTGCTGCTGCCGGAATCGACCGATCTCGAGAGCCTGCAGCTCATCCGCATCGGCGGCACCAAGTTCAACCAGAATTTCTGGCACCACGAAGGCTGGGCGCTGCGCGCCAAGCCGCTCGAGCCGGTCGGCGACACGCGCGACATGACCGACATCGCGACGGAGCTCGCGCGCCAGGCCGGCATCCTCGACAAATACGTCGACGCCATCAACAAGGGCGCTGCCGGCATGTCGCTGCGCGACCGCGGCGGCGCCTACGATTTCGCGCTCGATCCCAAGACGCCGCCGACCAGCGAGCAAGTGTGGGAGGCGGTCTGCAAGGCGGCCTCGCACGAGGTCAGCGACGGCAAGGAGATCCACGATCTCGCTTGGTTCCGCGAGCACGGCTACATGCTCAAGCCCTTCCCGCAGATCGACTGGTACCTCTACCCGGTGCTGCAGAAGCAGGGCCTGCGTTTCGAGCTGCCCTATCAGGAACGCTTGACGCGCCACGGCCGTGAGCTCGCGCACCGGCTCAAGGAGACCGGCATCGATTGGTGGGAGAAGCAGCTCGAGGAATACGAATTCCTCCCCACCTACGAACCCTTCCCCGACATCTGGCTCAACTACGCCAAGGAATATGGCCGCGATCCGGCCGACTATCCGCTCTGGGCGATGACGGCGCGCTCCTTCCAATACGCCTGGGGCGCCAATGTCGGCATTCCGCTCATCCACGAGGTCGCCGACAACATCGCCGGCCACAAGGGCGTGATCGTCAACCGCAAGACGGCGAAGCGCATGGGCATCGCCGACGGCGACGCGGTGGTGATCGAATCGGTCGTGGGCATCACCGAGGGCAAGGCGGTTTTGCGCGAAGGCATCCGGCCCGATTGCGTCCTGATGATCGGCCAGTTCGACCACTGGAAAACGCCCTTCGCCAAGGACCTGCATCTGCCGAGCCTCAATTCGGTGACCGACATCTCGCTGAAGCTCACCGACGGCACCGGCAGCGGCGCCGATCTGATGCGCGTGAAATTGTACAAGGCAAGCGATCGCGCGCAGCACATGAAAGCGGCGGCGGAGTAGCAATGGCAATGAATCCGGACATTGGGAGCACCGCCACCCCCCGTTGGGGCATGGTCATCGACGTCAATCGCTGCGTCGGGTGCCAGACCTGCACGATCGCGTGCAAGCATGCGAACGACACGCTGCCGGGCGTCCAGTGGCGGAAGGTGGTCGACGTAGAGCTCGGCGAGTATCCGAGCGTCGAGCGCTTCTTCCTGGTCACGGGCTGCCAGCATTGCGCCGAGCCGCCCTGCGTGCCGGTTTGCCCGACCGGCGCCACCTGGCAGCGCGAGGACGGGCTCGTCATCCAGGACTACGACGTCTGCATCGGCTGCGGCTATTGCGCCGTCTCGTGCCCCTATCAGGCGCGCACCATCGCCCATGACATGAGCTGGTACTACGGCGAAGAGACGAAGCAGGAGCAAGCGGTCCGCCACGACGACCGCCTGGGCGTCGCCCAGAAATGCACGTTTTGCAAGGACCGTGTCGACGACGGTTTGAAGCAGGGTTTGAAGCCCGGAGTCGATCCCGAAGCGACGCCAGCCTGCGCCGCGGCCTGCATTTCGAGCGCCATCCAGTTCGGCGACTTCAACGACGCCTCGAGCAACGTTTCGAAGCTGCTCGCGGGCCCGTATTTCCAGCTCAACGCCGAGCTCGGCACCGATCCGCAGATCAAATACCTCTACACCACGCCCGCTGTGCCCGGCCGCCAGGCCGGCGCCGCCGAACTGGACGAGGAGCGCCTCTCCGATCCGGTCAATCCGCTGGTCGGCCCGCTGCAAAGCTTGTGGGATTGGCGCGCGGCGATGAACTGGATCTTCGGCGGCATCGGCGCCGGTTTCGCCGCCATCGCCTGGCTCGCTTCGCTGACCGGCGCCGTCTATCCCGACATGGTGCCGGCCGCGCATATCGTTGCCGGAGGCATCATGGCCGCCGGGCTGTTCTGCGTGTTCCTGAAGATCGGGCGCAAGCTCCGCTTCTGGCGCGCCGTCGCGCGACCGCAGACGAGCTGGATGACGCGCGAGCTCTACGTGGTCGCGGCGTTCTATCCCGCGGTGCTCGCGAATCTCCTCTGGCCGAGCGCGCTGCTCGCCGCGCTCGGCGGCGTGCTCGCCTTGTGCTTCCTCTATTGCCAGGCGCGGATCCTCCACATGGCGCGCGGCATCCCCGCGTGGCGCGTGCCGCTGATGCCGTGGATGCTGCTGGCGACCGGGCTGCTCGAAGGCCTCGGCCTGCTGGCTTTGCTGCTGGCCTGGTTCAGGGGGCTCGGGCAGCCGGGGCTGCTCGTGCCCGTCGCCGGACTCGCGTTGGTCGCGGTCAATGCCGCGCTCTGGATCGCCTATCGCCGCACGGCGAAGGAAGAGGGCGTCGTGCCGCTCGCGCGCCGCGTCATCGGCGAGAACAGCCTGGCCCTGCACCTCGTCGGCCACGCGCTGCCGGCGCTGATGTTCGTGCTGGCCCTCGTCAATCCCGCGCTGGCGCCGTTCTATCTCGGCGTGGCCGGAATCGGCGCCATCGCCGGCGGTGCGTTCTGGAAATTCACGATCATCGTCCGCGCCGGCTATCAGCAGGGCTTCGCGATGCCGTCCGTGCCGCAGCGCGGCTCGGGCGAGCGCGCGGCGCCCGTGCGCACCGGCGGCACCAAGCATCGCGCCGCGCCGACCAAGGTACACGCGGCCGAGTAAGGCTCAGCTTTCGCCGGCGGCGGCTTTCGCGCGCCGGCGCGGCATCAGGCAGCGCGCGGCCCTCACGAAGGGCCGGACATAGACATCGCGCACCGACAGGAACGGTGCCTCGGATTTTCCGAGGCCGATGCGGATGCGCTCGTTGCGCCGGGGCATGCAGAGCGTCCCGAACGCCCAATCCCACACCACCAGGAACAGGCCGAGATTCTTGTTGAGGTGGCGCGGATCGGTGCTGTGATGAATCTGATGATGCGCCGGACTGTGGATGATGTGGCCGAGAACTCCGCCCAGCGGCCACCACACATGCGAGTGCCTGAGATGGTGCATCGTGACGTAGTACGCCAGCATCAGAATGTTCGTGTCGAGCAGCGTCATCTCCTTGGCAGCGGGGCCGAGGAGATAGACGAGCACGCCGTAGGTGAGCCCGACCGTAAAGGCGATCACGTTGCTGAAGAGAAGATCTTCGAACGGGTTTTGCCGCCATTCCGTGAACGGCGTGAGCACCTCGGCCGAGTGATGGACTTTGTGGAACTCCCAAAGCCAAGGGACATTGTGACTTGTCCAATGTGCGACCCAGTAGCCGAGGTCGAACGCGAGGAAGACGACGACGGTGACCAGCACCACGACGGGCCACACGGGCAGCATCGACGAAGTGCCTGGCCCGAGGGCGGCGGTGAGGCCCGACAATGTGAAATCGCGCCAGATCGTGCTGGTGACGATCGCGACCCCGTAGATAACGGCCCACAGGATGATGTTGGACGCGAATAGCCGCAAATCGAGGCGCGTCGAACGATGGCGCCAGATACGCGGCGGCAGCAGATAGCGACGGACGCTGCGGAAGGAGATGCTACGGTTGCGGCGCCGGCGCCACAGCAAGAATCCGGCAGCGAATAACAGCCCTGCAACGAGCGAAAGCAGGCTGAACGGGTCGCCGGGCAGCGCCAAGCGCGCGAATGCGTGCAGCAACACACCGCCGATATAGTCGAGTATTTCCGTCACGTCTGCGCCCGGCGTTCCTGCGGCATCATTTGACAAGCGCGGGGTTTGCGCGCGATTGAGGGCTTACTCGATAAGTTCGATGAGGTTCGAATAATCGTCGGTCCAGCTGCGCACGCCCGGACGTTCGGCGAGCGCGCGCCAGCGCCCCCACGCCGTCGGCCGCGCGGCATCGAACCCGTCGGTGAGCGGCGCCAGCACGGCCTCGGTGCGCGCCATCGCCACCCAGAACGAGCGGAAATGCATCGCCGGTGCGTCCGCGGTCGGGTACGAGCGCATGATGCGGGCGGAAAGCCCGGATTCGCGCGTCAACGCCGCCAGCGCCGGTTCGAAATTGATGTATCGGTTGGTGACGTTCATCAGCAGCAAGCCGTCGGGCTTGAGCTTCTCGAAATAGGTCCGGATCGCTTCCCGCGTGTAGAGGTGGACGGGGATCGAATCGGAGCTGAATACGTCGGAGATGATCAGGTCGTAGCGGCCCGCGGACTCGCGCGCGATCAAGAGGCGTCCGTCGCCGACCAGTAGGCGCGCCTTGGGCGTGCAGTCCGACAGGAAATGGAAGAAGCGCGGGTCCTTGGCGATGCGGATCACGGCCGGATCGATCTCGAAAAAGGTCCAGTTCTGGCCGGGTTGCGCGTAGCAGGCTAGCGTTCCCGCGCCGAGGCCGAGCACGCCGACCTCGTCCATCTTGCGTCCGGCCGCCTGGAGTGCGCCGAACATGCGGCCGATGCCGGCTTGGCCGTGGAAATAGCCGATCGTTTCGCGCCGGCGCGCCGGATCGATCGCCTGCGCGCCGTGAATGGTACTGCCGTGTGAGAGCGCCACGAACCGGCCGTCATCGACCGACAGCACCTGATGCGTGGCGAAGAACGTGCGCTCGCGGTGCAGCGAGGTCTGGGAGCCGGCGTTGGCCAAGGTGACGCCGAGGCCGACCAGGACGGCGAGGCACATGCCGAAGCGCACCGGACGAAACACCGAGCCCAAGGCCACGATCACCACGAACAGCGCGACGACGAACGTCACCGCGAGCTCGAGCGTTCCGCTGCCGTCGCCCTGAAAGGCGAGCCCGGCGACGGCCAGCGCGGCGATGCCCGGAATCGACGCCTCGCGCAAGGTCGCCGCGGCGAGGCCGCCGCCGAAGGCGGGGGCGACGGCGTCGCGCACGCTGTGCACGAACGACGGACGGAGGAAGCCCGCCACCACGATCAGGATCGCGTATTCGAGCACCGAGTCGAAGATCAGCGGCGCCAGCAGCGCGCAGAAAGCGCTGCCGAGGATGCCGCCGAGCGACATCCAGACATAGAATTCGGTCAGGCGGCTCGCCGCCGGCCGTCGGCGCACCAATTCGCCGTGGCAGACGAGCGACGTGGCGAACAGCGTCGCCAGCACGAGGGCCAAGGTGTAGTAGGTGGCGCCCGGCACGCTCCAGGTGGCGAAGACGGCGGCAATGCACAGCAGCACCGCTTGGACGCGCGCGGTCCAGGGGCCCGCCAGCAGGGGCTTGCGCGCGAAGACCAGCACGAAGGAGAGGAGGTAGAGCGCGAGCGGCACGATCCACAACAGCGGGATGGCCGCGAGATCGGTCGTCATGAAATTCGTCGCGGCGACCAGCAGTCCGGAAGGGACAAAGGCCAGCGCCAGCCAGCGGAAGCGATCGGCCCAGCGCACGGTGGGCGCGGGCGCGCTTTCAGCCTCGTCGGCGGGCGCCGCCGCCGGCTTCCGCCGCAGCACATAAAGAGCGCAAGCCCCGATGAGAGCGACGAGCACCGCATAGGCCCCGGTCCAGAGCCAGCTCTGGCCATCGAGCCGGAGGCTCGGTTCGATCACGAACGGGTAGGCGAGGAGGGCCAGCATGCTGCCGAGATTGCTGGCGGCATAGAGGAAATAGGGATCGCGCGCGGTGGCGTGGCCGGTCCGGGCGAACCAGCCCTGGAGCAAGGGAGAGTTTGCCGAAACCGCAAAGAAGGGCAGGCCGACCGACACTGTCAGCAGCGCGATGAGCCACGGGATGGGCATGGTCTCCGGCGGGTCGCGCCATCCTTCGCCGATGGCGACCGGGAGGGCTACGACGGCCAGTGCCAGCACGGCGAGATGGACCCCCACCTGCCAGCGCAGCGTCAGGCGGCTGGTGATGAGATGCGCATAGAGGTAGCCGAGCAGAAGCGCCGCCTGGAAGAACACCAAGGCCGTGTTCCACACCGACGACGTGCCGCCCAGCAGCGGCAGCGCCATCTTCGCGAACATCGGCTGGACTTGGAACAGCAGCCAGGCCGAGAGAAAAATCGTGGGCGCGTACAGCGCCAATGGGCTGATGGCGCGCAAGCCTATGGCATTCCGGACGGACGACAATGGAGTTCTCCCGTGACGGTGCCTGTTATCCTCCCGACATGGTTTACGACCGCTTAACGCAACCACCGGTCGCCTCGGCCGCGTCGATCGGAGGGCAGCGTCACGGCGCCGCACAGCCGCAAGCGCCTGAATCGAAGCGCACTATTTCTTGGGGCCTGCGTGCCCATACTGCCTAGCGGCAGGCGGGCGCCCACGCCGGGATTGAGTTTGACGCCATCCGGCCCTAGCCTTGTCTCCGAGGCGGCCCGCGCCGTGCCAGCACGATCTCGGGAGGAATTCATGCCCTGCTTCGATCCGTGCCGGCAGCCGTGATGGCGCGAAATTTCGTGTTCGTTCTCGCCGTCTTGGCCCTGGGTCTCGCCGCGGCACCCGTCCAAGGCCAGACGAAAGGGAAGCCGTCGCGCGCCGAGATCGAGGCGAGCTTGAAGCGGCTTTTTCCCGCCGGCCATCGCGAAGGCCGCGAAGGCGTCATGAAGCTCGGCGGCCAGTTCCGCAGCGTCGCGTCGCGCCGCTGGCAGGATTGTCAGGCGACTTGCCTCAAGAACCCGGCCGAGCCCGGGGGCGGCTGCGTCCTTTGGACCTTCATCAAGGCACAAGACCCCAAGATGCCGAGCATCTGCCGCATGTGGTGGGATCTGCCCGAGGTGAAGGAAAACACCTGGGCGGTCTCGGGCGCCGGAAAGTTCAAATAGCGCGCGAGCGTCTCACGCCCGCGTCACGCGATATTCCTTGCGTGCGTCGGCGCGGAGCGCGAGCCCGTGGCCGGGGCGGTTGCCGGGCGACATGCGCCGGCGCTCGTCGATCTTCACGTCGATATCGAACAGCGGCTCGAGCAGCGGAAAATCCTCGAGCCAGGTGACGTTGGGCGCCGCCGCGGCGAGGTGCACGAACAGCGCCGGCAGGAAATGCGGCGCCGCGCCGATGCCGAACGCCTCGGCCACCTGGCACACGCGCAAGGCCTCGCTGATGCCGCCGATCGCCGCGAGATCGGGCTGGATGATGGCGCAAGCGCGCGCCTCAAACAGCGGCATGCATTCGGCCACGCCCTGCAAATGCTCGCCCGCCGCCAGCGCCACCGGCGACGAGCGCGCCAGCGCCGCATAGGCGGCGTAGTCGTAGGATGGCAGTGGCTCCTCGAGCCAGACGAGGCCGTGATCGGCTGCGACCTTGGCGAGCCAGATCGCGCGGGCCAAATCGCATTTCTCGTTGGCGTCGGCGGCGATGTCGACCGCCGCCGGCAGCGCCTCGCGCACGGCTTTGATGCGCGCGATGTCGTGGCGGTCGCCGGCCAGGCGGAGCTTCACCAGCGGGAACCCGGCCTTGGCCTGGGTGACCGCCATCTCCGCCGCCGATTCTGGAGATTGGTTGGCGGTGTAGCCGCCGCTGCCATAGACCGGCACCGGGCGCGGCCGTCCGCCCAGCGCTTCGCTGAGCCCGATCTTGCGTTGCTTGGCGTGGAGGTCCCACAACGCCATGTCGATCGCGGCCATGGCGACGTAATGTGCGCCGCGGCCGAGGCGGTTGAGCGAGCCGTTCATCTGCCGCCACGTCGCGGCCGGCGCGTCCGCAGTGTGGCCGAGCGCGAAGCGGTCGATGAGGTCCGCGGCCGCCGCGCGCACCGCCGGCGCACCGCCGCGCAGGCCGTAGGAAAAGCCCCACCCGTTGGCGCCGTCGGCGCTATCGAGCTCGACGACGTAGACGTCGACCGCCGACACGCCCGAGCCGCCGACGGCGCCTGGCAGGCGATAGAGCAGATGATCGATCTCGGCGCGCTTGATCTTGGCGTGCATGACCATGCCTTTGAACGGACCCGTCCTCTACGGACCGAGGGCCGCGCGCACTTTTGCAATCGCCTCGCTCATCGCATCCGCCGCATAGGGCTTGGGCGGCACGATGCCCCACACCGGCTTGGCCCAGGCCGGGTCGCCGGCGGAACGCGCGATGACGTGGATGTGGAGCTGCGGCGTCACGTTGCCGAGTGCCGCCACGTTGATCTTGTCGGTCGTGTAGGCCTTCTGGAGGGCGCGCGAGGCGCGGCCGATCTCGGCCATCAGCGTGGCGTGGTGCTCGGCCGGCACGTCGTGGAAATCGCGCAAGCCCGTGAGCATCGGCGAGAGAACGAGCCAGGGATAGGTGGAATCGTTCATGAGGCCGACGCGGCAGAGCGCGAGCCGCGTCACCTCCACCGTGTCGCGGATGAGATCGGGATGAAGCGCGAAGCTCATGCCGCTTTCGCCCGGTTCTTCGCCACCCACGAATCGACCAGCGCCACGGTCTGGTCCACCGTGGCATTGCGCAGCCCGCGATGGGCCGCGACCGTCTGCACGATGCGATCCACGCGCTCGATGTTGGGCGCGCCCGCGGCCAGCGCCCGCGCGGCCGAGGAGGGCTTGGTGAGGCCTTTCGCGGCGGCAGCGTATTTCTCGAACGGCACCAGATCGCCGGCGGAGGCTCCCAGCGATACGCAGAGAGCGAAGACCCAATCGTAAACCGCGCGCGACGCTTCGAGATCGGCATGCACGGCCTCGGCGATGGCGCGCATGCCGTCTTTCTGCACGCAGCGATAGTTGCCCGTCAGCAGCATGCACCACTTCGCCAGCGGCACGAACACGGACTCGTGGAGTTTGAGTTTCACGGGCAGTTCGATCTTAGCGCCGCCATGGTCGAATCGGATCGCCTCGATGTCGTCCTGGAGCTGGCGGAGGATCGCGGTGTGCGCATCGGACGGGAAGCGCGCTACCTTGAAATTTGTCGGCAGGCTCACCTGCAGCACGTTCACCGGCTCTTCCGGCGGGCGGAAGGCTTGCGGATCGGGGCTGCAGAGCGTCAACAGATTCGGATCGAAGTTCTGCCAGACCGTGGGATCGGTGTAGCAGCCTTTGAGCTGATCCATCGGCAGGCCGGGGATGCGCGCGAGATAGGGCAACGGCGGCATGTTCATGATCGACATGCACGGCACCTTGGACTTGGCCACCGCATCCAAGAGCTCGCGCACGCCCGGCAACCGGTATTGCGGCTCCTGCATGGCGAGTCCGATGAGATCGTACGATTTGGGATCGACGGCACCCGGCCCTGCGGCGGAAACGCGGCCGGGAAGCTTGCGCGAATCGATCTCCACCAGGCCGCTCGTCCCTTTCACCGGCAGGCGCACGCGCAGGCCGTCCTTGTTGATGAGGTCGGCCTCGGCCGGAAGGCAAATCAGTTTGACGTTGTGCCCGGCGATCAGCAGCTTGGACGCCAGCAGGGAGCCGTAAGAGGCGCCCAGGATCAGCAATTCGTACTTCTTGCCCATATCGGTTTCGCTCCGCGAATCGGGAGTTGAACGGCGTTCTTCTTGCTGAGCCGGAATCGGCGGCTCCTCCCACGTCGATCGATCGGCCTTTGCGGCCCTTTCCCGATGCTAGGCATTCGGGCGCTTCAGCACAACATGGCCGGCGTCAGCGGGCCGGGGCCTTGAGCCGCTTCTTGTCGATCTTGCCGACGGCGGTCTTGGGCAGGTCCGCGACGATTTCGAGTGCCGCGGGAATCTTATATTTGGCGAGGTTCCGGCGGCAATGCTCGATCAGCGCTTCGGCCGAGGCGTCCGCGCCCGGCTTCAGCGATACGAACGCTTTCACGATCTCGCCGCGATAGGAATCCGGGATACCGATGACTCCGGCCTCGCGCACCGCCGGGTGCTGGTAGAGCACGATCTCGATCTCGCGCGGAAACACGTTGTAGCCGGAGACGATGACCATCTCCTTCTTGCGGTCGCGGATATAGAGATAGCCGTCGGCGTCGAACTCGCCGATGTCGCCGGTGTGGAGCCAGCCGCTGCGCAAGGTCTGGGCGGTTTCCACCGGCAGGTTGCGGTAGCCGGCCATGATCTGTGGGCCCCGGGCGCGAATCTCGCCTTGCTCGCCCGCCGGCAGCACGCGCTCGCCTTTGTCGAGGTCCACGATCTCCACCCGGGTGTCGGGCACGGGAATGCCGACCGAGCCGGGCTTCCGGACACCGTTGAGCGGATTGTAGGTCAGCACCGGCCCGCCTTCGCTCTGGCCGTAGCCTTCAACCACCGGCGAGCCGACGCGTGCCTCCCATTGCTCCAGCACGGTCGCGGGCAGCGCCGCCGAGCCCGACACTGAGTGATGGATGGCCGAGAGATCGGCGCGCGCGAAGCCTTCGTAATTGAGCAGGCTGGTGTAGATCGTCGGCGCGCCGGCGAAGATCGTGATCTTCTCGTCGATCAGCGCGCGCAGCGTTTCCTCGGGATGATAGCGCGGCAGGATCACCATTGTGCCGCGTGCGTATGCGGCGGTATGGAGGCACACATGGCTGGCATAGACGTGGAACAGCGGCATCACGCAGAGGATGCTCTCGCGGTCGAGGCGGCTCGGCAGCAGCGCCTCGCGCTGGCTGATATTGTAGGCATAGGCGCGGTGGACGACGTTGACGCCCTTGGAGCGGCCGGTGGTGCCGCCGGTGTATTGGAGCGTCGCCAGCGAATCGGGGTCGGGGAGCGGCAGCGCCGCTTCGAGGCCGCGTTCGTTGCGCCAGTCGATGAGGCGGCGCGCGCCCGGGCCGATCTTCCAACGCAGCCGAATGCCGAGCTTCTCGGCGACGGGCTCGACATTCGCCGCGGCGCCCGGCTCGTAGAGCACCAGCGCGGGTGCCGCATCGCCGAGCATCTGCTCGAGCTCGCGCGGCGTGTAGAGCGGGTTGAGCGGCACCGCCTGGCAGCCGGCGGCGTGCACGCCGAAATAGGCGACGCAGATATCGAGCGAATTGCCCAGCACGAAGGCCACGCGCTCGTCCACGAGCCCGAGCGATTTCAACTCGGCCGCGAGGCCGGCCGCGCAGCGCGCATATTCGGCGTAGGTGAGCCGCTCGCCGCCCATCGCCACGGCCTCGCGCGCCGGCGCCACCGCAACGGCTTCGGCCAGCATGTGCACGACGGAGGGGAAGACGCGGGGAAGCTCGGTCGCGGTCACGGCGCGCTTTTCGGTTCGGCCTGAAGGCAGCAAAACCACGGAGGCACGGAGGCACGAAGACGATAAGGGAGAGGAAACGGAAGTTGCGCGCCACTGGCGCGCAATGCGCTTCTTTCTCTGGGTCTCCGTGCCTCCGTGATTCCCTTTTTCACTTCGATTTTTGCCGTTTCAGCATCTTCTCGGCGAGGCGCGGGGCGGTGCCGGGCTTGCTCCAGGGGCAGACGGCGATGCAGATGCCGCAGCCCCAGGTGCTGGCGAAGTAGGGCATGCACTTGTCGAAATCGACGTACCATTTCTCGGCACCCCGCACCCAGTGCTTGGCGTCGGTGATGGCGGCGGGCGGGCAGGCGTTGGTGCAGACCTGGCACGCGGCGCAGAAATCCTCGGCGCCGATGAAATCCGGCGCGTCGGGTGCCAGCGGCAGGTCGGTCAGGACGCCCGCGAGCCGGAACGACGAGCCGAGCTTGCGGTTGATGATCGAGCCGTGCTTGCCGAGCTCGCCGAAGCCGGCGGCGAGGGCGGCGGGAACGAGCTGTAGCGGCCCTGCACCCGGACCGCCATGGCCCTCGGCGTCGTGGCCCTGGCCGCGGATGAAGTTCGCCAACGCCTTGGCCGCGCGCGTGCCCCGATTGTATTGCCGCGTGACCTCGCGGGGGCTTTCCCAGCTCGGCGCCTTGGCGAGCTCGGCGTGATCCATGGCGACGCCGAGCACTACGACGCAGGGCAGGTGGGCGTTCACGCCCTCGAACACCCAGAGCGGGTCGACGCGCGCGATGCCGACGAGATCGGCCTCGTGGGCGAGGGCGAATTCCTTGACCCGCCGCGACCAGTTCTCCGGCGTGTCGTGCCGGCGCTCGGGGGCCACCGGCACCGGCGGCGCGCGGCGTTCCGGCCCCGCGAAGGCGCCGGCGAGCTTCGGGTGCGACTCGTAACTGTCATTGACGTGCCGCTGCACGCGGCCGTGCGCGATGCGGTCGGGCCGAGTCCACATCACGTAGCGCGGCGGCCGCGGCGCCGTTTCGCCGAGACCGTTGATGGCGTTGCCCGACACCGTCGGAAACAGCTCCGCGATCTCGGGGGGCGGCGTCCACACCGGAATCTTGCGCGTGCTCATCGGCGTCCCGGCGTCAGGAAGCTTGAACAGGGAGACGGGGAGGCGGGGAGAATTAAGGACATGAACCACAGAGAGCACAGAGGACACTGAGAAGGAAGTTCGACTGATGCGCGCCAATGGCGCGCATCAAAGTATCTTCTCCGTTGCCTCTGTGCTCTCTGTGGTTCGATCCTTCCTTCGCCCCGCCTCCCTGCGAATCCTATTTCTTCTCCGCGTCGGCGGCGATGCGGAGGGAGACGATCTTGTCGGGCTTGGCCGGCGGCTCGCCCTTGGCGATCTTGTCGACGAAGTCCATGCCTTCGACGACTTCGCCCCAGACCGTGTATTGCCCGTTGAGCCAATCGGCGGCCTTGAAGCAGATGAAGAACTGGCTGTCGGCGCTGTCGGGACTCTGCGAGCGGGCCATGCCGAGCGTGCCGCGCTTGAACGGCTCCTTGCTGAACTCCGCCTTGAGGCGCTTGCCCGAGCCGCCGGTGCCGGTGCCGGTGGGATCGCCGGTCTGGGCCATGAAGCCGTCGATGACGCGGTGAAAGACGTGGCCGTCGTAATACTTCTGCTTCACCAGCTCCTTGATGCGGGCGACGTGATTCGGCGCCAAGTCCGGGCGCAGCTTGATGACGACGCGGCCGTCCTTGAGTTCGAGATACAGCATGTTTTCGAGTTCTCCTTTGGTTTGGGCGGCCGCCGGCGCGGCGATGGCCGCGACCAGGAGGAATCCGGCGATGAGGCGCATCAGGCGCATCGGTTTGGCTCCCTGAGACAGCGAAGCAAGCGGTGGGTTTTGGCCGAAGCCGGGCCGGCGCGCAAGCCGCGGATTCAGAGGCGGTAGCCGAGCCGTTCGAGCGTCGCCAGCAACAGCATGGCGCCGAACAGGAAGACGATAAGCCCGCCCAAGAGGCCCACGGCGCGCTGGGCGAAATTGGCCAGGCGCTCGTTGCGGCCGCCAGCGCGGCTCGCCTGCTGGCGGGCGAAGATCACGCCGATGCCGATCAGCGCCACCACCGTGAACGTCCCGAACGACATGACGATGGTGGCGAGCACGCCGATCTCGAAGATGCCCTGCGAGAGGGTGAGGAGCAGCACGAGGATGGCGCCCGTGCAGGGTCGCACCCCCGTCGCCAGCGCGATCGGCAGCATCGCGGCGAGGCTCACCGAGGGCGCGGGCGCCGCGGGCGCATGGCCATGACCGTGTCCGTGATCGTGCCCATGACCATGATCATGTCCATGTGCGTGATCGTGCCCGTGCCCGGCATGCGCGTGCGCGCCGAGCCCGTAATCGTGGCTGCAGCCGCGGCCGACGATGCCGCCCCAGGCCATCCAGAGGCCGATGGCGCCGATCAGCGCATAGCTCACCACCTCGATGTAGAGGCTGCTGCGGATGGTCTCGGTGTGGCTGACGTGGAAGATGAGCGCGAAAGCGCCCACGAACACGACCGCGGAGGCCGCCTGCACCACGCCGATCATGCCGGCCATGGAGATGCCGTTGACGATCCGCGCGCGATTGGCGCCGAAGAACACCGCCGTCGCCGCCTTGCCGTGCCCCGGGCCGGCCGCGTGCGCGACGCCGTAGAGGAACGAGATCAGCAGGATCGTCAGCACCGGCGCCAGCGCGCCGTGCTCCTTGTAGGCGCGCACCTCGGCGGCGAGCCATTCCGAGATATCGCGCTGCTGGCGCAGCAACTGCGCCTGCCAGCGCTGATAGGCGCCGTACCAGCGTCCGAGCAGGCTTGGCTCGGCGGCGGGCGCTGCCGGCCGGGTTTCGGTGGAGGCGGGCGGGCTCGGCGTGCCGCGGCCGAAGGGGTTACTCTGTGCCGCGGCGGCGCCGGCCCATCCGGCCAGCGCGGCGAGCATCATCACGAGCAGCAAGGCGGGAAGCAGGCGGATTCGGCTCATCGCGGGGCGCGTGCCGGGCGCGGACGTCACTTGGCGCAGGTGATGTCGATCCGGCGCGCGAAGATCGCGCCGAAATAGAGCGGCGAGGCCTTGTCCTCGAACACGGCGAACTTGCACGCCTCGGCGCCCGCGCCGGCGAGCTTGATGCCGGTCGCGGCATTCACCTCCACGTCCACGTAGTAGCTCTCGTCGTAGATGCTGGCGTCGAGCTTCTCGGCGCGCGGATCGACCGGCTGCGGCAGAACCGCGACGAAGCGATAGACGACCTTACCGTCCTTGATCGAGGGCGCGAAATCCCGCGTCTCGACGATCGCCACTTCCTTGCCATTCGCGCGCACATGGGTGAAGTAGCCGTATTCCTTGAGCGCGGCGAAAGCGTTGGCGGCGAGTTCCTTCACCTCCTCGGGATCGAACGCCTTGTTCTTGTTCTTGTCGAAATCCGCGATGATGGCGTTGCTGAAGAAATCGTCGAAGGTCCACTCGTGCAGGATGCCCGTGACCTTGCCGTTCTCGAATTGCAGCGTCGCGGTGGCGCGGATGTAGATGTGGGGGTGCGCCTCGGCGAGCGAAGCCGGTGCGGCGAAGGCGAGCAGCAGCAACAGGGTCTTGATGAGGCGCACGGAACCCAATCCCCGGTCAGGAGGCCACCAAACGAGGCGGCCTGCGTCTAATCCCGCTTATGGACCTAGCCGCGGACTGTGGCAATCCGGGGGCGCGGCCGAGCGCGAAGGGCCATGCTATCACGACGCGGTGATAGGGACACATAAGTCCTCGGCCCCGATGGAGAGGGATGCGACCGGCAATGCCGTGGTTCGAGCGAATCTTCGCGTGGCTCCTCGCCCTCCAGCACGACGTTTACGTTGCGCTGGGCGCCAATATCCGGGGCATGGGTGAGACAGCGGCCGACACGGCGGCTGCCTTGGCGTTCGGGTTGGCTCTCGGCGCGATCCATGCCTTGACGCCGGGCCATGGCAAGGCGGTGGTCTTTTCGTATTTTCTCGGCACACAGGCGCGGCCGGCGGCTGGGCTCCTTATGGCCGCCAAGATTGCCGGCACTCATGTCGCCTCGGCATTGGCGCTGGTGGCGGTGTTCGGCTCCGCGGCCAGCATGTTCGGCCGTGCCAGCGGCACGGCGATGAATATCCAGATAGCGAGCTATTCGCTCATCGTCGCGGCCGGACTCTGGCTCTTGTTTCGCGCCTTGGCGGGTCTGCGAGAATCGCGGGCCGAGGTTTCGCATTCCCACGGCCTATCGTCCGGCATCTTGCCGTTCGCCATCGGCTTGTTGCCCTGTCCGATGACGATGCTCATCATGACCTATGCGCTGGCTCACGCGACGCTCATGGCCGGGCTGGTTCTGACGCTCGTGCTGGCGCTGGGCATTGCGGCAACGATCGCGCTGGTCGGAACCGGGGGCCTGCTCGTCCGGCGCGGCCTGTTTGCCGCCGTCGACCCCGAGGGCCGCCGCTACGTTCGCGCGATCGGCATCCTTGAAGCTCTCAGCAGCGTCGCCATCGTCGTCATCGGCGCGGCGTTTCTGCTTGCCAGCGTCCGATAGCGTCAATGAGGGTGGCGGTGGTGCAGGTCCGGGTAATGCGCGTGGGTGTGCGCCAGCGTTTCGTGGCGGTGCGGATGGGAATGGGCTGCGCCGGGCGGATCGCCCGGCGCGTGGGCATGTCGGTGATGCTCGTCGTGAACGTGCCGGTGATCGTGCTCCATGGGCTCGTGCCGATGCTCGTGCTCGTGGCGCTCGGTGAGATGGAGCCAGACGCCCGCGCCCATCAGCAAGCCCGCGGCGGCCAGGGCGAGGGTCACTGGTTCGCCGAGAAGTGCCACGGCGACGATGGCGCCGAGAAAGGGCGCGGTCGAGAAATACGCCCCGGTGCGCGCGCTTCCGAGGTGCCTTAGTGCGAGAACGAAAAGAACGATGCTGACGCCGTAGCCGAAGAAGCCGAGCACGGCGGCAGCGGCGATATCCGCGGGCAAGGGCAGGCGCGCGCCCAGCGCAAAGGCCAGGACCAGGTTGACGACGCCCGCCGCCATGCCCTTGATCGTCGCGATCGCCACCGGATCGGCCGCGGAAAGCTTGCGCGTCAAGTTGTTGTCGATGCCCCACGCGAGGCAGGCGCCGGCAATGGCGAGCGCGCCCCATCCGAAAGCGGCCTCGCCGCCTTGCCATGACAGGATCGCGGCGCCGGCCAGAATGGCGAAGGCGCCGAGCACGATGCGCCGATCCGCGTTTTCGCGAAAGATCACCCAGGCGATGGCCATCGTCGCGAGCCCTTCGAGATTGAGCAGCAGCGACGCGGTCGAGGCCGGCGTTACGGCGAGGCCAACCATGAGCAGCACCGGGCCCACGATCCCGCCTGAGACCACGACGCCGGCGAGCCACGGGAGATCGGCCAGGCGCAACGGCGCTTCGCGTCGGGTGCCGAGCGCCACGCCGGTTAAGACGATCACCGCGAGCCCCGCGCCCGAGGCGAGATAGAGAAGCCCGGCGAGCAACCACGGATCGATGCTGCCGATCAGCAGTTTCGCGAAAGGCGTGCTCAGGCCGAACAGCGCCGCCGATAGCAGCGCCAGCGGCGCGCCGGGCCATGTGAGCCGAAGATTCGCCAGCATTCGTCTATCCGCTCAGCGACGGATTCGTCGCGGGAGATATAGCAGCTTCCCGGGCCCGGGCTAAGCGGCGGAACGGGTATCAATGATCGTGCCCGGCATGGGTGTTGGCACCCAGGCCGAACTTCCAATGCACGTTGACGAAGGCCGAATGGTGCGAACGCCGGTCCGGCGCGGTCAGGAACATCGCGTGGTCGTAGTTGTATTGGACGCTCACGCGGCCGAATTTGGAGAAATTCCACATCGCCACCGGCGAAATTCGGTGGCGGTTTCCGCGGAACGGGTCGGCGCCGTTGCCGGCAAACGCATTGACGCTCTCGCCGCGGCTGGTCGCGAATTCGTAGCGGGCCCCTACGGTCCATGTCGTGGTGACGTCCCATAGCAGCGCGGTGTTGAAACCGAGATCGGTGAGGGTCTGCTTCGGCAGCACGATCGCGCCGCCGGTGCCGTCGTCGATCGTTTGCTCGCGGGCGCGGAAGATGCGCTGGGCGAGTTCCGTGTTCCACCGCAGCCGCCCGGCCCGGCCGAGCGGCACGGCGAGGCTCGCGTCCGCGCCCCAGATGAACGTGCGGCCGCTGCTGCCCGTGGCATTGGGGCCGATCATGCCCGAGGCGCCGAGCACCAGGCTGTTCCCGGTGCCGAGCGCGAAGGTGTTGGCGAAACGCGCGAAGTAGACGACGCGGCCGAGGCCGTTCACCTTGCTTTCGCGGAAGACATAGCCGCCGATGCCGCGCTCCGCGTAGAACGCGTCGTTGGCGAGGAAGCTGGCCTGGGTTTCGCCGCGGGCGTTCTGCGCGCCCACGATGAGGTGGCTCTTCCACGGCGTCGGCAGGTCGAGCTTCGCCTGGAATCCGATGCCCCGGTGCCCGTCCGCGCCGAACAGGCGCGAATTGACGATCGGCTGGGTCTGGAAATCCCATTCGTGCGCATGCACGGCGTTCGCGACGCCGAACGGAGTCAGGAACAGGCCGCCCTTGAGGGTCAGGAAGCCGAACAGCTTCTTGCTCTGGAGCCACGCCTCCTCGAGCTCGAACTTCGATTCGCCCTTGGGCGTCAGCTGATAGACGATGTTCACGAAGGCGTCGAAATAGGGATCGTACGAGCCCGAGAAGCTGAGTTCGACCGCGCGGAGCGTGAACCCGTTCTGGCGCGGATCGTGGCCGCCGGCGAACAGGCGCTCGACATTGGCTTGGTGTGTGGTGGTCCAGCCGAAGGCCGTGTCGGCGTCGACGCCGATGCGGTTGAGCTTCAAGATTCCGTCGCCGACCGGCGCCGACCATACGGGCTCATCGCCCTCCGCATGATCGTGACCGGGTCCGTGTGCGTGATCGTGGCCGGGTTGCGCCGGCGCGCCGGGCTGCGGCGGCTCCTTGGGGGCCGCGTGGTCGTGCCCGTGCCCGCGAGCGGGATCGTCCTTCTTCGGCGCCGCCGCGGGGAGGCGCCGGCCGCGCAGGCGCGCCACCTCGCCCTCGAGCTCGCGCACGCGTTTTTCCCGCTCCTCGTCGCGCTTCAACAAATCCTGAACGGTTTTCTCCATCAGCCGGAATCGCTCGCGCTCGGTTTGCGCCGCGGCGGGCAGGGCCGTGGTGGCGAGCAGCAGCGCGGCCAGGCCGCCGGTCGTGACGTTCCGCATCGTGATTCCCCTCGGGCCGTGTCGTCATGGGAATTATGTGATAACGTTGCAATTTCCGCGTGCGATGCTCGCGCATCGGCGGCTCGAATGGCCGCTTCAGCCTTTCCCGAGGCAGTCGGCGAGGGTCTTCGTGAGATTGCGCATCATGACGAAGTAGGCGTCCTTGCCTTCGGTGACGCCGACGCCGCCGTCGGTGTCGAAGGTAGCGGTGCGGGCACTGGTGCCCTCGACGACGGTTTTGACGAGGCTGTCGGGAAGTTGTGGCTCGCCAAACACGCAAGCCACCTTTTCCTTGAGGATGCGCGCGCGGATCTCGTAAAGCCGCCGCGCGCTCGGCGGCCGCTCCGGCGAGACCGAGATCGAGCCCGCCGCGGCGAGCCCGTAGCGCTTCTCGAAATATTGAATCGAATCGTGCGAGACGATGAATCGCCTGGCGCGCACCGGCGCCAGCTGCTTCTTGATCTCGTCGTCGAGCGCCTTGAGCGCGGCCACGGTCCTCTCGCCGTTGGCCGCGTAGCGCGCCGCATTCGCCTTGTCGAGCGTCGAGAGCTCGCGCACCGCCACGCGGACGATGGCGGCGGCATTGTCGGGATCGAGCCAGAGGTGCCCGTCGATCTCGACTTGGTCGTGCCCGTGATCGTGACCGTCGCCAGCCCAAGGGCCGCCCTCGCGCGCCTTCAGCAGCTTCAGCGTCTTTTCACGGTCGAGGCGCACGGCGCGCGCCTTGTCGGCGAGTGCCGCGACCGGCTTCGCGAGGAACGTCTCGACGCCGGGACCGGCCCAGATCACGAGCTGGGCGCCGGCGAGCGCCTGGGCCTCCGAGGGCTTCAGCGCATGGCTGTGCGGATCGGCCCCGGCCTTCACCAGCAGCACCGGCTGCGCGATGCCGTCGGCGACCGCGGCCACGAGCGAATGCAGCGGCCGGATCGAGACGACGACGCGCGGCGGCTCGGCCGCGGCGAGGGCGGTAAGCGCGATCCAGGCGGCGGCCGAGGCGGCGAAACGGACGGAGCGCATGGCAATTCCTCGGATGGCGGAATATGTTATAATATTACATTTACGGCGGCGTCAAGACCGCCAATGTCCGCGCCTCGCGCGCGTCCATCCTTCGAGGCCCGCCCGAAAGCGGGCGGGCGCCTCAGGATGAGGCTTTGGTTTGCTTCAGCAAGACGGCCTCATCCTGAGAGCGTGTGAATCCTTCGATTCTCGCGATTCCTGACCTGAGTCATATCAAGGACTTGCGAGATCCAAAAACAGCGAAAACGCGAAAGATTCACACGCTCTGAGGTGCCCGCGTCTTCGCGGGCCTCGAAGGATGGACACAAGCGAGGCGCGGCGAAGAAGCTGAAGCGCCGCGCTACTTCTCGCGCTTCAGCACGCCGCTCACCGAGCGTTGCGGCTGGCCGTCGCGGATGCGCTGGAACTCCACCCGCATGCCCTCGTCGGTCAAGGTGCGGTGATAGACCTGCATTTCGTACCCGCCGTCGTCGTTGATGATGATGTTGTAGACCGACAGCGTCTTTCCCTGGATGCGCGCCCAGTAATAGGGGTCCTTGCCGGAGATGGGGTCGATCGGCACTTGCTTCCCGAACATGTCCTGGCGGCTGGCGGCGGAATAGATGTTGTCGCGCTTGGTCGGCACGAACCGCACCTTGTCGGCCGGCTGCTCCTCGTCCTTGCCGCTCGACTTGTGGATCACGGTCTTCCACGTGACGAGGAAGCCCTTGCCGTCGGGGCTCTTGGCGATCTCGACGGTCAGATCGCGCTTGGCCTCGTCGCGGCCCGAGATCTGCACCGACCCTCCGGCGAACTTGCCCACGAAGAGATCGATCGCCTCGGCTGCCGCGGCACCCGGCCAAAGCAGGATCGCCAGCGCTCCAATCTTGATTGCTCTCAGCATCGCAGACCCCGCCTCGCCGCAAACCGGCTGAACGTCCGAGCCGAGCATATACGAAATCGAGCGCGGACTCGACTAGGGCAAAGTCCGCTTCGCCTTGTCGTCGGCCCGTCAATTTCGTGTTAAGAGAACGCTCCTTCCTCCTGCGGGTTCACGCACGCGTGCCGGCCGAACCGCCCCTGATCGAGCTGCGCGGCATCGTCAAGGCCTATCCGGGCTGCCTCGCGAACGACCGTGTCGATCTCGCCGTGCAGCGCGGCGAGATCCATGCGCTGTTGGGCGAGAACGGCGCGGGCAAGAGCACGCTCGTCAAGATCATGGCCGGAGTCGTGGCGCCCGATGCCGGCGAGATCCGGTGGCAGGGCCGCCTCGTCGCTATCGATGGCCCGGGCGCGGCGCGGCGCCTCGGCATCGGGATGGTGTTCCAGCATTTCACCTTGTTCGAAAGCCTGACCGTCACGGAAAACGTTGCGCTCGGGGCCGGCGCCGGGCGCGACCGGAAGGCCATCGCGCGGCGCATCCGCGAGCTGGCGGCGCGCTACGGCTTGGCGGTCGACCCCGACCGCCACGTGCACGGGCTCGCGGTCGGCGAGCGCCAGCGGGTCGAGATCCTGCGCTGCCTGCTCGAGGAGCCGCGCCTCATCGTGCTCGATGAGCCGACCTCGGTGCTGACGCCGCAAGAGGCCGATGCGCTGTTCGCGACTCTCAGGCTGCTGGCGGAGGAGGGGCGCGGCGTTCTCTTCATCAGCCACAAGCTCGACGAGGTGCGGGCGCTCTGCCATGCCGCCACGATCCTGCGCGGCGGCAAGCGCGTGGGCGGCTGCGACCCGCGTGCCGAAAGTGCCGCGAGCCTTGCACGGTTGATGGTGGGGAGCGACGTGGCACCCGCGCGTCGCGGCGCCCCGCGGACCCTCGGCGGCGAAGTTCTCCGGATCGAGCGCTTAAGCGTAAACCCGGCCGATCCGCACGGCACCGCGCTCAAGAACATCGCGCTCACGGTTTCGGCCGGCGAGATTGTCGGCATCGCCGGCGTTGCCGGTAACGGACAGAGCGAGCTGCTCGCGGTAATTTCCGGCGAGCTGCCCGCACCCGCGGCAGCGGTGACGATCGCCGGTATCGGCGTCGGCGACCGGCCGCCCGCCGCGCGCCGCAAGCTCGGCCTTGCGGTCATACCCGAAGAGCGCCTCGGGCGCGGCGCCGTCGCCGAAATGAGCCTGGCCGAGAACACGTTGCTCACCGCCGCCGGGCAGGGCCTCGTCCGCCACGGCCTCGTCGACGGCGCCGCCGCCAACGCGTACGCGGACCGCATCATCACGCGCTTCGGCGTGGTGGCGCGCGGCGCCGGGGCGGAGGCCGACAGCCTCTCGGGCGGCAACCTTCAGAAATTCATCCTCGGCCGCGAATTCCTGAAGCATCCGAAGCTGCTGGTGGGAGCGCATCCCACCTGGGGCGTCGATGTCGGCGCGGCGGCGCAGATCCACCGCGCCCTCATCGAACTGCGCGACGCCGGCACAGCGATCCTGATCGTATCCGAAGATCTCGACGAGCTGCTCGCCATCTCGGACCGCATCGCGGTAATCAGCGGCGGCCGGCTCTCGCCCTCGATCCCCGCCGAGGGCGCCGCACGCGAGCGCATCGGCGAATGGATGACCGGCCTGTTCGGCGACGGGGCCCGCCATGCGGCTTAGGCTCGAAGCCCGCACCGAAACGGCGCGCTGGCTGCTGGTTGCGACACCGCTGCTCGCGGCCGCGCTGACTCTGGCATGCGGCGTCGTCATGTTCGCCGCGCTCGGTTACGATCCCGGTGCGGCGCTCGCGAGCTTCTTCATCAAGCCCATCGACAGCATCTACGGCCTCACCGAGCTCGCGCTCAAGGCGACGCCGCTGCTCCTGTGCGCGCTCGGCCTGGCCGTCGGCTTCCGTGGCAACGTCTGGAACATCGGCGCCGAGGGGCAATTGACGATCGGCGCCGTGTGCGCGGGCGGGCTCGCGCTCGCCTTTCACGGAGAGGAGCCGTTCTGGCTGCTGCCGGCGATGGTGGCGGCGGGTGCCGCAGGCGGCGGCGCCTGGGCCGCGATCCCGGCTTTTCTCCGCACGCGCTTCAACGCCAACGAGATCCTCACCAGCCTGATGCTCACCTACATCGCGTTGCATCTCCTGGGCTACTTGGTGCACGGGCCGTGGCGGAATCCGCAGGGCTATAATTTTCCCCAGACGCGCGAATTCGGCGAGGCCGCGATCCTGCCGCTGATGATCGAGGGCAGCCGCCTCCATTTCGGTTCGCTGCTCGCCTTGCTGCTCGTGCCGGCGGCGTGGCTGCTGCTCGACAAGAGCTATCTCGGCTTTCAGATCCGGGTCACGGGGCTCGCGCCCCGCGCCGCCGCCTATGCCGGCTACCCGGCCGCGCGCATCGTCTGGGCGGGCTTCCTCGCCGGCGGGGCGATGGCGGGGGTGGCGGGCATGCTCGAGGTCGCGGGCCCCATCGGCAAGCTCCAGGGCCTGATCTCGCCGGGCTACGGCTTCGCCGCCATCATCGTCGCGTTCTTGGGGCGCCTGAACGCCTTCGGGATTCTCTTCGCGAGTCTGCTGGTGGCCCTGCTCTATCTCGGCGGCGAGACGGCGCAGATCGATTTGAAGCTGCCGCCCGCGGTCACCGGCTTGTTCCAGGGCCTCCTGCTCTTCTTCCTCCTCGGCTCCGATTTCCTTGCGCGCTATCGTTTGAAATTCGTGCGCCGCGCGGCGGTTTGACATGAACAAGGAGACGGAGAGGCGGGGAGAAGAAAACAAGATGAACCACGAAGACACGAAGACACGAAGCAGACAAGGAAATTGCGCGCCGAAGGCGCGCGAAGATTTCACCTTCGTCCATTCGTGCTTTCGTGGTTTTCTTCCTTCTCCCCGTCTCCCCGTCTCCCTGTTCACTTCCTTCCTGCCGGCGGCGCGATGATCGAAACCGCCGAGATTGTCGTCGTCATCCTGGTCGCCACCTTGCGCGCCGGCACGCCGCTCGTGCTGGCGGCGCTGGGCGAGCTCATCACCGAGAAATCCGGCG
>Ga0268299_1001264_pt1 | contig 48302 bp, 37 predicted proteins | sample NOBtaG_FD_193484 | JGI IMG/M metagenome (GOLD analysis project Ga0268299, IMG submission 193484) | Activated sludge microbial communities from bioreactor in Nijmegen, Gelderland, Netherland - NOB reactor | ecosystem: Engineered > Bioreactor > Aerobic > Activated sludge | place: Netherlands... | reverse complement strand
AGGAGTGAAACCCGCCCTTGACCCACAAATGACCAGAAATCCATAATCAAACCCGGGTCACTTCTCGATGGAAAACCCGGGTCACTTCTCAGTGGAAATCAACACTGCGGTGGTTTCCGGCTTGTTGTGCGGCCAGGTCGTGGCCTATCGGCTTGCCATGACGTGAGGATGACGGAAGGACGAACGATAAGTAAAATCTATTATCCTTATGTAATAAACGATTTCACCTATGCGTTCCGTTCAGGCCAGCGCCAGCGCCACCACGCCCGCGGCAACCACCGTCGCCGCGATCAGCCGCCCGGCGACGGGGCGTTCCCCGAAGGCCAGAATCCCCAGAAGCGAGGCGAAGATCACCGAGGATTCGCGCACCGCCGATACTGCGCCCAGGGGCGCTATCGTCTTGGCATACAACACGATTCCATAGGCGCTGACTGCGGCGATCCCACCCAGTGCGCCCATCAGCAGCACCCGCCCCCCGAAGCCGCCGCCGTTCCTGCGCCGTGTCAGGGCGATGGTCAGCGGCACCGGGAATTCCAGCAGGAACAGCCAGCCCATGTAGCCGAAAACGCTGTCCGACAGGCGCACGCCGATGCCGTCGGCTACCGAATAGGAGGCGATCAGCAGCCCGAGGATCAGCGCCAGCCCCACCACCTGCCGCGAGGCATGCGCGGGCCCCCGCTGCAGCGCCAGGATGCCGACGCCGACCGACACGCAGAGAAGCCCGGCCCAGCCCAGCGGCGCCAGCGACTCGCCGATGAGAATCACCGCCGAAAGCGCCACCAGCGCCGGCGCCATCCCGCGCGAGATCGGGTAGACCTGGCTCAGGTCGCCATGGCGATAGGCGCGGAAGAGAAAGATGTAATAGCCGTAGTGCAGCAGCGTCGAGGCCGCGATCGACGGCCACGCGGCCATTGCCGGCACCGGAAAGCTCAGAACCAGGGCCAGCCCGACGGCCGCGTGGGTGGCCGAGACCGCGGCCAGCACCCCGGCGCGGTCGTCCACCGCCTTGACCATGGCATTCCAGCCCGCGTGCAGGATCGCCGCGAAAAGGACGAGGGAAAGGGCAGTCAGGCTCAACGCGGCACCATGCTTGCGGGCGCGGCTTCCGCGGGCGCCGGAAACGGAAAGGCGGCAGGCCCGCCGGGGCCCGCCGTCAGGTCAGGGGGCGGGTCGGTCAGGCCCAGGGCAGCGAGAAGGTCTTGACATTGGTAAAACTCTTCATCGCCTCGATCACGCCTTCCTTGTAGCCGTTGCCGCTGTCCTTGATCCCGCCAAAAGGCGACATTTCGATCCGGTAGCCCGGCACTTCCCAGATGTTCACCGTGCCGACGACCAGCCCCTTGATATAGCTTTGCATCCGCCGGAAATCATTGGTGCAGACGCCCGAGGACAGGCCGAAGGGGGTGGAATTCGAGATGCGCATCGTCTCGGCATCGTCATCCGGCACGCGGACGATGGGCACGATGGGGCCGAAGGTCTCCTCCATCACCAGCTGGCTTTCATGCGGCACATGATCGACCACGATCGGCGGCAAGAGCGCACCCTGCCGGCCGGGGTGGTAAAGGATTTTCGCCCCCTGCGCCTCGGCCATGTGGACGCGGTTTTCGAAGGTTTCCGCCGCCTTGGCATGGACGACGCAGCCAAGCTCGGTCTTGGGGTCCATCGGGTCACCGAAGCGCAGCGCCTTGGCACGTTCCAGCACCAGCGGCACGAAACGGTCGGCGACGCTGTCCTGGCAAAGGATGCGCTTGACCGCGGTGCAGCGCTGGCCCGAGTTCTTGGTGGCCCCCGCCACCGCCAGATCGGCGGCCTTGGCAAGGTCGGCGTCGGACAGGTCGTTGCAGATGATCAGGGGATCGTTGCCGCCCAGTTCCAGCACCTGCCGCTTGTAGACCGCCTTGGCCGCGATCATCTTGCCGACCGGCACCCCGCCGGTGAAGGTGATCAGGTCGAAATCGGGGTTGGTGATCATCTCGTCACCGACATCGCCCGGCCAGCCGGTGACGACCGACAGCATCTGCGGCGGCAGCCCGGCTTCATACAGCGCATCCGCCAGCCACAGCGCGGTCAGCGGTGTCAGTTCGGTGGGCTTCACCACGATGCAGTTGTTGGTGGCGATGGCCGGCGCGATCTTGTGGCTGACCATGTTCAAGGGGTGGTTGAACGGGGTGATCGCCGAGATCGCGCGCAGCGGCTCGCGCATGGTGAAGATCTTGCGCGCCTTGCCGTGGGGCGTCAGGTCGCAGGAGAATATCTCGCCATCGTCATGGATGCACATCTGCCCGGCCAGCGTGTAGACATCATAGGCGCGGCCGCATTCATAAAGCGCATCGGCGATGGAGATGCCCAGTTCCGCGGTGATGATCGGCGCAAGCTCTGCCTTGCGGTCCTGGATGATCCTGGCGACGTTCAGCAGGATTTTCTGCCGCTCATAGCGTGTCAGCGTCGGCTGGTAGGCGGCGGCGATGGCGAAAGCCTCGCGCACATGTTCGGCGGTGCCGGCGGGGACGGTGCCGATCACCTCGTCCGTCCAGGGATAGTGGACCGGAACCCGGTCCACCGTGTCGACCTTGCGGCCGGCGATGCGCATCGTTTCGTGGCGCATCGCGATCGGGGGGGCTTTCTTCAGCATGGTCACACCGCCGCCGCCGTGCAGGCGTAGAAGAAGGCATCGAAGTTGCGCAGGACCGGCGCGGCGGGCAGGTCGATCCTGCGGTTGACGATGAAGGGCACTTCCTGTTCGGTCAGCCCGCCATGGCTGCGCAAGGGTTCCTTCAGCGCGGCAAGATCATGCCGGTGCGCCGATGTGCCCAGCGTCATGGTCTCGCCCGAGATCATCACGATGTCGCCGATCCGGTCGCCCGGCAGTTCGAAGCGGTGGATCGCCTCGGCCTTGTCCACCACCAGCGTCATGCCCGGGATCGCGGACAGGTCGCGGATCACGGCGGCTTGATCGGCGCCCTCGGGCAGATAGGCAGTGGCGAAAGACCCGAGCGCGCCGTGGTGGACGACGTAAGGATCGGTGATCGGCAGGATCACCCGGGCGGCATCCTTGCCCAGCATCGCATCCAGCTTGTCCTGCACGTAGATCACGGCGGGCGAGCCATCGGCCAGATGCTTGGGCTTCATCCCGTGGTCGGCGGTGACGACGATGGCGGCACCCAGCGCGTCAAGCTCGGCCAGATAGAGGTCGAACATGCGGTAGAAATCCTGCGCCTCGGCGTCCTCGGGGGCGTATTTGTGCTGCACATAGTCGGTCGTCGTCAGATACATCACATCCGGCTTCCATTCGCGCAGCAGCTTCACCCCGGCGGCGAAGACGAATTCCGACAGGCCGGCGGAATAGACCTCGGGCACCGGGCGGCCCAGCCAGGCAGAGGCATCGGCGATGCCGTTCTCGGCCACCGTGGCCTTGTCCGACCGCTCGGACGAGAAGCAGATCGCCCGGTCCTCGTCAAAGCGCAGGCCCGCGCCCAGAAGCGCGCGCAGCTTGTCCTTGGCGGTGACGACGGCCACCCGCGCGCCCGCCTCGTAGAACTGGCCGAAGACGGTGGGCGCGCGCAGGAAGCGCACGTCGTTCATCATCACCTCGCGGCCGGTCTCGCGTTCGTAAAGGTAGTTGCCGCAGATGCCGTGCACCACCGGCGGCCGGCCAGTGGCGATCGACAGGTTGTTGGGGTTGGTGAATGAGGGGATCACCGAATGCGCCAGCCGGTCGGTTCCGGTCTCGCGCATCCGCTTCAGCGTGGGCATCAGGCCCTTGGCGATGGCAACGTCAAGATAGGCGGGTTCGCAACCGTCAAGGCAGATGGCGATGGCGGGCACCTTCGGCCAGGGATAGGCGCGGTCGTTGGCGATGACGGGGGTGCGGGAATGGGCGTTCATGGGCTTGGTCCTGTCTGAATGGGTCAGGCGGCGAGCTTCGCGCGCTCGGCAATGGCGGCGGCGGGGGGTGCTGCGCTGTCGACGCCCATCTCGGCCAGCGCCTCGGCGGCGGCCTGCACCACCCGGCGCATGATCGCTTCGTCCATCCGGCCGATGCAGCCGACGCGGAAGCTGTCCACCACGGTCAGCTTGCCGGGATAGATGATGAAGCCCTTCTGCTTCATCAGGTCGTAGAACCGCGAAAAGACGAAAGCCGGATGCGCCGGGTTGAAGAAGGTGACGATGATCGGCGAAAGCCAGCGGTCGGCCAGCAGCGTCTCAAATCCAAGGGCGCGCATCCCGGCGACCATCACGTCGCGGTTGCGGGCATAGCGCGCGCCGCGACCGGCAACCCCGCCTTCCAGGGCGTGAAGGCGCAGCGCCTCAAGGAAGGCGGCGACGACATGGGTCGGCGGCGTGAAGCGCCACTGGCCGGTCTTGACCATCGCCACCCATTGCGCATGGACATCAAGGCTGAGCGAATGGGCATTGCCCTTGGCCGCCTCAAGCGCCGCCTTGCGGGCGATGACGAAGCCGAAGCCCGGCACGCCTTCGATGCATTTGTTGGCCGAGGAGACCATCGCCTCATAGCGGATGCGGTTCACGTCCAGATCGACCGCGCCGAAGGCCGACATCGAGTCGATCAGAAGCTTGCGGCCCCGCGCCGCAACCGCCTCGGCAATCTCGGCCACCGGGTTCAGGATGCCCGAGGAGGTTTCGCAATGGATGGCGATCACATGGGTGATCGCCGGGTCGGCGTCCAGCGCCCGGCCGACCTCGTCACCACGCGGCGGCAGGTAGTCGCCCTTGTCGATCAGCGTGAAGGCCCGGCCCATCACCCGCAGGGTTTCCGCCGCGCGCAGGCCATAGGCGCCGTTCGCCAGCACCAGCACCTTGCCGTCGCGCGGCACCATGCTGCCCAGCATCGCCTCGACCGCGAAAGAGCCCGAGCCCTGCATCGGCACGCAGGCGAATTCGCCCTTCGTGTCGCCGGCCAGCGCAACCAGTTGGTCGCAAAGCGATTTGGTCATGGCGCGGAAATCGCCGTCCCACGAACCCCAGTCCTTCAGCATCGCCTCCTTGACGCTGTAGGCGGTCGTCAGCGGCCCGGGGGTCAGGAGGAACGGCTCTCCCATCCGGGGATCGGGGAAGGCGGCGTCGGGGCTGGTCATGGCGGTCCTCTTTGGTCGAAGATCAAGGTCTGATCGCAGCTTTCCACCGAAGTGATGTATATGTAAAATCGTTAATTCATATCAGTTCATAAGCTTGGATGATGCAGGCAGCGGCTCGGCCAGACGGCTTTCCAGAAGGTGTCCGCGCTCGGTCAGGATCGGATAGGCGACCTTCACCAGAAGCGAGTTGATCTCCTTCAGCGCGCGCACCACCTCCATGTGGATGTCGCTGGTGTCGATGCTTTGCGGGTTGCCGCTGCGCAGCCGGGCCAGGTGGCGGTCGTGGCATTCGCGTTCCAGCCGGCGCATCGCCGCCTTTTCGGCCACCAGTTCCCGCGCGCTGTCGAGATCGCCGGAAACCAGCAGGTTCATGGCGATCTGCATGTTGGCGATGACCCGGGCATGCAGGCTGTTCAGTTCGGCCCAGCCTTCATCGGAAAACCGCAGCCGCAGCCGGGCCTTGTCATCGGCCTGCGCCAGAAGGTTCTTGGCGATCATGTCGCCGATCGCCTCGAAGTCGATGGCAAGGCCGGCGAGTTCCAGACCGCGCCGCGCCTCGTCGCCGGTCAGTTCGCCGCGGTTCACCTCGGCGATGTAAAGCTTGATGTCGGTGTGGCGGCGGTTCACCTCGTCGTCCATGGCGCGAAGCCGGGCGATCTGGCGCGCGTCGCCGGTTTCCAGCACGTCCATCGCCGGGCGCAGCATCGCCTCGACCGTCTCGCCCATGCGCAGAAGCTCGCGCTGCGCGCTGGCAAGGGCCAGGTTGGGCCGGGCAAGGGCGGCACGGTCAAGCGCGCTGCGATAGGCGCCGGGCGCATCGGCGGCGTCTTCCGGCGTCGGCCAGAGCCGGGCGGTCAGCCGGTCCATCGCCCCCGCGAAGGGCAGCGCGAGGATCAGCAGCGCCAGGTTGAAGAGGACGTGGAAGTTCACCAGCTGCACCCCGGCGCCGGTTCCCAGCCGGTCAAGCGGCAGCGGCACGATCTGCAGCACCACCAGCGCCAGAACCGCCCCCGCGCCGCGGAAGACCAGGTTCGCCAGCGGGATGCGGCGGGCGGGCCACCCTGCCCCGCGCGTCAGCCAGACCGCGACCAGCCCGCCGCCCAGATTGGCGCCCAGCACCATCGGCGCCGCCGCCTCGACCGGCAGGACGCCGTTCGCGGCGAAGCTGGCGAAGATCAGCAGCGTCGCGACCGAGGAATGCAGCCCCCAGGCCAGCAGCGCCGCGACGGCGAAGGCGGTCAGCGGATCGCCCGCCAGCCAGCCCGCGACCACCGGCAGGACCGCGCTTTCGCGCAGGGGTTCGGTCGCCTCGCCCATCATCCGCAGCGACATCAGCACGAAGGCGATGCCAAGGACCACCCGCCCGACCTGGCGGATGTGGCGATGCTCGAACTTCAGGAACATCGTGGCGCCGATCAGCAGCAGCACCGGGATCAGCTCGCTCAGGTCGAAAGACAGAAGCTTCACCACCAGCGCCGAGCCGAAGTCCGCGCCCAGCAGCGCCGCGATCCCGGCGCTGACGCTGAGGATGCCCGAGGTGGCAAAACCCGCCGCAAGGATGCCGACAGCGGTGGCGCTTTGCAGCAGCACCGCCAGCGCCGCCCCGGCCAGCGCCATGCCCGGCGCGCCGCCGCCCGCCCGGCGCAGCGTGGCGCGCAGGCCCGGTCCCCAGGCCCGCTCTACCCCCGTCCGCACCATCCGCACGGCCCAGAGGAGCAGCATGACGGCGGCGGCAAGGTGGATCAGGATCAGGAATGGGTGCATCGGCGGGCTCCAGCGGATGATCCGCCAGAAGGCGGCATTGTCAATCATAAATCAAATCGTTAGTTTTGATCGTAGCATAGATTGCTACGGTGCCCCATGCGCTATGTCCAGCTTCGCGCCTTTCACTATGTCGCCACCTGCGGCGGGTTTTCCCGCGCGGCCGAGCAGCTGTTCCTGACCCAGCCGGCGATTTCCGATCAGGTGCGCAAGCTGGAAGAGGAATACGATATCCTGCTGTTCAACCGCCAGCGCAAGCAGGTGGTGCTGACCACCGCGGGCGAGCAGCTGCTGCAGATCACCCGGCGGCTGTTTGACAGCGAACAGCAGGCGCTGGATTTCCTGTCGGAAAGCCGGGCGCTGCAATCGGGCAACCTGCGGATCGTCGCCGACAGCGCGCATCACCTGCTGCATATCCTGGCCGCCTTCCGCAAGCGCTATCCCGGGGTCACCGTGTCGGTCCGGGCGGGCAATACCGAGACGGTGGTGAACAGCCTTTACAGCTATGAGGCCGATCTGGGCGTGCTGGGCGAGATGCCGACGCTGACGAATTTCGCCTGCGACCTGCTCAGCTCCTCGCCGATCATCGCCTTTGTCGCGCAGGATCATCAGCTGGCCGGCGCCGGGCGGCTGACCTTTGCCGAACTGGCGCAGCATCCGCTGGTCCTGCGCGAGCGCGGCTCGAAGACGCGCACCAAGCTTGAGGTCGCGGCGCGGGCGCAGGGGGTGGAACTGAAGCCCGCGATCGAGGCCGAGGGCCGCGAGGCGGTGCGCGAGATCGTCGCCTCGGGCGCGGGGATCGGCTTCGTCTCGCTGGCGGAATTCGGCGAGGACAAGCGGCTGGCCGCGATCCGGCTGGAGCCGGAGGACCAGATGATGATGGACGAGGCGCTGATCTGCCTGCGCGAGCGGCGGGCGTCGAAACTGGTCAACGCCTTCTTCGAGATTGCACGGAAGCTGACCGCGTGACCGCAGCTTGCATCCGCCCTGCCCCTGCCTGAAGGTAGCATGATGTCGCAAGCCCCTTCCCGCGCGCTGGCGCCGCAACGGCAGGAAACGATCCTGAACCGGATCGAGGCCGATGGCGCCATCCTGGTGGCCGACATCGTGCAGCAGTTCGGCGTCAGCTTTGAAACCGCGCGCCGCGACCTGAAGGCGCTGGCGCTGCGCGGCGTGCTGGAGCTGACCCATGGCGGCGCGGTGCGCCCTTCGGCGGTGGAACCGGAACTGGCCAGCCGGTCGGTGCGCAACACCGAGGCCAAGGCGCGGATCGGCCAGCGGGCGGCGGCGCAGGTGGCCGATGGCATGGTGGTGCTGCTGGACGCGGGCTCCACCACCTCGGCCATCGCGGCGATGCTGGGGGCAAAGCGGGAGCTGACGGTGATCACCACCAGCCTGCCGATCGCCCGCGACCTCTGCCGCCACGACGGCTTTCGCGTGCAGATCGCCGGGGGCACCATCAACCCGGGCGACGAGGCGGCAGAGGGCCCCGAGGTCATGGCCTCGCTGGCGCGGTTCCGCGTCGACATCGCCTTTGTCAGCGCCGGCGGGGTGGCGCCGGACGGTGCTGTCACCGATTTCACGCCGCTTGGCGCCGAGACGCGCGGGCTGATGATCGCCGCGGCGCAGAAGGGCTATTTCGTGCTGGACAGTTCCAAGTTCGCGGCCCGCACCCCCTGCCGCATCCTTGGCCAGGACCGCGCCGCCGGCCTGATCACCGACGCGGCACCCCCGCCGGCACTTGCCGCCGCGCTGGCGGCCCGCGGCCTGCCCGTCCTTCTGGCCTGAGCCCCCCCCCGCAGGCGCCGCAGCGCCCCCATGTCGATTGATGTTGCATTGAGTGGTTTAGTGTGGTTTTATGTGGCAATTCCTGCCAGGAGTCCCCCATGTCCCACACCCTCCCCTCCCATGCCCGCGTCGTCATCATCGGCGGCGGCATCATCGGCTGTTCCGTCGCCTATCACCTGACCAAACTCGGCTGGACCGATGTCGTCCTCCTGGAACAGGGGCGGCTGTCGGGCGGCACGACCTGGCACGCGGCGGGGCTGGTTGGCCAGTTGCGCAGCCATGCCAACATGACCGGCCTCATCCGCTATTCGACGGAACTTTACGCGGGGCTTGAGGCCGAGACCGGGCTTGCGACGGGGTGGAAGAACTGCGGCTCGCTGTCGGTGGCGCGCACCGACGACCGCATGACGCAGCTGAAACGCACCGCCGCCGCCGCAAGGGCGCAGGGCGTTGCAGTCGAGGTGATCACCGCGGCCGAGGCCGGCGCGCTCTGGCCGGTGATGGAGATCGCCGACCTGAAAGGCGCGGTCTGGCTGCCGGGCGACGGCAAGGCCAACCCCACGGACCTGACGCAATCGCTGGCCAAGGGCGCGCGCAGCCGCGGCGCGCGGATCGTCGAGAAGGTCCGCGTCACCGGCATCATGACCGAAGCCGGCCGGGCGACGGGTGTCTCGACCGATCAGGGCGACATCACCGCCGAGATCGTGGTGAACTGTGCCGGGCAATGGGCGCGCAAGGTTGGCCAGATGTGCGGCGTCTCGGTCCCACTGCATGCGGCGGAACACATGTATATCGTCACCGGCCGGATCGAGGGCGTGCATCCCGACCTGCCGGTGATGCGCGACCCCGACGGCTATATCTACTTCAAGGAAGAGGTCGGCGGCCTGGTGATGGGCGGCTTCGAGCCCGAGGCGAAGCCCTGGGGGATGGAGGGCATCCCCGACGATTTCGAATTCTCGCTGCTGCCCGACGACTGGGACCAGTTTGAAATCCTGATGGAAAACGCCCTGATCCGGGTGCCGCAACTGGCCGAAACCGAGATCAGGAAGTTCTACAACGGGCCGGAAAGCTTCACCCCCGACAACAACTTCATCCTGGGCGAGGCGCCGGAGCTGCGGAATTTCTTCGTCGGCGCCGGCTTCAACTCCATGGGCATCGCCAGCGCCGGCGGCGCGGGGCGGGCGCTGGCCGAATGGATCGTCAACGGCACGCCGACGCTGGACCTCTGGCCGGTGGACATCCGCCGCTTTGCCCGGTTCAACAACAACGGCGCCTGGCTGCATGACCGGGTGAAGGAAACCCTCGGCCTGCATTATGTGATGCCCTGGCCCAACCGGGAACTGGACACCGCCCGGCCGCTGCGCCGTTCGGCCCTTTACGACCGGCTGGCGGCGAAGGGGGCAAGCTTCGGCTCCAAGATGGGGTGGGAGCGGGCGAACTGGTTCGCCGGCCCCGGCGGCCGCACCGCCACGGACTACTCCTTCGGCCGGCAGAACTGGCACGACGCCGTCGCACGGGAAGTCAGGGCCGCGCGCGAGGCGGTGGCGGTCTTCGACCAGACCTCCTTCGCCAAGCTTCTGGTGCAGGGCCGCGATGCGGCGCGCGAGCTGAACCGGCTCTGCGCCGCGGATGTGGATGTGGCGCCCGGCCGCACCGTCTATACCGGCCTGCTGAATGCGAGGGGCGGTTTTGAAAGCGACCTGACGGTGCTGCGGCTGGCCGGGGACCGTTTCCTGCTGATCACCGGCTCGGCGCAGCCGGTGCGGGACATGGACTGGATCACCCGCAACCTTGACCCCGCCGCCCATGCCTTCGTCACCGACGTGACCTCGGCCCATGCGGTGATCGCGGTGATGGGGCCGAAGTCGCGGCAGCTTCTGTCGCGGATCACGCCGGTGGACCTGTCGAACGAAGCCTTCCCCTTCGGCACGGTGCGCGAGATCGACCTTGGCCATGGCGTCGGCCTGGCCAACCGCATGACCTATGTGGGCGAGCTGGGCTGGGAACTGGTGGTGCCGACCGAGATGGCGGCCAGCGTCTATGACCTTCTGCATGCGCAGGGCGCCGATCTGGGGGTGACGGACGCGGGCTACTACGCCATCGAATCGATGCGGCTGGAAAAGGGCTATCGCGCCTGGTCGCGCGAGTTGACGCCCGACATTTCCCCGATCGAGGCGGGCCTCGGCTTTGCCGTCGCCTGGGACAAGAAAGACTTCCTCGGACGCGATGCGCTGCTGGCGGCAAAGGCGCAAGGCCCCGCCCGCCGCCGCATCGTGCAGCTGACGCTGGAAGACGGGTCGCGGATGCTTTGGGGCGGCGAGGCGGTGCTGCGCGACGGCAAGCCGGTCGGCGAACTGCGCTCGGGCTTTTACGGCTATACGCTGGGCCGCCCGGTCGGGCTGGCGCTGGTCGAGAATGCGGCGGGCGTGGATGCCGAATTCCTCCGCAGCGGCACCTGGGAGATCGACATCGCCGGCGAACGCCTTGCCGCCCGCACCCACGCGGCCGCCGCCTACGATCCGAAATCGGAACGTCCGCGGGCATAGGGGGCGGCAGACGCGCCGTCCCCCTGCCCCCGGATCGGGCCGCCACGACCGGCACGGGGGACCGCCACCTGCCGGCATGGCCTAGCGCCGGCCTCGCCTGTCTTTCCACGCCGGCGCGATATCCCCGGCCATGATGCAACCGAAGGGATCGATGCAGTCGACCACATCGGCCAGCCCGTAGTCGCGGATCTGGTCGATCACCGCCTCGGCCCGCTTGTAGCTGGACGGCAGTTCCGAGGCGTCCACCGTCCCCGCATGGAAACGGATGTCGAGACCGGCCGTTTCAGCCGCCAGCATCTGCGCCGGCGTCACCGCCCCCATCCGGCGCCGGTGTTCCGTGCGCGAGAAGTTGCGGCCCGCCCCATGCGGCGCGAAGCCCAGCGCGTGACCGGCATCGCGGCCCTTCACCACCAGGACGGGTTCGGCCATGTTCAGGGGGATCAGGGTCAGGCCGGTCGCATCCTCGGCATAGTTGCCCCAGGCCGGGGTCGCCCCCTTGCCGTGATAGTAAAGGTCGCCGCGGCGGAAGACGAAGTTGTGCTCGTTCCAGAAGCGGTCGCCCGGATCGGCGCGCAGCCGTTCCACCACCGCCTGATGCAGCGCGTTGTGGTTGGCCTTGGTCCAGCGCCGGATGGTCTGCAGCGCCTGCCAGTAGGCGCGCCCCTCGTCGCTGTCGGCCGGAATCCAGGCGTTCTGCTTCAGCGTCGCCGGCGACAGCTGTTTGCGGAACCGCTCGGCCACCTCCATGCCCGCCTTGTAGAGCAGCCCCCCCGGCCCGCGCGAGCCGTGATGCGTCACCATCGCCACCCGCCCGGTGGCGCGCGACCGGCCGATGAAGAGGAAATGGTTGCCGTCGCCCTGCGTCCCCATATGGGCCTGCGCGGCATGCAGCATCCGCCCGCCCGACAGCAGCGGGTTGGCGCGGAACTGGTCCATCAGGTCGAGCGAGACGGTGAAGCGCTGGCCCTGATCGCGTCCGCCCGGCCCGAAATGGGTGATCGCCTGCGCGGCATCGAGCGCGGCCTTCGGATCGACCATCCCCAGATCGGTGATCATCACCGAACAGCAGATGTCGGCCGAATGCATGCCGGGATGGATCGCGTTGCGCGCCGCCACCACGCCGCCCACCGGGATCGTGCCCAGGGGGCCGGCCGGACAGGCGTCGGGCATCACGGCGCCCGCCTCGACCGTTGGGGTCTTCAGCACCTCGGCCATGGTGGCCAGCACCTTGTCGACATTCTCCTGCTCGTCGGCAGTCTCGGCCCGGATGCTGACATGCAGCGGCACCCGGCCCGCCGCCTGCAGCGCCAGGGGCGCCGGCGCGGGGGGCGGCAGGTCGGCCTCCAGCAGCTGCCGGATGCGCAGAAGGCCAAGGCCTTCGGCCCGTGCGGCATTCGCACGGGAAAGCAGCCCCGGAAACGCCGGGCCGGGGCGGTGGCCCCATTGGATCAGGTCGGCCCCGGTGACGGGAGAGGGTCTGGCGGAAGGATCGTCGGTCATCATCTCATTCACTCATATGCAGGGCCCCGGCGACAAGGGTCTGGCGACATGTCGCGCTCTGTCCGCTGAGCTACGTGCCCCTGGGGCACGGCGGGACTCGAACCCGCGACCACGAAGGTGACAGCCTGTAGTGCCACCGGCATTCGCCGGGGTTTTCACGGTCCGGGGGACAAGGGATCGGGCGGACACGTTTCGATCTGTAGTCCGCCGGGCATTCCCCCGGGGTTCGTCTGGCTGGAGGGGAAGGATTCGAACCCTCGACCTACGGGACCAAAACCCGCTGCTCTGCCAACTGAGCTACCCTCCAATATCGGCCCCGGCGACAAGGGTCTGGCGACACGTCTTCTGGCGCTCTACCGGGCTGAGCTACGCGCCGGGGTGGCGCGGCGGGATTCGAACCCGCGACAATCAGATCCACAGGAGTGCCGCACGGCATTCGCCGGAGTCGTCAGGTCGGGGCGACAAGGGGGAAAGGACTATGCGATCCGTCCCGAAGCCGGGCCGGCGTGGAGAGGTTCGCATCCTCCCCGGATCGCGTCTCGTGCTTTGCCGCTGTAGTCCCTTCGGCATTCGCCCCGGTTCCGGGTCCGGCGACAAGGCTTGCGGGCCGTTTCATTGAGCTACCTGCCAGGGCAGGACGGGGCTTGAACCCGCAACACACGGGGGACTTGCCCCGCCGCTCTACCAGTAGGCCCGATGGCATTCGCCGGGTGTGATCTCCTTCTTCCGGCGCCCTTGGGGGCGCATGTCGGGGCCGGCGACAAGAGTGGCGAAACGCCCTTTCGGGAGCTGCTCTACCCGCTGAGCTACCGCCCGAAGGGCGGGCGGGAATCGAACCCGCGACACGCTGTAGTTCCGCCGGCATTCGCCGGGTGTTCAAAGGGGGCCAGAGGACAAGGATCGTCGAGACATCCCGACCTCGTGCCGGGCGACGGAGTTGCACCGTCCAGCCTGTAGTCCCGTCTGCATTCCCCTGGCATCCCCCGGCGGCGAACCGCCGGAGGACATGTTACAGCTTCACCGCCGCGATCTGGCCGACCCAGTGGTCCGGCCCCATCCGCCCGGCGGCGAAATCGGCGATCTGGTCGAACACGGCATCCGAGAAGCCGCCGATGTTCAGCACGTCTTCCCGTTCCGCCGCCTGCGTCGTCCCGTAGGGCTGGATGTCGATGCAGACGAGTTTCGCGCGCCCGTTCCGGGCCCTGATCCTCGTCCATTCAGCCATCATCGCCGTCGCCTGCCCGCCCCGGCCCGCATCCGCCCAGGACTGGTTGTCCGAGACGAAGATCACCAGGTCGGGCGCCGCCTTCGCCGCGTTCAGGGCCGCCAGCGGCGCCGAGCAGTCGGTCCCGCCCCCGCCCAGTGCCGCAAGTTTCGCGGCATTGGTCAGGATCGTGTCCCGCGCCTCAAGCCGGACCTCGCGCACCCCCACCTCGAAGGGCAGGACGCGCGCATCCGGGTTCTTGCGCAACACCGCCGCCGCGACCAGCGCCGCCACGTCGATGCAGCGCACCACGCTGGTGGCCCCCTTGCGGTAGCCGGTCACCGGCGAGGACATCGAGCCGGAGACGTCCGGACAGACCGCAACGGTGCCATCCAGCACCGGCACGTTGCCGACCGAGCGTTCCATCGCCTCGTGCAGCGCGTCGCGCAGCATCGGGTCCACCCCAGCCTCCAGCGCCGTCAGCGTCGCCAGAAGCTGATAGGGCAGCGCCTTCGCGGCCCGGATTCGCGCCGGATCGCGCAGGACATCCGCCACATGCTCTGCCGTTCCGGGCAGCGCGAAGGCGCCCTTGCGGTGCAGCATGTTCAGCCCCTGCCGCAGCATCTGCCACGATCCCTGGCGCGCCACCTCGGCCCAGTGTGCGGGCGTCAGCGGCAGGTCCGAGAGCATCTGGAACGGCACATCGGGCAGCCTGTCCGAAGTCCCGGCCCGGAAGGCCAGCAGATCGCGCACCGCCTGCGGCAGGGCCGCCATGTCGGCAGGCTTGCCAAGGAGCCAGGCATAGAAGGCCGCCCGTTCCGCCGTTTCCGGCCTGGGGTGGACCATGCGGATCACATCCGCCAGCGACGGGTCGTTGCCGACCAAAGCCGCCAGAAGCTGCGCATCCGTGGCCGCGTTCAGCCAGGACTGCACCATCGCCTTCGGCCGCGAGCCGAGCGATTTCCGCCCCGTCTGGCCGGACCGCAGGATCTGCACGAAGGTCCGCAGCATCCGGCCCGAGGTCACGACCTTCGGAAACGCCGCGGCAAAGATCGCCGGGTCGCGGCTGGCGAGAACCGCCAGCAGCAACGCAGGCGTGTCCTTCATGTGCCCCTTTTCCCGGGTATGGACCGCCGCCCTGGCAAGGAACAGCGGATCGACCGCCGCCGCCGCCGCGACAAGGGCCGCAACCTCGGCCTGGGCGTCCCGGTAGAAGCCGCCGCCGAAGGTGCCGGTCATCGCCAGCTGGGCCAGCCTGTGTTCTGCCCCGTAGGCATAGGCCTTTGCCCCTTCGGCGTTCAGGGCGGCCGCCTTGGGCAGCAGCCGCCCCGCCACAGACGCAAACACGGATTTGTTTGCCATGATCTTCATCCTCTCGTTTCGCCCCTGCTTTCTGCCCCGGACAGGCCGGGCGGGAAAGAAATCTGGGAAAATCCGGCAACCGCATGATTTAAAACCATAAAAACGCGAATCGCGCCCACTGGTGGCAAATCAGATTATCCCGTGATATACGGTATTATCCCAAAGGATCGCACCCCATGCGCAACGTCGTCATCGGCTTTCTCGGCACCAAGCTGGACATGGGCAAGCGCCGCGAATGGCGCCCTTCGGTGCAGCTTTGCGCCCATGCGGGCTTTCCGGTGGACCGTATCGAACTGATCCACGACCAGCGCCACCACCACCTTGCCTGCGACGTCGCCGCCGCGATCGGCAAGACATCGCCCGGGACCGAGGTCCGGCTGGTGCGGATCGACATGGCCGATCCCTGGGATTTCCAGGAGGTTTATGGCAAGCTTTACGACTTCGCCGCCGCCTACGGCTTTGACGAGGATCGCGAACGCTATCACGTCCACCTGACCACCGGGACGCATGTCGCCCAGATCTGCTGGTTCCTGCTGGCCGAAAGCCGGCATGTGCCGGCGCTCCTGGTGCAGACCGGCCCGCCGCGCAACGACGCCCAGCCGAACGGCACGCTCGACATCATCGACCTGGACCTGGCCCGCTACAACGCCCTGCAGCGCCGGTTCGAGGCGGCGGCGCGCGATCATTCTGCCCTGCTTCTGGGCGGGGTGGAAACCGTCAGCCCCGCCATGCAGGCGCTGGTCGAGCGGCTGGAACTGGTCGCCACCGCCTCGGATGCGCCGATCCTGCTGCTGGGTGAACCTGGCACTGGAAAGACCACCCTCGCCAGCCATATCCACGAGCTGAAGCTGGTCCGCCGCCGCATCAAGGGCCGGCTGGTGCAGGTCAATTGCGCAACGCTGCGCGGCGGCCAGGCGCTGCCGGCGCTGTTCGGCCAGCGCCGCGCCGCCACCGGCATCGCCGGCAGCGAACGGCCCGGCTTCCTGCGCGAGGCCGATGGCGGCGTGCTGTTCCTTGACCAGATCGACGAGCTTGGCCCCGGCGAACAGGCGGCCCTCCTGCAGGTGATCGAGATCGGGCGCTACTGTCCGGTGGGCTCCGAGGCCGAGGTGACGGCCCGGTTCCACCTGATCGCCGCCTCATCCTGCGATCCCGGCGCGCTGGTCCGGGCGGGGCGGCTGCGGCCCGACCTGCATGCGCGGCTGTCGCAATGGATGTTCCGCCTGCCGCCGTTGCGCGAACGGCGCGCCGATGTGGCCGCGCATCTTCTTGCCCTGATCGACGACAGCGAACGCCAGCTTGGCCGCAGGACCGGCTTCAACACCGACGCCCTGTCCTACTACCTGCGCTTTGCCCAGAACCCGGCGACGTCCTGGCCCGGCAACCTGCGCGACCTTCGGGCTTCGGCGCACCGCATGGCCGTGCTGGCCGAGCGTGGCCGCATCACCCTGCCGATGGTCGAGGCGGAGATCGCCACGCTCCGCGCCCAGTGGGACGCCGCCCATGCCGATGGCGACGCGGCCCTGTTGCAATCGGTGATGCCCGGGGCGGCGCTGGATGAATTCGACCGTGCCCAGCTGGCGGCCGTCATCCGCGCCTGCCGCGAATGCCCGACACTTTCGGCGGCGGGGCGGCGGCTGTTCTCGATCTCGCGCGAGGAGCGGACCAGCCAGAACGACGCCGACAGGCTGCGCAAATACCTGGCCAGATTCGGGCTGGACTGGGCGGCCGTGATCGAGGACCGGCAGGCGGACGGAGCCTGATCCCGCGTGCGCCGGGGGGCCGCAACGGCCCTGCCCCGGCGTCAGCCGTCGCGCGTCCGGGCGGGCGCGGTCACGCTCAGCAGCCAGTCGCGGAAGGCGACCACTTTCGGCGCCTTCGCCTTGCGCGGCGAGGTGAGGAACCAGTAGGAGCCCGAGCTTGGCAGGCGCTGGTCGAAGGGCGCGATCAGAAGGCCGCTGGCCAGTTCGCGCTCGATCAGCGCCGACCGGCCGAGAAGCACGCCCTTGCCCTCGATCGCGGCGCGGATGCCCATGATCGACTGGTCGAAGAACGACCCCGCCGAGGTATCAAGTCCGGCAAGGCCGACATGGGCCAGCCAGCTGTCCCAATCCTCGTCATAGCCCGGGACGTGCAGCAGGTTGGCGGCCCGCAGGTCAAGCGGCGTGCCGACGCTGGCCAGATAGGCCGGGGCGCAGACCGGAAAGGTCTCGTCCCGCAGCAGCAGGGTCGCCTCCCGCTTCGGCCAGTTGCCCCAGCCGAATTCGATCGCGGCATCGACCTTGCCGTCGCCATGGTCAAGCGCGGTAAGCCTGAGGTCGATGTTCGGCTCCTGCGCGCGGAACAGATCAAGCCGCGGCGCGATCCACTGCGCGGCGAAAGAGGTCGGCACATGCACCACCAGCATCTCGCGCGCGTCGCGGCCGGCGATGCGCGATGTCGCCTCGTCGATCAGCGCGAAGGCGCCGCCCAGATCCTCGGCGTAGCGGCGGCCGCGGTCGGTCAGGCGGACGCCGTTGGCATGGCGGTCGAAAAGCTCGCGGTTCAGCCGCTGCTCCAGCGCCCGGATATGCTGCGAGACGGCCGATGGCGTGACCTTGAGTTCGCCCCCCGCCGCCGCAAAACTGCCAAGCCGCGCGGCGGATTCGAAGGCCCGCAGCCAGTTCAGGGGGGGTCGGGTCCGGGTCATGCCAGCATAAGATTTTCTTGGGCTACCCCCAAGCTATTCGCGTTTGCCAGTTGGCGCAAGAAGGGTTCCAATCCGGGGCATTCGGCTTCCGGGGGACCCGTCGTGAACGATCACTGGCTGCAGGGCTATCGGCCGGGCTACGCCCTGCCGCGCGACTTTTACACCGACCCGGCGCGCTTTGCCGAGGAACAGGCGCGCATCTTCCGCGCCGGCTGGTTCTTCGCCGGCCATTCGGTCGAACTGCCGGAGACGGGCGACTACATGACGCTGACGGTCGGCGGCGCCCCGGTGGTGGTGGTCCGCGACCGGGACGGCAGGGTGCATGCACATCACAACGTCTGCCGCCACCGCGGCTCGATCGTCTGCACCCGCGAGAAGGGCCGGGCGGCACGGCTGGTCTGCCCCTACCACGCCTGGTCCTATGCCCATGACGGCAGGCTGGTCGGCGCGCCGATGATGGGGGCGGATTTCGACAAGTCGGCCTTCGGCCTGAAACCGGCGCATGTCGGCGAGTTCGACGGGCTGATCTTCGTCAACCTGTCGGACACGCCATCGCCCTTCCACGAATTGCGCGACCACCTTTCGCCGATCCTGAAATCGCAGGGCATGGGCCGGTCGAAGATCGCGCTGATCCGCGACTACGACCTGGACGTGAACTGGAAGATCGTGGTCGAGAACAATCGCGAATGCTATCACTGCGAGGCCAACCACCACGGCTATGTCGAGGTGCAGTATGACACCGACAGCGACAATCCCGCCTTCCAGGACGAGATCGCCGAGCGGCTGGGCGAATGCCGCATCCGCTGGGAAAAGGCCGGGCTGGATGTCGGGCGGGTCAACACCTCGTCGGCCAGCACGTCGGAATGGTTCCGCGCCAACCGCACGCCGGTGCGCAAGGGCATGCTGACCGAAAGCCCGGACGGCCGGCTGGTCTGCGACGTGCTGATGGCCGGCTTCACCGATCCCGACATGGGCACGGCGCGCGCCAACACCAACATCAACTTCTGGTGCCACGCCAATTCCGACTATGCCCATACCGTGCGCATCACGCCGGTGTCACCCACCCGGACCATCGTGCGCGGCTACTGGTTGGTTGACGAGAACGCGGTGGAGGGCCGCGACTACGACCCCGAGAAGATCGCCGCCTTCCACCATCAGGTGATGTCCGAGGACTGGGAAATCTGCCGCCGCCAGTGGATCGGCGTCACCTCGCCCGGCTACGAGCCCGGCCCCTATTCGCCGACCAGGGAGGCCAACGTCGACCGCTACGTGCGCTGGTATGCCCGGCAGATGGCGGCCTGAGCGGATGGCGGTCCGCCCGACCGTCGCGCCCTGACCGGCCCCCCCTTCAGCACCACCCCCGGCACAGGCGCCGGCCCGAAAGGCAGACATGTCCCGACTTCCCTCTCACGCCCGCATCGTCATCGTCGGTGGCGGGGCAATCGGCACCAGCATCGCCTATCACCTTGCGAAAATGGGTGAAAAGGACGTGCTGGTCCTGGAAAAGAACCAGCTGACCGCCGGGTCCACCTGGCATGCCGCCGGCCTGATGGGCCAGTTGCGCAGCAAGGTGAACCTGACCCGGCTGATGCAATACAGCGCCGATCTCTGCGCCCGGATCGGCGCCGAGACGGGGCAGGATGTCGGCTGGAAGAACGTGGGCAGCCTGCGCCTGGCCGCCTCGGACGCGCGGTGGGAGGAACTGAAGCGCGCCCATACCGCCGCCAGGAGCTATGGCTTCGACATGGAACTGGTCGGCCCGGATGAGGTCAGGCGGCTGTTCCCGCTGGTTGACACTGCGGGCCTGCGCGGCGCGACCTGGATCGCGTCCGATGGCCATGTCGACCCCTATTCGCTGACCCATGCCTATGCCAAGGGCGCCCGCGCCGGCGGCGTGCGCATCGTCGAGGGCGTGACCGTCACCGGCTTTGCCATCAGCGACCGGCGGCTGACGGCGGTGAAGACCACCGACGGCGATGTCGGCTGCGAGGTGGTGGTCAACGCCGCCGGCCTCTGGGCGCGGCAGCTTGGCGAACTTGCCGGGATCAACCTGCCGGTCACCGTCCTTGAACACGAATATTTCGTGACCGAGAAATCGCCCGCGGTCCCCGATGACCTGCCGACGCTGCGCGACCCGGACGCCAATTTCTACGTCAAGCCGGAACCGGGCGCGATGGCGATCGGCGGCTGGGAAAAGGCCGCCCGCGCCGCCCATGGCCTTGGCAGGCTGCCGATGACCTTCGGGCAGGAACTGTTCCCCGACGACCTCGACCGCATATCCGAAGTCATCGAAGGCGCGGCCAGCCGCATCCCCATCCTGGGCCGGCTTGGCGTGCGATCGGTGGTCAACGGCCCGATCCCGATTTCGGCCGATGGCGAGCCGGTGATGGGCCTTGCCGGCGACTACGAGAATTTCTTCGTCGCCTGCGGCTTCACCTCGGGCATCGCCGCCTCGGGCGGGGCGGGGCGCGCCATGGCGAACTGGATCGTCGAGGGCGATCCGGGCATGGACCTCTGGGCCTTCGACCTGCGCCGCTTCGGCCACCCGCATGGCGGCCTGGCCTACCTGCGCGACAGCGCCATCGAGGCCTACTCGAAATATTATGCCATCGCCTGGCCCGAGGAAGAGCGCAGCGCCTGCCGCCCGCTGCGCCGTTCCGCGCTATACCAGACCCTGACGGCGCAGGGGGCGGTCAACGGGGTGAAATTCGGCTGGGAACGGCCGAACTATTTCCTGCGACCGGGCGAGGCCAGACCGCCGCTGGAGACGTTCGAGCGCGCGCCCCATGCCGGGGTGATCGGCCGCGAACACCGGCTGGTGCGCGAAGGCGTGGCGATGATCGACCAGTCCTCGTTCACGAAGTTCGAAGTGTCGGGGCCGGGTGCCCTTGCCTGGCTGCAATGGCTGGCGGCGGCGAATGTCGACCGCAGCGAGACGGCGGTGGTCTACACCCAGCTCCTGAACCGCCGCGGCGGGATCGAGGCCGACCTGACGATCATGCGGCGGGGCGAGGCCCGCTTCCATGTCGTCACCGGATCGGCCTTCGGCACCCGCGATGGCGGCTGGCTCCGCCGCCACCTGCCGCGCGACGGCTCGGTCGCGGTGCAGGACGTGACCGGCGCCTATGGCGTGATCAACCTTTGCGGCCCCCTGGCGCGCGAGGCGCTGGCGCGCGTCAGCGAGGATGACGTGTCGAACGCCGCCTTCCCCTACATGACCGGCCGCGAGATACGCATCGGCTGGGCCCCGGCCTTCGCCGCGCGCGTCACCTATGTCGGCGAACTGGGATGGGAGCTGCATGTGCCCACCGAATACATGGCCTATGTCTATCAGGTCCTGCGCGCGGCCGGCGCCCCCTTCGGCATCGCCGATGTCGGCTACAAGGCGATTTCCAGCCTGCGGATGGAAAAGCGCTATCTCTACTGGGGCGCCGACATCACCCCTGACGACACGCCGCTGGAGGCGGGGCTGGGGTTTGCCGTGGCGATGAAGAAGGGCGATTTCCAGGGCCGCGATGCGCTTGCCGCGCAACAGGAACGCGGGGTGACGCGCAGGCTGGCCTGCTTCCGCCTTGACGATCCGCTGCCCGTCTACGGCGGCGAGGCGATGTCGGCAGAAGGCCGCGCCATCGGCATGACCACCAGCGGCGACTATGGCCACAGCATCGGCGCCGCGCTGGTCTTCGGCTACCTGAAGGCTGAGGACATGGGCCTGCGCGAGATCGAGGTCGAGGCCTTCGGCCGGCGCAGCCGCGCCACGCTGGTCGACCGCTGCGCCTATGATCCCGAGGGCAAGCGGCTGCGAATGTGACCCCGGCAGCCCGGTCGGGGGCGCCCAGATCGGACCGGGCGCCGCCGCGATCCGGCCCAGCGCGCAAGGCTCCCCTGACGGTATCCAACTCGGCCGGGTCCTAAGCCCGGCCGGTCCGCAGCCTAGACCAGCGGCAGTGCCTGATCCGCGGGCCAGGTCACCCAGATATCGCCCGTCGCCGGCAGGCCGGCAAAATCGGCATCGCGGCCGGTGGCTTTCAGGGTCTGTCCCTGCCAGTCCATCACGATGGTGCCCATGGCGCCGCCGAACACCCGGCTGACGATCCTTGCCCGCAGCGCATCCGGCACCGGGGTCAGCGACAGCTGCAGCGCCTCGGGCCGCACGGCGATCTGCGGTGTCTTGCCCGGCACCAGCGCGCCATCGGGCAGCCGCAGGCCTGCGGCCTCGACCGTGCCGGTCAGGATGTTCGCCTCGCCCAGAAAGCGCGCGGTGAAGGCGTCGCCGGGGGCGTGGTAGACCTCGCGCGGGGGGCCGTGGCGGATCAGGCGGCCGTCCTTGAGGATGCCGATGCTGTCCGAAAGCGACAGCGCCTCTTCCTGGTCGTGGGTCACGAAGATCGTGGTGATGCCGACCTCGCGCTGGATGCGTTTCAGTTCGATCTGCATGTCGACCCGCAGCGCCTTGTCCAGCGCCGAGAGCGGCTCGTCCAGGAGCAGCAGGCGGGGCCGCGGCGCGATGGCCCGCGCCATGGCCACCCGCTGCCGCTGACCGCCGGAGAGTTGCGAGGGCTTGCGGGCGGCATAGGCGCCGAGCTGCACCAACTCCAGCGCTTCGGCCACCCGCGTGGCCTGTTCGGCGCGTGTGGCGCCGCGGACGGAAAGGCCGAAGGCGACGTTCTCGGCCACGGTCATGTTGGGGAAAAGCGCGTAGTTCTGGAACACCATGCCGATCTGGCGGTCCTCCACCGGCACCGAAGTCACTTCGCGGTCGCCGATCCAGACCCGGCCTCTGTCGGGCGTGACGAAGCCGGCGATGGCGCGCAGGAGCGTGGTCTTGCCCGAGCCGGAGGGCCCGAGAAGGCCGAAGAAACCGCCGTCGGGGAAGGTCAGCGTCACATCATCCAGCGCGCGGGCGGCGCCATAGGTTTTCACCAGACCTTCGACCCGGATCTCGGCCATCAGTCCTCTCCTCCGAAACGGGCGAAGCGCGCGGCCAGGAGCATGATAGCCATGGAAACCGCGATGATCAGGGTGGAGACCGCGTTGATCTCGGGGGTGAAGCCCTTGCGGATCGCGGTGTAGATCAGCACCGGCAGCGTGGAATCGCCGGGCTCCGACAGGAAATAGGAGACCACGAACTGGTCGAAGCTGACCGCGAAGGCGAAGAGTGCCCCGGCGATGACCCCGGGCAGAATGGCGGGCAGGGTCACGGCGGTCGTCACCTTCCACGGGCGGGCCCCCAGCGACCGTGCGGCCTCTTCCAGGGTGCGGTCGAAGGTTGCGAGGCGCGCGCTGACGACGACGATGACGTAAGGCAGCGCCAGCGCGACATGGCCGAGGATGACCGAGGGCGTGCCGCGACCGAGACCGATGCCGAAGAAGAAGATCAGCATGGCCGTGCCGGTGATCAGCCAGGGGATGGCGATGGGCGGGAACAAGAGCACCCGCAGCACGGTCTTGCCCGGGAAATCGTGCCGGAAGAGCGCGATGGCGGCCATGGTGCCGAGAGCGGTCGAGATCACCGTCACGACGCAGGCGATCCAGACCGACCGGCCGGCGGCGGCAAGGATCTCGGCGTTGCCGGCGAGTTTCGCATACCAGGCGGTGCTGAACTCGAACGGCAGCGTGTAGAACTGCGAGGCGTTGAAGGACATCGCCGCCATGACGAGGATCGGCGCGTAGAGGAAGATCAGGATTAGCCCCAGATAGGCGCGGCCCAGGCGGTGCATCATATCCGCGCCCTCCGCAGCACGGGCGAGGCGGCGCCAAGGATCACCAGCACCACCGCCAGCAGGATGAAGGACAGGGCAGCCCCCAGCGGCCAGTTGAAGACGGCGACGAACTGATCCTCGATGGCGGTGCCGTAATAGGTGCCGACCTTGCCGCCAAGGATGCGCGGCTCCATGAAGCTGCCGACGACGGGGACGAAGACCAGCACCGCGCCGGCGATCAGGCCGGGGGCGGACAGCGGGATCAAGAGGCGGATGAGGATGGTGCGCTTCGGGGCGCCGAGGCTGCGGGCGGCCTCGATCAGGCTGTCGTCGATGGCCTGCAGGGCGAGATAGGCCGTCAGGATGACATAGGGCAGGTAGCTGTGGACGAGGCCGATCACGATGGCGGGCTGGCTGAACATCAGGCCCAGCTTCACCTCCCCCGGCAGCACCGCGGACAGGCCGAGGTCGAGGACGCCATTGCCGCGCAGCACGATGGCCCATGAGAAGATGCGGACCAGCGAGTTGGACCAGAACGGCAGGATCACCAGCAGGAACAAGGCCTCGCGTGACCGGCCCTTGATGGATTTCGCCAGCACCAAGGCGGCGGGAAAGCCGATCAACAGGCAGAGGCCGGTGACGATCAGGCCCAGTTTCAGCGATTTCCACAACAAGAGCGCATAGGTGCGGGTCTCGAAGAAGGCGGCGTAGTTGGAGAGCGTGAAGGACCAGTCGCGCCCCTGTCCCGGCACATCGGTCAAGAGGCTGAAGAAGGCCATGGCCGACAAGGGCAGGAAGACCGCCGCCATCAGCCACAGATAGGCGGGCGACAGCAGCGCTGCCGCCCGGATCGTGTCGCGCCGGATCACTGTTGCGCCTTCAGGTCCTGCCACAGCTTCAGATAGGTCTCGCGGTCGGCATCCGAAACCGGCTTCATGAACTGCACCCGCGCCACCACGGCGGGATCGCCAAGCACTGTGCGGTTGAAGCTGGTTTCCGGCAGCGCCGCCGCGGCCTTGGTGTTCGAGGTGGCGGGGGCACCCTCGGCCTCCCATTTCACGTAGAAATCGGGATCGACCATCCAGTCGATGAAGGCATAGGCCGCGTCCTTGTGGGTCGAGGTGACGGGCACGGTCAGGCTGTCCAGCCAGCCGATGGCGCCTTCGTCGGGAATGACGAAGGCGACCGGCAGCCCGGCGGCGATGGAGCGCGAGGCCGAGCCGGACCAATAGGTCGCCACGGTGAATTCACCCGCCGCCATGAACTGGTTCCAGTCGTTCTCGCTGGACCAGAAGGTGGTGATCTGCGGCAGCATCTCCACCAGCCGGGCCTTGATCGCGTCAAGGTCGGTGATCTGGTTGATGTTCTGGCCCGTCGCCAGCGCGCCCAGCTGCACCGCCTCAAGCCCGTCGTCGCGGATCGAGACCTTGCCCTTGAAGGCCGGGTCCCACAGCACCGCGATCGAAGTCGGCGCCGGCGTCACCTCGCCCGCGTTCACGGCGAGCGCGGTCACGCCCCAGGTCCAGGGCACGCCGTGGAGCGCGCCGCCCGGGTTCAGCTCGGCGTTGCCGACCAGTGCGGGGTCGAGGTCGGGCAGGTTCGGCACCTTGGCGGTGTCGATCGGGTCGATCAGCCCCTCGGCCTGCGCCTGCGGCAGGTAGGCGGAGTTGATCATCACCACGTCATAGGCGCCGGGATTGGTGCGCAGCTTGGTCAGCATCTCCTGCTCGGAGGTGAAGTATTCATGCACCACCGTGTGGCCGGTGGCTTCGGTATAGGCGGCGATGGCCCAGTCGAGGTCGGTGCCGTAGCCCTGCCAGTTCAGGACGCGGATTTCGTCGGCGCTGGCAGCGCCGGCCATGAGGGCAAGTGCGGACGTCAGGATCGTGCGGTTCATGTCAGTCCTCCGGGTTGGGCGTGGGGCCGTCTGCGGCGGCCAGCACGGTTGCAAGGTCAGGGGCCGTGGCCGGCCCTTCTTCTGTGGTGGAAATCGCGGCGGCGATATTGGCCAGCCGGGCGGCGCGGGCGGGATCGGCGCCCTGCGCGAGAAGCGCGATGAAATAGCCGGTATGGCAATCGCCGGCGCCGTTGGTGTCGATGGCCTTCACCCTGTGCGGCGGGATGTGCCGCACGGGGTGGCCCGGTTGCGCCAGATGGCAGCCTTCGGCGCCGCTGCGCACGAGCGCGCCTTTGCGCCCCTCGGCCAGAGCCACCGCAGCATCGGCAGGAGTATCGAGGCCGGTCAGAAAGGCGGCCTCGGTCTCATTGGCCGAGATCCAAGTGGCGGATTGCAGCACGGCGGCAAGCGTGTCGGCCGGGATGCGGGCCACTTGCGGGCAAGGATCGAAAAGAAGCTCCAGCCGGCGGGGACGCGCCGTCAGCCAGCGGGTCAGCGCGGGGAAACTGCCCGGATAGGTCAGGCAATAGCCCGAGATCAGCAGCCAGTCGCGATAGTGAAGGTATAACCCGGCCAAGTCGGCGTCCGTAACCTCGCCGTCCGCCCCCTCGCTGGCGATGAATGTCCGCTCACCCCCGGCATCGACCAGCACGGTGCAGCAACCCTGATCCATTCCGGGCCTGCGCGGCCGAAGTACGTCGATGCCTTGGGCGGACAGACCGGCGGCGCAGACATCGGCAAGGGGACCAGTCCCGAGCGTGCCCGCATAGGCGACGGCCAGCCCGGCGCGGCGCGCGGCGACCATGGCGTTGAAGCCGCCGCCCGCCGTCATCACCGCGGCGCCCTGCACCACGGCATCGCTGCCGGGCGCGGGCACGGCGTCCACCCGGTAGACCAGATCGGCGCAGACGCCGGAAAGCTGCACCAGCCGCGTCATGCCCGGGCCCCCCGCAGCGCCAGCAGGCCGCGCGCGATGGGCGCAAGGTCCAGCCGGTTCACCGTCGCCACCTGCGCCACCCTGTCCTGCGGCAGGGCGGCAAGCCCGGAACAGGCCCCCGCCATGGCCCCGGCAATCGCGCCGATCGTGTCGGTGTCATCGCCGATGTTCGCGGCGATCTTTGCCGCCCGCCAGGCATCGCCGCCGGCCAGCCGCACCACCCCGAAGGCCGCGGCCACCGATTCCCTGCTGGCCACCGAAGTGCCGATGGCGCGGGCCAGCCCCTCGGCATCCGTCGCCGCCTGCAGGGCCACCCCGATCCGCCCCGCCATATCCGCCTCGCCCACCGGCGCACCAAGGGCAGAGGCCAGCCGCGCCGCCTCCAGTGCCCTTGGCAGGGCGGCCTCGAACCCTGCCCCGTCGATGCCTTGCGAGATCACCGCCGCCACCGCCGCCGCCGCCGCGATCGCCTCGCGCGTGGCATGGGTCACCCGGCAGGCGGCCTGCACCGCGGCCACCAGAGCGGGCAGGTCACCCGGGGGACAGGCGATCCCCACCGGCGCGATCCGCATCGCCGCGCCATTCGTCGTGCCGGTCAGCCCGGTTTTGCTGGCAGGCGTGCCCGCCAGCAACGCCTCAAGCGCGCGTTTGGACGAGGGGCCGAGCAGGTCGCGCAACCCGCGGGCAGCGACATCCGCCTCCCAGGCGATCAGCGCCTCGGCCCAGGCGCGGTCGTCCAGCCGCCCGTTTCCCCGGATCAGCAGATCGGCCAAAAGAAGCGCCTGTTCGGTGTCATCGGTGACCGCCGCCGCCGGCAGCCCGTGCGACACGGGATGACCGGCGAAAGGCGCCACGAAATCGGTGATCGTGCCATAGGCCGCCCGGATCGCCGGGCGGGGCAGCGTCTGCGACGGCATCCCCAAGGCATCGCCCAGCGCCAGCCCGGCCAAAGCCCCCATGGCCCTGTCGAACCGCGCGTCCATCAGAAGGCGATCCTCAGGCCGAAGCGTGCGGGATCAAGGATGCTTTCGACATATTCCAGCACCTCGCCGCCCGTGTCGCGCGTCACCCGCTCCAGCCGCAGCATCGGCGTTCCCGCCGGGCGCTGCATGATCCCCGCATCCACCGCCGAGAGCGCAGGAATGATCCCGGCGATTTCTTCGCCGCTGGCGGCCGTCAGCCCCAGCCCGGCCAGCGTCGCATTCAAGGAGCCGCCCGCCAGCCCCTGTTCCGGCACCGAAGCAAAGGCGTCGCGCCACGGCAGGCGGGACCGTTCCAGCGAAATCCCCTGCCCCGTCCTGCGGCAGAACCGCAGCCGGTCAATCCGCAGGTAGTGGCCCGTGCCGCCCAGCCGCTGATCCGCCCGGCGCGACGATCCGGCGTTTATGCCCAAAAGCCGCGTCTCCACCGCGCCGCCGTCCTGGGACAGGGCAACGGTCCAGCCCTGCGCGGAATCGATGGTCGCCCCGTCATAGGTGACGAAGGAACCGATCCCGGTGCGGGTGGTGATCAGCCCCTGCCGCGACAGCAGTTCCAGCCCCCGCCGCACGGTGTTGCGGCTGACGGAAAAGCGGCGCATCAGCCCCGCCTCGCTGTCGATCAGATCGCCGTTCGACAAGCGGCCGGCCCGGATGTCCCGCTCCAGCGTGCGGGCCACCTGCTCGGATTTGGCAAGGCCGATCTTGTCGGGCATTCCCTCCCCCAGGGAACCTGTTCCTACCTGTACCATCCGGCCGAATGGAGATTCGGTCAACTGCCTGAATCGGCCTGACCCGCCAGCGAGAGACGCCTCAGCGGCCGCCGCCCGCCATCTCGGCCCGTATCGCCGCCTGCGCCGCCGCCTGCAGCGCCCGTTCCAGCGCTTGCACCGCCGGACGCTGCGGCCGGTCAGCCGGCTGTTCCAGATAATAGTTCCCCGGCCCGCGGGTGGGTGGCAGAAGCGGGCAGATTTCCAGCCCCAGCGACCGGGCCAGCGGGCCGCAGACCGGCATGTGGCCGATCGCCAGCCCAAGGCCCTGGCAGACCATCATCAGCGCGAGCGGCGTGGTATCGACCGGGTGAAGCTTCAGGGTGCGCCCCTGCATCGGCCCGAAGTTGTGGTTCAGCAGCGCGGTCCAGCCCATCGCGTGCGAGACGACGTCGATCAGCTTGGCGCGGCCATCCAGTCTCCTCACGGCAAAACGCTGCGGCGGCGCTCGCGCCATCGGAGATACCGGTCCCAGAGCTGAGGAAAGACCATCATGTCGAAGGTAAGCAGCTTGGGACGACGCCAGAACGCTGAACCTCACTTTCCGGTGATGCGGCAAAGGCACCAAACCAGAGCCCGAAGTGCCCAACCTTCTGGGAGGAGGTTTCCTCGCCCCAAACCGCGTTCCGCTGCAAACCGAAGGCCGCAAAGGCCGAGGTCTTGAAGCGCAGTGTTTCCAGCATCTCGTCATTCGACCGCTTCGGCGCGTTGATGATGCCGGATTCACCTTCCGCCGTGGCAATGGAGGACTTGCGGCGCGGCCCGAATGCGCAGGCGAAGCGAACAGCATGGCGCTGGCGCATCATCGCCGTCTGATACCGACGGTAGCCGGTCGAGCCGCTGAGGATGACACTGCGAACCCAGTTGAGAATCTCGGCCCGTTCGCTACGCGGCCGCCGGTCGAAGTCGCCCGGCAGATGCCAGGCGAGCCGGCGCCACCCGGCAGGGGTTATTTCATTCAGGTCGAAATCGCCCGGAGCCCGGTGGGTGCCGTCCATCTTGGGTGCGAAGTACTTGGCTTCATGATTCGTAGCCAGCGCGCGAGACTATCGACACAAGAAAGATGCCTGTGCATTCCCGCTGGTTATGGATCGACCGAAAATTAGTGGGGTTGTCCGAGGGTCGGCAAGCCCTAGGCTGGACCTCGAATGCCACGCCTTCGTCCAACCGCCAAAAGGCCGCCCCATGGATATCGAAGAACTGATGCCGCCGCCAGGTGCCGCATCGCGGCAGCGTCGTCGCGGCCGGGAGGCGGTGGCGAAGATCGTGCGCGCGCCCGACTACCGCCATCTCGACCATCCCTTCCCTGCGCAGAAGATGTTTTCGGACGACGAGATCGCGGCCATTCACGATACGGCGCTGCGGGTCTTGCAAGACCTTGGCATGCGGGTCCTGCTGCCCGAGGCACGGGACATCTATGCGGCGGCGGGCGCGACCGTCGTCGATGACATGGTGTTCATCGGCCGTGACATCGTTTCGGCGGCGCTGGCCAGCGCGCCGAAGCAATGGCGGCTGCGCGCGCCCGATCCCCGGCGCGACCAGGTCTATGCGCAGGGGCGGATGATCTTCATGGCGGGGGTGGGCTGCCCGAACGCGACCGACCGTGACCGGGGCCGGCGGCCCGGCGCGCTTGCCGATTTTGTCGAGACGGTGCAGTTGTGCCAGGCCTACGACGTGATCCATATGCTTGGACCGATGGTCGAGCCGCAGGATGTGCCGGTTCACTTGCGCCACTACGCCACCGTCGAGGCGCAGCTTGCCCATTCCGACAAGCCGCTGTTCCTGTTCTCGCGCGGGCCGGCGCAGGTGGCGCAGGGGTTCGAGATGGTGCAGGCCGCATTGAACCTGTCGGACGACGAATTCGCCGCCGATGTCTGGGTCAGCACCGTGATCAACACGAACTCGCCGCGCCTGTTGGACAATCCGATGGCCAAGGGGCTGATCGACTTTGCCCGTGCGCGGCAGATGTGCATCGTCACGCCCTTCTGTCTGGCCGGGGCGATGGCGCCGATCACGCCGGCCGGGGCGCTGGCGCTGCAGCACGCCGAAGCCCTTGCCGCGATCACGCTGACCCAGATCGTCAACGCCGGCTGCCCGGTCAGCTATGGCGGCTTTTCCTCGAACGTCTACATGAAAAGCGGGGCGCCGGCCTATGGCACGCCCGAGCATATCAAGATGCAGATCGGCGGCGGGCAACTGGCGCGGCATATCGGCCTGCCCTGGCGCACGGCCTCGGGTGCGGCGTCGAACACCGCCGACATGCAGGCGGCGCTGGAAACCACGATGGGGCTTTGGGGGGCGTCAATGGCGCATGGCACGCTGATCGTCCACACCGCGGGCTGGCTGGAAGGCGGGCTGACCTTCGGCTACGAGAAGTTCATCAACGACGTCGAAAGCCTGCAGATGTTCGCCGAACTCTGCACCCGCCCCTCGGGCTCTGCCGCCGAGATCGGCTTTGACGCCATTGCCGAAGTTCAACCCGGCGGCCACTTCTTCCAGACGCAGCACACGATGGACCGCTACCAGACCGCCTTCTATGCGCCGATCGTGGCCGATCTCAACAACTTCGGCACCTGGACGGAAAGTGGCGCCAGGACCTCGACCGAGCGGGCCACTGACGTGTGGAAGCAGGTCCTGCGCGACGCCCAGAGGCCTGAAGGTGCCGACGAGCGGCTGGAACGGCTGCGCCCTGTCGTCGAGGCTGGCAAGGCCGCTGGCGGTGCGCCAGCGATGGATTGAGCGTGATCGGTGGCTACTTGGTGCCGGTCGCCCGGTCGCCCGTCTGTTCGGCCAGCCACGCGATCAATTCTTCAATCCCCGGGCGAGAGCGGTCGCGGACGACAAGGTGGATTGCGCCAGGTGCTGCCATCGCCGGCCCCGGCACCGGGTGCAGACCGCCTTCGGTGGGAAGGGTCTGACCGTCGATGCACCAGACCAGCACCACGCCCTGATGCCGCTGCGCCGCGATCACCGCGTCCTCATAGCGACTGACCGACAGCGTCGGGCGCAGCAAATGGGCGTCTGCGCCGGCGTGCTGCGCCCAGTCCCGCCAGGTCAGCCAGCTTGAATCGGGGGCGTCATGGTGGATGAGCGGAGCGTGAAGCACATCGGAAATCGTGCGCAACGGGTGCGCTTGCAGGAACTCCCGCGATGCCATGGCAACCACGGTTGCGCCGAAAAGGCGCTGCGCTCCCGTCGCAAGCGGATCGTCCGCGCTTGCGAAAACGACCAGCAGGTCGGCATCGAGCGCCTTCTGGGGTTCGTCCTGCGCGATGATGCGGATCGAGATATCGGGATGTCGCGCGGTGAAGTCCGGCAGCCGCGGCATCAGCCAGTATTGTGACAGCGGAATGGACAGGGCGACGGTCAGCGGGCCGTCCTGCGCCTGCTGCAAGTCCCGCATGGTCCGGGCGATCGCGCCAAGGGCAAGGCTGGTCGTCGCCAGAAGCTCGCGTCCCGCACCGGTAAGCTCGATCTGGCGCGCCTTGCGATGGAACAGCTTCTGTCCAAGGTGAGCCTCAAGCGCGAGGATCTGCTTGCTGACCGCAGCCTGGGTTACGCCCAGTTCCTGCGCCGCCCGGGTGAAGCTGGACAGCCGTCCTGCCGCCTCGAAGGCAAAAAGCCATGCCAGATAGCCGATGTCCGAGCGAAGCGATGCCATGTGCCTTCCGATAGGATCGGAGTTGCCCGCAGTCAACTGATGTCCCTGACCAGGCAGCAGGTTGACCATCACTAGTGTACGCTTCCGATTTGCTGCTGCGCCGCCAGGAGGGCGGCACGGGCCCAAGATCATCAACGATCGGATATTCCAGCCACGCGGCCGAGGCCGCGAGATTGGCCGAGCCAGATACCTTGCCACGACGATTTCCCGTTTCTTATCAGCCTGAAGCCGGGGCCTGCCTGGAACAGGCTTTCAGCAGGAGACTGCTCTGGGCGGCGGGACCGAGAAGAGGCTTGGCAGAAAGTCAAAAGTACAGTTATGTACTTAAATGGCTACATACCAGCGCAACGCTTGCACAGGGGAGAAGACGGATGCGTGACGGAAACGGACGGACCGATGCAGGATCGCTTTCCCGCCGCGGGTTCCTTGGAACCGCCGCGGCCGGCGCGATGGTGACGGCGGGCGGCCTCTGGCTGCCCCGCGCCGCCCGGGCGCAAGAGGCGAAGAAGGGCGGCACGCTGCGGCTGGGCATGGAGGGCGGCACCAGCACCGACAGCTTCAACCCGATGACGCTCTCGGACGAGGTGCCGATCAGCCTCTGCTATGCGGTGATGAACGGCCTGATCGAATTCGACGGCGCCGGCCAGCCGCAGCCCGAACTGATCGAAAGCTGGGATGTCGCCCCCGGCGCCGCGGTCTGGACCTTCAACATCCGTCAGGGCGTGACCTTCTCGAACGGCAAGACGCTGGATGCGCAGGACGTGATCTATTCGATCAACCTGCACCGCGGCGAAACCGTCTCGCAACTCAAGGGCAACCTTGAGCCGATCACCGACATCAAAAAGATCACCGACCACCAGATCGAGATCACGCTCGCGCAGGGCAACGCCGACTTCGTGGCGCTTCTGGGCGACTATCACCTCCTCGTGGTGCCGGACGGCCATACCGACTGGGCGAACCCGATCGGCACCGGCGCCTATACGGTGGAAAGCTTCGAACCCGGCGTCCGCGCCGTGTTCAGGAACCGGGGCGACTACTGGAAGCCCGGCCGCGGCAACTTCGATACGGTCGATATCCGCTACATCGCCGATGCGGTGGCGCGCACCTCGGCGCTGCAATCGGGCCAGATCGACGGCGCGAACCGGCTGGACCCGCGCACCGTCGATTTCCTGATGCAGGCGCCGAACCTGAACGTCGTGCGCGGCGAAGGCACCGGCCTGCGCTATGTGTTCTGCGCCCGCGTCTCGGACGACCCCTACACCAACAAGAACGCGGTGCTGGCGCTGAAATACGGCATCGACCGGCAGAAGATCATCGACAACGTGCTGAACGGCTATGCGACCGTTGCCAACGACCACACCGTCGCGCCGTCGAACCCGTTCTTCAACGCCGACCTGCCGCAGCGCGCCTATGACCCCGACAAGGCCGCCTTCCACCTGAAGGAGGCCGGGCTGACCGGCAACGAATTCCGCCTGACGGTTTCCGAAGGCGCCTGGGTCACCTCGCCCGACTGCGCGCAGATCTTCCAGCAGTCGCTGGAGCCGGCGGGGATCAAGCTGGAGCTGAACAAGGTGCCCGCCGACGGCTACTGGTCGAACGTCTGGCGCGTCGACCCGTTCTGCGCGGTGATCTGGGGCGCGCGGATGACGGCGGACGAAAGCCTGACCGTCAGCTACTCGGCCGCCTCGCCGATGAACGACAGCAACTGGAAGAACGAGACCTTCGACAAGCTGCTGGCCGAGGCCCGGGTGGAACTGGACCAGTCGAAGCGCAAGGAAATGTATGCCACCTGCCAGCAGCTTGTGTCGGACGAGGCGGGCCATATCGTCTTTGCCATCAACGATACGCTGGACGGCTATGCCAAGACGGTGATGGGCGTCGACAAGCATCCCCGCTTCGGCATGTGCGACCTTCGCGTCGCCGAAAAGGCGTGGTTCGCCTGACGGAAGGGGCCGCGACAGATGGGCCGTTACATCGCCATCCGCCTTGTGCTCGGCCTGCTGACGCTGCTCAGCGTGACGGTGCTCATCTTCGTGGCCACCAACCTGCTGCCCGGCGACGCCGCGACCGAAATCCTCGGTCGCGGCGCCACGCCCGAGACGCTGGCCCGCTTTCGCGAACAGCTGGGGCTCGATGACCCGCTGGTGCTGCGCTACGGCAAGTGGCTCTGGGCGCTGTTGCACCTATCTGGGCCAGTCGCTGACCACGCAGACCCCGATCGTCGAGGCGATCGGCCCCCGGCTGGTCAGCACCCTGCGCCTTGCCGGGCTGACGGCACTGGTCTCGGTGCCGCTGGCGATCGGCCTCGGCATCCTCTCCGCCTCGCGCGAGGGGACGGTGCTGGACCGCAGCCTTGCCATCGGGGCGCTGGCGGCGATTTCCTTCCCCGAGTTCTTCACCGCATATCTCCTGATCCTGGTGTTCTCGGTCAAGCTGGGGTGGTTTCCGAACCTCTCCACCATCTTCCCGGAAATGGGGTTCTGGGAGGCGCTCAACGCCATGGTGCTGCCGGTCGTCGCGCTGGCCTGCCTTGTCACCGCGCACATGATGCGGATGACGCGCACCTCGATCCTGGCCGTCATGTCGCAGCCCTATATCGAGATGGCCTTCCTGAAGGGCGTGCCGCGCAGCGCCGTCATCACCCGCCATGCCCTGCCCAACGCGGCGGCGCCGATCATCGCCGTGGTGGCGATGAACCTCGCCTACCTGGTGGTCGGCATCGTTGTGATCGAGGTGGTCTTCGTCTACCCGGGCCTTGGGCAATACATGGTCGACGCGGTGGCCAAGCGCGACATTCCCGTGGTGCAGGCCTGCGGGCTGATCTTCGGCATCGCCTTCATCGGGCTGAACCTTCTGTCCGACATCCTTGCCGTGCTGGTGAACCCCCGCCTGCGCCGTCCGAACCGGGGGAGATGATGGCACGGCTCCGCATCCCGCCCACCGCGATCTTCGGCATCCTGGTGCTGGCGCTGTTCATCGGCATGGCGCTGTTCGGGCCGTGGATCGTGCCCTACGACCCCGACACCACCGTCGGCCGCACCTGGACCGGCCCCTCGGCGGAATTCTGGCTGGGCACCGACAACATCGGCCGCGACATCCTTTCGCGGGTGATCTCGGGCGCGCGCACCACGATCGGGCTGGCGCTGGTCACGACGATCCTGTCCTTTGCCATCGGCGTCTCGCTGGGCATCTTCGCCGCCGTCGCGGGGCCGAGGGTCGATGCCGTGCTGTCGCGTGTCGTCGACATGTTCCTGTCGATCCCGGTGCTGATCATGGCGCTGATCGTGCTGACCGCGCTTGGCTCGTCGATCCCGACGCTGATCCTGACCATCGCGCTTCTGGATTCCACCCGGGTCTATCTGGTGGCCCGGGCCGTGGCGGTGGACGTCGCCAGCCGCGATTTCGTTGACGTGGCGCGCCTGCGCGGGGAATCGCTGCCCTGGATCATGGCGCATGAGATCCTGCCGAACGCGCTGCCGCCGCTGATTTCGGAATTCGGCCTTCGGTTCTGCTTCAATTTCCTTTATGTCGCCAGCCTGTCCTTCCTGGGCCTCGGCGTGCAGCCGCCGCAGGCCGACTGGGGCGGCATGGTGCGCGAGAACGGACAGGCGATCACCTTCGGCATCCTGGCGCCGATCTGGCCGGCGATGGCCATCGCCATCGTCACCGTGGCGGTGAACCTGATCGTCGACTGGCTGCTCAGCCGCAACACCCGCCCCTCGGGCGCCTCGGCGGAGTTGTGAGGATGGCCGACACCGCGATCCTTGAAATCCGCAACCTGCGCATCGAGGCGCAGGAGCATGTGCTGGTCGACGATGTGTCCCTTTCCCTCCGCCGGGGCGAGGTGCTGGGCCTGATCGGCGAAAGCGGCGCGGGCAAGTCCACCATCGCGCTGGCAGCGATGGGCTATGCCCGCGCCGGCTGCCGCATCACTGGCGGCGAGGTCCGCATCGACGGCACCGACCTGCGCGGCATCGGGCCGGCAGGGCGGCAGTCCTATCGCGGCGTCCGCATCGCCTATGTCGCGCAAAGTGCTGCCGCCTCTTTCAACCCGGCGATACGGCTGGTCGACCAGATCTGCGAAAGCCCGTTGCGGCATCGGCAGATGACGAAGGCTCAGGCGCAGGAGCGGGCGGTTGAATTGCTGACGAAGCTCGGCCTGCCCGACCCGCAGGCGCTGGCACGCAAATATCCGCATGAAGTGTCGGGCGGCCAGTTGCAGCGCGCGATGGCGGCAATGGCGGTGATCGGCCGCCCCGATATCCTGGTCTTCGACGAACCGACGACGGCGCTGGACGTGACCACCCAGCTTGAGGTGCTGGCGCTGATCAAGAAGATCATCGCCGGGGAACACAGTGCCGCGCTGTACATCAGCCACGACCTTGCGGTGGTTTCGCAACTGGCCGACCGGATCATGGTGCTGCGCGGCGGCAGGATGGTGGAACTGGGCAGCTGCGCGCAGATCCTGACCGCGCCGCAGCAGGAATACACCGCGGCGCTGGTGGCGGAACGCGACCACAGCCAGCCGCTGATGCGCCCCCTGCCCGACGATCCCGGCGCGCCCCTGCTGCGGGTGGACGGCGTGGCCGCCGCCTATGGCGCGACCCCGGTGTTGCGGGGCGTGACGCTGGACCTGCACCGGGGCGAGACGCTGGCGGTGGTGGGGGAATCCGGCTCGGGCAAGTCGACGCTGGCCAAGGTGCTGACCGGGCTTCTGCCGCCGGTGGCCGGGCGAGTGGCGCTGGACGGCCGCCCCCTGCCGCAACACTACCGGTCCCGCAGTACAGAAGAATTGCGCCGCATCCAGCTGATCCATCAGTTGCCGGACATGTCGCTGAACCCGCGGCAAAGCGTCGGCAAGATCGTCGGCCGCCCCGCCGCGCTTCGGTCCGGCTTGACCGGCGCCCGGCTGCGGGCGCGGGTCGAGGAACTGCTCGCGCTGGTCGGCCTGCCCGCTGCCTTCGCCGACCGGTTGCCGCCGCAGCTTTCCGGCGGGCAGAAGCAGCGCGCGGCGATCGCCCGCGCGCTGGCGGCCGAGCCGGAAATCCTGATCTGCGACGAACCCACGTCGGCGCTGGACCAGTTGATCGCCGATGACATCCTGCGTCTCCTGATCCGGCTGCAGGGGGAACTGGGCCTGTCCTACCTGTTCATCACCCATGACCTTGGCATCGTGCGGCGCATCGCGCACCGGACGCTCGTGCTGCTGAAAGGCCAGACAATCGCCAGCGGTCCGACCGCCGACGTGTTCACCGAGCCGATGCATCCCTATACCCGCAACCTTCTCGTCTCGGTTCCGCAGATGCGGCCGGGGTGGCTGGAAGAGGTGATGGCGGGGCGATAAGGTACAGTAGTGAACGCTGATGACCGCCGCTCCGAACGCCCCCACGCATCGCCATGAAAGGCTTGGCAGCCATTGCCGAAGGACAGCGAACTTCCTAATCTCGGGCCGCGACACCGGCGAAGGACCAAGACCACTGTGCAGGACGGAACGGGACCATCCACCGCTGAGACGGTCGCCGAGGACCGCGCCCCGCCGCTGACGCGGCAGGACTGGCTGGACCTGGCCCTGCGCACCCTGGTCGAGGACGGCATCGACCGCGTCAAGGTGCAGATCATGGCAAAGCAACTGGACGTGGCACGGTCCAGTTTCTACTGGCACTTCGAAAGCCGCGAGGCGCTGCACAAGGCGATGCTTGACGAATGGCTGCGCAAGAACACCAGCCCGATCCTGGAAAAGGCCATGCGGCCTGCGCCGGACGTGATCCGCGCGATAACCAACGTTTTCGAATGCTGGATTGATTCCAGCCAGTTCGACCCGTCGCTCGACATGGCGGTGCGGCTTTGGGCGCGGCGCTCGGCCACGGTAAAATCGGTGGTCTTGCAGGCCGACGAGATCCGGATGGAGGCGCTGCGGCACATGTTTCTGCGCTATGGCATGGCAGAGGAGGAGGCGCTGATCCGCGCCCGCGTCCTCTATTACACCCAGATCGGCCAGTACACGCTGGAAGTGTTCGAGGAACCCGCCGTCCGGTTCTCCCATGGCCCGGCCTATCTGCACATCTTCTCGGGCCTGCCACCGGACAGGGCGCAAAGCGAAGAGCTGGCTCAGGTGGTCGAGGAAAAGGTGCTGGGCCCGCTGCGCCGAAGCCGGACCTGACCTGATCAGAGGTCAGCGCTGCCGGACGCCGCCCCTCATCGGGCGGCGATTGTCATTGCGCCCGTGCCAGGCTCCAAACAAATGGACATAAGTGTACCTATATGCAAGGGTATCCGAAACCGGAGGATCGCGATGCAGAATCATTATCGGGTGGCCATCATCGGCGGTGGCGTGGTCGGGGCCTCGGTCGCCTATCACCTGGCAAAGTTCGGCTGGACCGACGTCGCGATCCTGGAACGCGATGTGCTGACTGCCGGATCAAGCTGGCACGCCGCCGGCGGCTTCCACGCGCTGAACGCCGATCCGAACATCGCGGCGCTGCAGGCCTATACCATCGACCTCTTGACCGAGGTCGGCGCCGAATCCGGCATCAACATCGGCATGCACATGACCGGCGGCATCTCGGTCGCCTGCGCGCCCGCCCGCTGGGAATGGCTGCAATCGGCCTACCGCACCTTCCAGTCGCTTGGCATCGACGATGTGGAACTGATCGGACCCGATGAGATCAAGGCCCGCTGCCCGATCATCTCGACCGAAGGCATCATCGGCGGGATGTGGAGCGACCGCGAGGGCCATATCGACCCCTCGGCCGTGGTCCATGCCTATGCCCGCGCGGCCAAGATGCGCGGCGCCGACATCCTGGAACACACGAAGGTGGAAAGCCTGCGCCAGCGCGGCGACGGAATGTGGGAGGTGATCACCGACAAGGGCCAGATCACTGCCGAGCATGTGGTGAACGCCGGCGGCCTCTGGGCCAAGCAGGTCGGGCGGATGGCCGGCATCGACCTGCCGGTAACGCCGATGGAACACCACTACCTCGTCACCGAAACCATTCCGGAAATCGCCGCGCTGGACCGGGAAATCCCGCTGATCGTCGATCTTGAGGGCTTCACCTACACAAGGCAGGAACAGAAGGGCCTGCTTCTGGGCATCTACGAACTCGACTTCAAGCACTGGAACATGGACGGCGCGCCGTGGGATTTCGGCATCGAGTTGATCCAGGAAGACCTGGGCCGCATCGAGCATGAACTGGGCCTCGGCTTCCAGCGCTTCCCCTGCCTGAACAGCGCCGGCGTAAAGCGCTGGGTGAACGGTGCCTTCACCTTCTCGCCCGACGGCAACCCGCTGGTCGGCCCGGTCCGCGGCCTGCGCAACTACTGGGTGGCCTGCGGAGTGATGGCGGGCTTCCTGCAGGGCGGCGGCGTGGGCAAGTCGCTGGCGGAATGGATGATCCAGGGCGAGCCCGCGGCCGACATCTACGGCATGGACATCGCCCGTTATGGCGACTTCGCGTCAAGCCGCGAGTTCATCCGCCAGACCACCGGCCAGTTCTATTCGCGTCGCTTCGTGATGTCCTACCCGAACGAACAACTGCCCGCCGGCCGCGTGCTGAAGACCCCCGGCGCGTATGAGGGGATGACTGCGGCAGGCTGCCGCTGGGGCGCCGGCTGGGGGTTGGAACAGCCGCTTTACTTCGCGCCCGAAGGGTTTGACGAAGTGCCGACGCTGAAACGCTCGAACGCCTTCGACCTGATCGGCGCCGAGGCAAAGGCCGCCCGTGAAGGCGTGGGGCTTCTCGATATCACCGCCTTCTCGCGCTACGAGGTCACGGGGCCAGAGGCCGAGGCCTGGCTCGACCGCACCTTCGCCTGCAAGCTGCCGAAACCCGGCCGCGCCGCGCTGGCGCCAATGCTGGCCGAGACCGGCAAGCTGAAGGGTGATCTGTCGATCCTGAACTGGGGCGACGGCACGTTCTGGATCATGGGGTCGTACTACCTGCGCCAATGGCACATGCGCTGGTTCGAGGATCACGCGATGCCCGGCGCCGCGGTGCGCGACATCTCGGACAGCGTGGGCGGCTTTGCCCTGGTCGGGCCGAAGTCGCGCGAGGTTCTGCGGAAGCTGACGCACCACGACGTCTCGAATGCTGCGTTGCCCTTCATGGGGCTGGCGAAGCTGGACATCGGCCTGCTGCGCACCAGGGTCGCGCGCATGTCCGTCACCGGCGAGTTGGGCTACGAGATCAACGTCGGCGCGCTGGAACATGCCACCCTGCGCCGCCTGCTGCTGGCGGCGGGGCAGGCCCATGGCATCCGCGAGATCGGCTTCAACGCCGTTCTTTCTCTGCGGCTGGAGAAGAGCTTCGGCATCTGGTCGCGCGAGTTCACCCAGGGCTATACGCCGGGCGAAACCGGGATGGACCGCTTCATCGCCTGGGACAAGGGCGAGTTCACCGGCCGCGCCGCCGCGCTGGCCGAGCGGGACAATCCCTCGAAACGGGTGCTGGTGACGCTGAAGGTCGCCGCCACCGATGCCGATGCCTCGGGCTACGAGCCGGTCTGGCAGGACGGCAGGCTGGCGGGCTTCGTCACCTCGGGCGGCTATGGCCATACCATCGGGCAAAGCCTGGCGATGGCGATGGTGGATCGCCGCGCGTCCATGCCGGGCACCCGGCTCAGCCTGCACATCGTCGGGCAGGAGGTGGCGGCGGAAGTGATCGCCCCCTCGCCCTACGACCCGAAAGGCAGCGCGATGCGCGGCTGATCCCGATGACACGGCATTATTCCGCGTTTTCGCTGCTGAAAGAGGGGCTTGCGAGCCAGAAGGGCTGGATGAAAGCCTGGGAAAGCCCTGAGCCGAAGCCACGCTACGACATGGTGATCGTCGGCGGCGGCGGGCACGGGCTGGCCACCGCCTATTACCTGGCGAAACGGCACGGCATCACCGATGTGGCGGTGGTGGAAAAGGGCTGGCTGGGCGGCGGCAACACCGGGCGCAACACCACGGTGGTCCGGTCGAACTACTTCTTCCCGGAAAGCGTGCGCCTCTACGACATGGCGCTGAAGCTCTACGAGGGCCTCAGCCGCGAGCTGAACTACAACATCATGCTGTCGCAGCGCGGCATGATCAGCCTGGCCCATACCCCCGCCGAGATGGAGATGGCCGCGCGCGTGGTCAACGCCATGCAGATCAACGGCACCGATGCCGAGCTTTTCGGCCCCGAGGACGTGAAGCGCGTGCTGCCGATCTACAACTTCGGTCCGAAGGCGCGCTATCCGGCCCTTGGCGGGGTCTGGCAAGGCCGGTCGGGCACCGCGCGGCACGATGCTGTCGCCTGGGGCTACGCCCGCGCGGCCTCGCGTCTGGGCGTCCACATCCTGCAACGATGCGAGGTGACGGAGTTTCTGGTCGAAGGTGGCAGATGTCGGGGTGTCGTCACCTCGCGCGGCACGATCCGGGCCGAGAAGGTCGGCCTCGCCGTCGCCGGGCATTCGTCGCAGATGGCGGCGAAGGCGGGTTTCCGGCTGCCGATCACCTCTTACGCCCTGCAGGCCTGCGTGTCGGAACCGGTGAAACCGATCCTCGATACCGTGGTCCTGTCGCCCGGTGCGGGCACCTATGCCAGCCAGTCCGACAAGGGCGAGATGGTGGTGGGCGGCGGGCTGGACCGCATCCCCTCCTACGGGCAGCGCGGCAACCTGCCGGTGCTGGAAACCGTGCTGTCCGGCCTGGTCGAGATGTTCCCCGCCTTCCGCCAGCTGAACCTGATGCGGCAATGGGCGGGGATCGTCGACGTGGTGCCGGATAGTTCGCCCATCCTTGGCGAAAGCCCGCTGCCGGGGCTTTACCTCAACTGCGGCTGGGGCACCGGCGGGTTCAAGGCGATCCCGGCCGGGGGTGTGCTGCTGGCGCATCTGATGGCCACCGGGCAGCACCATGACATCTCGCGGCCCTTCGACCTTGACCGTTTCATGACCGGCCGGCTGATCGACGAGGCCGCCGGTTCCGGCATCGCGCATTGAGGTTCTGATGCAGATATTTTCCTGCCCGTTCTGCGGCCCCCGCCCCGAACCCGAATTCCACTTCGGCGGCGATCTGGGCAACGACCGCCCCGGCCCGGATTGCACGGCCGAAGCCTGGGCCGAATACCTGCATTTCCGCAACAACCCGCGCGGCACGGCCGAGGAAATCTGGCTGCATGTCCCCTGTGGCGAATTGTTCGCGATGCGCCGCGACACGGTGACGATGGCCGCCGATCCCGGCCGCGCGCTGGGGGGCCAGCCATGACCGCCCGCCGTTTGCCGCAAGGCGGCGAGATCGACCGCAGCCGCCCGCTGAGCTTCACCTTCGACGGCCGCCCGGTGCAGGGGTTCCACGGCGACACGCTGGCCTCGGCGCTGTTGGCCTCGGGCGAGCGCATCCTTGGCCGCAGCTTCAAGTATCGCCGCCCGCGCGGGCTTTGGGGTGCCGGGACGGAAGAGCCGAACGTCTATGCCGATGTGACCGATGGCAGCCGCTTCCGCCCGAACCTGCGGGTCACGCTGGAACCGGCGCGGGACGGCTTGGCGCTGCGCTCGGCCAATACCTCGCCTTCGGCGCGCGCCGACCGGACGGGGTTTCTTGACCTTTTCGCACGCTTCCTCCCGTCGGCCTTCTACTACAAGACCTTTTTCAGGCCGAACTGGCACTTCTACGAACCGGCGATCCGGCGCATGGCGGGGCTTGGGCGGATCAACACCGCCGCCCATCCGGCCCCGGATGGCGACCAGCTGAACCACCATTGCGATGCGGTGGTGGTCGGCGCCGGCCCGGTCGGCATCGTCGCCGCGCTGGCGCTGGCGCGGGCGGGGGAGAGCGTGGTCCTCGCCGATGATGGCAGCCGGATCGGCGGCAGCCTGCTCTTCCGCGCGGCGCGGATCGACGGGCAAGCCGGCGCCGACTGGCTGGCCGGGGCGGAGGCAGAACTTGCCCGGCTGGGGGTTACGGTCCTGCCGCGCACCACCGCCTTCGGCGTCTACGACCACGGGGTGATCGCACTGAACCAGCGCCGCGACGATGGCCCCGACCGCCTCTGGCGTGTCCGGCCCCGGCGGATCGTGCTGGCGGCAGGCGCCATCGAACGCCCGCTGCCCTTTGACGCCAACGACCTGCCGGGGGTGATGTCGGCGCAGGCGGCGCTCAGCTACCTGCGCCGGCAGGCCGTGCTTCCGGGGCAGCGCATCGTCATTGCCACCAACAACAGCTCCACCGACGAGGTGGCTGCCGCCATGGCCGCCGCCGGGGCCGGGGTGACGGTGATCGACGCCCGCAAAGGCCAACAGGTCGCCCGCGCACTGGGCCGCCGCGAAGTGACCGGGGTCGTGCTGGAGGACGGCACGCGGATCGGCTGCGATTGTGTGCTGGTTTCGGGCGGATTCGCCGCCACCATCCACCTGCACGCACAGGCGAAGGGTCGGCTGCATTGGGACGACAGGCGCCTCAGCTTCGTTCCCGAAGCGCCGCTGCCCGGTCTTGTGACGGTAGGCGCGGCCGCCGGGCACTTTTCACTGGCCGAGGCTTTTGCGGCCCTGCCGGCGGCGCTCGGCCTTGCGGGCGCGCCGGTGGCCGAAACCGCGCCCTATGACGTCACGCCCGTCTGGCCCCGGCCTGAGCAAAAAGGGCGGGTCTGGATCGACCTGCAGCACGACGTTACCGCCAAGGACGTCGAACTTGCGGCGCGCGAGAACATGGTCTCGGTCGAGCATCTGAAGCGCTACACCACGCTTGGCATGGCGACGGATCAGGGCAAGACCTCGAACCTCGCCGGGCTGGCGCTGATGGGGCAACTGACCGGCCGCAGCATCCCCGAGGTCGGCACCACGACCTACCGCCCGCCTTTCGCCCCGGTACCCTACACCAGCCTGGCCGGACTCCGTGGCGGGCCGCGGATGAACCCGGTCCGCCGTTTGGCCTGCGATGGCCGTCACCGGGCCGAAGGCGCGTGTTTCGGCGACTATGGCGGCTGGCTGCGCCCGGCGCATTACGGCACGGATGAAAGCGCCATTCTGGCCGAGGCGAAGATGGCGCGCGCCAGCGTCGGCCTGTTCGACGCCTCGCCCCTTGGCAAGATCGAGGTGATCGGGCCGGATGCAGCCACTTTCCTTGATTTCATCCACTACAACACCGTCTCGACCCTGAAGCCGGGCCATTGCCGCTATGGCTTCATCCTGGCGGAAAGCGGTGTGGTCTATGACGATGGCGTGCTGGTGCGGCTGGACGATCACCGCTTCGTCGTCTCCTGTTCGTCGGCGCATGTGGCAGGTGTCCATGGCCTGCTGGAGGAATGGCGACAGGACCGTTTCCCGGCCGCCCGCATTGCCATCCACGATGCCACCGCCGAAACCGCGACGCTGACGGTCAGCGGCCCGAAGGCGCGCGAGACGCTGGCCGCCGCCGGGATCAACGCCGACCTGTCCGACGCGGCCTTCCCGCACATGACGGTCCGCTGGCATGGCCACGGCGAGGGCGCCTTGCGCCTCACGCGGGTGAGTTTCACCGGCGACCGGTCCTATGAGGTGTCGGTCCGGCAGGACCTGGCCCCCGCGCTCTGGGACCGGCTGGTCGCCGCTGCCCGGGATCAGGGCGGCGGGCCGATAGGGATCGAGGCGCTGATGATCCTGCGGGCCGAGAAGGGCTTCATCGTCATCGGCAAGGATACCGACGGGATGACCCGGCCGATGGACCTGGGCGTTTCCGGCCCGCTGGCGGCGAAGAAGGTGGATTTCCTCGGCCGCCGCTCGCTTCATACTCAAGAGGCACAGCGGGCGGATCGCAACCAGCTGGTCGGCCTTGTGCCGGCGGACGGCCTCGGCCCGCTGCCGGTCGGAGCGCATGGGATCGACCTTTCCGCTGCCACGCCGCGGTCGATCGGCTATGTCACATCCAGCCATCCGGGCGCTGCGGTCGGCCACCCCATAGCCCTGGGCCTGATCGAGCGCGGCGCCACCCGCCACGGGCAGGAGATCACGCTGCACCACCTTGGCAAGCGGCGGCGTGCGACGATCTGCCCGCCCTGCTTCCTCGACCCGAAGGGAGAGCGCCTGCATGCTTGACCGCGCCGCCTTCTGGCCACCCGCCCCTGCCGCCGGCACGGAACTGCGCGGTGAGGGGCTGACCCTGCGCCTTCTGCCCCCGGTGCCGCAACTGATGGTCAGCGGTGATCTTGCGGCTTTCTGCGCCGAGCATGACTTGCCAGCCCCGGTCGGCCTCCTTGGTCTGGTCGACCGCCCGCGCCATGCGCTGCGGCTGGCGCGCAGCCGGATGCTGGCTGTTGGCCTGACGGCGGATCATGCGGCGGCCGGCTGGCAGGACGGCATCGCCACCACCCCGATGACCGGCGCTCTTGCGGTCCTTCACATCAGCGGCCCGCAGGCGATGCAGGTTTTCGCCCGCGCCACCGCCATCGACCCGCGCGCGCCCGGCCCCTGTGCCGCGCTGCTGTTCGCCGGGCAGACGGCCGCGCTGTGCCGCGATGACGACGGCCTGAGGCTGCACATCGACCGCGGATTGGCGGCCTATGTGCTGGACTGGGTTGCCGCGACCGGCCTGGCTGGATAAGCACAGGAACGGAAGACCGATCAGGGGAACGGTATGCACTTCGACATTCACCCGAACGCAAGCCCGATGCCCGAGGCCGATCGCGCCGAGGCATTCAAGTCGCTGGGTTTCGGCACGCTCTTCACCGACCACATGGCGGTGATCCGCTGGACCGAGGGCAAGGGCTGGCATTCGGCGCAGATCACCGCCCGCGCGCCCTTCCCGCTCGACCCCGCGACCAGTGTGCTGCACTATGCGCAGGAAATCTTCGAGGGCATGAAAGCCTATCGCCAGCCGGGCAACCGCATCGTGCTCTTCCGCCCGGATGAGAACGCCCGCCGCTTCAACGCCTCTGCCCGCCGCATGGCGATGCCGGACCTGCCGGAGGAGGTGTTCCTCGACGCCGTTCAGAAGCTGGTCGCGCAGGATGCCGTCTGGGTGCCCGAGGGCGAGGGCAGCCTTTACCTGCGCCCCTTCATGTTCGCCTCCGAGGCGTTCCTGGGCGTGCGTCCGGCGCGGGAATACATCTTCTGCGTCATCGCCTCGCCCGTCGGACCCTATTTCAAGGGCGGCGAGAAGGCGGTCACCATCTGGGCCTCGCAGGCCTATACCCGTGCCGCGACCGGCGGCACCGGGGCGGCGAAATGCGGCGGCAACTACGCGGCCAGCCTGATCGCCCAGGCCGAAGCCTCGGCACACGGCTGCGACCAGGTGGTGTTCCTTGACGCCGCCGAACGCCGCTGGGTCGAGGAACTGGGCGGCATGAACGTGTTCTTCGTGTTCAGGGACGGCAGTGTGATCACCCCGCCCCTGTCCGGCACCATCCTGCCCGGCATCACCCGCAAGTCGCTGATGCAGCTGGCATCCGACACCGGCATCGCCATCGAGGAACGGCCCTATTCCTTCGACGACTGGCAGGCCGACGCCGCCAGCGGCAAACTGGTCGAGGCTTTCGCCTGCGGCACCGCCGCGGTGGTCGCGGGCATCGGCAAGGTCCGCCATGACGGGGGTGAGTTCCTGATCGGCGACGGCCAGACCGGCCCCGTCACCCGCCGCCTGCGCGAGGCGCTGGTCGGCCTGCAACGCGGCCAGTCGAACGACCCCTACGGCTGGGTCCGCACCATCGGCTGATCCCGTGCCGCGCGCTTGCCGTCAGAGGTGCAGCGCGCGGCCCAGGCCTTTCAGCGCCGCTTCCTGCATCGTCTCGCCCAGGGTCGGATGGGCGTGGATCGTCGCGGCAATGTCGGTCAGCGTGGCGGCCATTTCCAGCGCCAGCGCGAATTCCCCGGCCAGTTCCGCGACGCCTGCGCCCACCGCCTGCAGGCCAAGGATCAGCTCGCTGTCGCTGTCATGCACGACGCGCACGAAACCGTCGTCGCGACCAAGGCTCAGCGCCCTACCGTTGCCGGCGAAGCGGAATGTCGCCACCGCCGCGCCCTTCGCGGCCCCGGGCAGCAGGCCGACGGTGACGATCTCGGGGTCGGTGTAGCAGACCGCCGGGATCGCGCGCCTGTCCCAGTCCTCGCGCCCGCCCGCGATGACGGCCGCCGCCAGCTCCCCCTGCGCCATGGCGCGATGCGCCAGCATCGGCTCGCCCGTGACATCGCCGATCGCATAGACCTCGCGCATCGAGGTGCGGCAACGCCTGTCGATGGCGATGAACGGGCCGTCCATCGTCAGGCCCAAAGTCTCCAGCCCGAAGCCCTGGGTCGCAGGCGCGCGCCCGACCGTGACCAGCACCTTGTCGGCCGCCACCTCGCGCTTGCCCTCGGCAGTCTCCACCGCCAGCACCCCCGCCGCATGGCCGGTGGCGCGGGCGCCGGTCAGCACCTCCACCCCCAGCGCCTTCAGCCTTGCCGCAACCGGACGGGTCAGTTCGGCATCGTATTGCGGCAGGATGCGCGGCCCGGCCTCGACCACCGTCACCCGCGCGCCCAGCTTGGCCAGCGCGGTGCCGATCTCCAGCCCGATGTATCCACCGCCGACCACCGCCAGCCGCTCCGGCACCGCGGTCAGGGCGAGCGCATCGGTCGAAGACAGCACATCGCCGCCAAAGGGCAGCCCCGGCAGTTCCACTGGGCGCGAGCCGGTGGCGATCACCAGATGCTCGGTCGAAATCCTGACCGGCCCCTCGGCGGTCGTGACCTCCACGCTCTTGCCGTCAAGGATGCGGGCCTGACCCTGCACCAGCCGCACCCTGGCCTTCGCCATCAGACCCTTCACCCCGCCGGTCAGCCGGGAGACGATACCGTCCTTCCAGGCCATCGTGCGGGCCAGGTCGATGGTCGGCGCCGCGGCGCGGATGCCAAGCGGATTGTCCGTGGCCATCTGCGCAGTGGAGTGGAACGCATCCGCGGCATGGATCAGCGCCTTCGACGGGATGCAGCCCACATTCAGGCAGGTGCCGCCCGGCGCCACAGCCTCGACCACCACGGTATCCATCCCCGCCTGCGCCGCCCGCAGCGCGCAGACATAGCCGCCCGGCCCGGCCCCGATCACCAGCACCTTGCAGCTTTCGTGCCTCATGCCTCCGGACCCATGAAGATCAGCGCCGGCTGTTCGAGAAGCGCCTTCAGCCGCTGGACGAAGATGGCCGCGTCCCAGCCGTCGATCACCCGATGATCGAAACTGGCCGAAAGGTTCATCATCCGGCGCGGAGTGAACTGGCTGCCGTCCCAGACCGGCCTTACCGCCACCTTGTTGATCCCGACAATCGCAACCTCCGGCGCGTTCAGGATCGGGGTGGTGGCGATCCCGCCCAAGGGCCCGAGGGTGTTGATTTCCACTGAGAAGTGACCCGGGTAGGCGCGTAATTTCCATTGAGATTTGACCCATGTGACCCTCCCCCAAGCGAAGAGCGAGGGGGCCAAAGGAGTGATCGACATGGGACTACTGA
>Ga0268299_1001263_pt1 | contig 48319 bp, 60 predicted proteins | sample NOBtaG_FD_193484 | JGI IMG/M metagenome (GOLD analysis project Ga0268299, IMG submission 193484) | Activated sludge microbial communities from bioreactor in Nijmegen, Gelderland, Netherland - NOB reactor | ecosystem: Engineered > Bioreactor > Aerobic > Activated sludge | place: Netherlands... | reverse complement strand
TATGACCAGATTGACGGTGCGCCGGAAGAGCGTGCGCGGGGGATCACGATCTCGACCGCTCACGTCGAGTATGAGACCGAGGCGCGCCACTACGCCCACGTCGACTGCCCCGGCCACGCCGACTATGTGAAGAACATGATCACCGGTGCCGCCCAGATGGACGGCGCGATCCTGGTCTGCGCCGCGTCCGACGGCCCGATGCCGCAGACGCGCGAGCACATCCTGCTCGGCCGTCAGGTGGGCATTCCCTACATGGTCGTCTACATGAACAAGGTTGACCTTGTTGACGACGAAGAGCTGATCGAACTGGTCGAGATGGAGCTGCGTGAGCTTCTGTCGTCCTACGAATACCCCGGCGACGATATCCCGATCATCAAGGGCTCGGCCCACCAGGCGATGATCGGCGAGCGCAAGGACATCGGTGAAGATTCGATCCGCGCGCTGATGGCGGCGGTCGATTCGTACATCCCGACCCCGGCGCGTGCCGTGGATCAGCCCTTCCTGATGCCGATCGAAGACGTGTTCTCGATCTCGGGCCGTGGCACCGTGGTGACCGGCCGTGTCGAGCGTGGCGTGATCAACGTCGGCGACGAAGTTGAAATCGTGGGCATCCGCGACACCAAGAAGTCGGTCTGCACCGGCGTCGAGATGTTCCGCAAGCTCTTGGATCGTGGTGAAGCCGGCGACAACGTGGGCGTGCTCTTGCGCGGCATCGACCGTGACGGCGTTGAGCGCGGCCAGGTGCTGTGCAAGCCGAAGTCGGTGAACCCGCACACCAAGTTCGAAGCCGAAGCCTATATCCTGACCAAGGAAGAAGGCGGCCGCCACACCCCGTTCTTCGCGAACTACCGCCCGCAGTTCTACTTCCGCACGACGGACGTGACGGGCACGGTGAAGCTGCCGGAAGGCACGGAAATGGTGATGCCGGGCGACAACCTGAAGTTCGAGGTCGAACTGATCGCGCCGATCGCCATGGAAGAAAAGCTGCGCTTCGCCATCCGCGAAGGCGGCCGCACCGTCGGCGCAGGCGTCGTCTCCAAAATCATCGCGTAACGGAACCGGGTCGGGTGGGGCTTGCCCCACCCCCCATTCGAGGGAAGAAAGATGCAAGGTCAGACCATCCGCATCCGGCTGAAAGCCTTCGATTACCGCGTTCTGGATGCGTCCACCGCGGAGATCGTCAACACCGCCAAGCGGACGGGTGCGCAAGTGCGCGGCCCGATCCCGCTGCCCAACAAGATCGAGAAGTTCACGGTTCTCCGTGGTCCGCACATCGACAAGAAGTCGCGCGACCAGTGGGAAATCCGGACGCACAAGCGTCTTCTCGACATCGTTGACCCCACCCCCCAGACCGTGGACGCGCTGATGAAGCTCGACCTCGCTGCGGGCGTGGACGTCGAAATCAAAGTGTGAGGGGCGGACCAATGCGCTCTGGAGTTATCGCCAAGAAGCTGGGCATGACCCGGCTGTTCCTGGAAAACGGGTCGCAGGTGCCGGTGACGGTTCTGCAGCTCGACAATCTGCAAGTGGTCGCGCAGCGCACCGCCGAGAAGGATGGCTACACCGCCGTTCAGCTGGGCGCGGGTGCCGCCAAGGCCAAGCGCACCTCGGCCGCGCAGCGCGGGCATTTCGCCAAGGCGAATGTCGCCCCGAAGCGCAAGATCGCCGAGTTCCGCGTGACGCCCGACTGCCTGATCGACGTGGGCGCGGAAATCACTGCCGACCACTACCTTGCGGGTCAGTTCGTTGACATCGCCGGGACCTCGATCGGCAAGGGCTTTGCCGGTGCGATGAAGCGTCACAACTTCGGTGGTCTGCGCGCCTCGCACGGCGTGTCGATCTCGCACCGTTCGCACGGTTCGACCGGCCAGTGCCAGGACCCCGGCAAGGTGTTCAAGGGCAAGAAGATGGCTGGCCATCTGGGTGCCGTCCGCGTGACCACGCAGAACCTGCAGATCGTCAAGACCGATGCCGACCGTGGCCTGATCATGGTCAAGGGCGCGGTCCCCGGGTCGAAGGGTGGCTGGGTCACGATCAAGGATGCGGTGAAGAAGCCCGAAGCCAAGGACGCGCCGCGTCCGGCCGCGGTGCGCTCTGCCGCTGCTCCGGCTGCCGAAGTGGCCGCCGAAGGGGGTGAAGCATGAAACTCGATGTGATCAAGCTTGACGGCGGCAAGGCCGGCTCGATCGATTTGGACGAAGCGCTGTTCGGCCTTGAGCCGCGCGCCGACATCCTGCACCGCGTGGTGCGCTGGCAGCGTGCGAAATCGCAGGCTGGCACGCACTCGACGCTGGGCAAGTCGGACGTCAGCTATTCGACCAAGAAGATCTATCGCCAGAAGGGCACCGGCGGCGCTCGCCACGGTTCCAAGAAGGCACCGATCTTCCGTCACGGTGGTGTGTACAAGGGCCCGCAGCCCCGCAGCCACGCCCATGACCTGCCGAAGAAGTTCCGCGCGCTTGGCCTGCGCCATGCGCTGTCGGCCAAGGCGAAAGCCGGCGAACTGGTGATCGTGGACAGCCTTGCGCTGACCGAAGCCAAGACCGCCAGCCTGGCCAAGACCGCGAAGGAACTGGGCTGGAAGCGCGTTCTCGTCATCGACGGCGCGGTGGTTGACGCGAATTTCGCGCTGGCCGCCCGCAACCTGGACGGGATCGACGTGCTGCCGACCATCGGCGCCAACGTCTATGACATCCTGAAGCGTGACACCCTGGTGATCACGAAGGCGGGTGTCGAAGCACTGGAGGCTCGTCTGAAATGAGCGCGAAACCCGAACACTACGACCTGATCAAGAAGCCCGTGATCACCGAAAAGGCCACCATGGCCTCGGAAGCTGGCGCGGTTGTCTTCCAGGTGGCGATGGACGCCAGCAAGCCCCAGATCAAGGAAGCCGTGGAAGCGGTCTTCGGCGTGAAGGTGAAGGCGGTGAACACCGTTGTCAGCAAGGGCAAGGCCAAGAAGTTCCGCGGCCGCGCCGGCGAGCGCAGCGACAAGAAGAAGGCCTATGTCACCCTCGAAGAGGGCCAGACGATCGACGTGGCCACCGGTCTTTGAGCTAACGCTTGGGTGAAAAGAGAAAGCCCCTGCCGGAAGGCGGGGGCTTTTCTATTGTGGGGCTCGATTGCGTATCAGCGAGTCGATGCGTGAGCCTAAGCAGAAAGTGCAAGTAGCTTGGTTACAATCCCCCGTGCGACAACGCGGCTGCCCTCGTGGCAGTTGAACTTCCCTCCGACAGAGATGTGTTGTTTGTGGAACTCCACCATCTCCCTAACCACTATGAACATTTGTGCTGAGATGGTCCCTTCAATGGGCACACCTCTGGGTATTGGATCGCCAAATTGATCCAAGAAAACTGGCCAAATCATGTAAATAGGATCGGCAGTGGTCCGGTCTGGATAGCCTAGGTCCCATCGGATGTAGTTCTGCGGCGGACGGTTTCTACCGCCCTCCGCAGCTGTAAGAATGGTGATTTCAGCTTCGAAGTCTGCTTGGTTTGAGTAGATGTCCATCATCGGCCCGTGCATAGCAGTGCATCAGATTTCTCGGTAGTTCAAACAGCATGGAGTAGCCATACGGCACTAGGTTCGGGTCACAACAATTCACATGGGCCGAGGCCCAAGAATCCCGTCTTCCCCCCTTGCCACCCCCACCCCCCTCTGCTACTCCCGCGCCACGCCAGAGGCCCCGGATTCGTCCGGGGCTCTTGGTTTGTTCGTTCCCGATGCAGCCGCAGACGGAACAAGCACCTAATCGGGGATCTTCGGAGCCCTTCACCGCCGGGTGGCGACACCCGTGCAAGCAAACGGAAGACAGGAAACATGGCACTCAAGTCGTATAAACCGACGACGCCTGGCCAGCGTGGGCTGGTTCTGATCGACCGTTCGGAGCTGTGGAAAGGCCGTCCGGTCAAAGCCCTCACCGAGGGTCTGATTGGTACCGGTGGCCGGAACAACACCGGACGCGTCACGATGTGGCACAAGGGCGGCGGCGCAAAGCGTCTGTACCGCATTGTGGACTTCAAGCGTCGCAAGTTCGACGTGCCGGCTGTGGTCGAGCGCATCGAATATGACCCCAACCGCACCGCCTTCATCGCGCTGATCAAGTATCAGGACGGCGAGCTGGCCTATATCATTGCCCCGCAGCGTCTGGCTGTTGGCGACAGCGTGATCGCCGGCGCCAAGACCGACGTGAAGCCCGGCAACGCCATGCCCTTCTCGGGCATGCCGATCGGCACGATCGTTCACAACGTCGAACTGAAGCCCGGCAAGGGCGGCCAGCTGGCCCGCGCCGCCGGCACCTATGCCCAGTTCGTCGGCCGTGACGGTTCCTACGCCCAGATCCGCCTTTCGTCGGGCGAGCTGCGCATGGTCCGCCAGGAATGCATGGCCACCATTGGTGCCGTGTCGAACCCCGACAACTCGAACCAGAACCTCGGCAAGGCCGGGCGTCGTCGCCACATGGGCATCCGCCCGACCGTCCGCGGTGTTGCGATGAACCCGATCGACCACCCGCACGGCGGTGGTGAAGGCCGGACCTCGGGCGGCCGTCACCCGGTTACCCCGTGGGGCAAGGGCACCAAGGGCAACAAGACCCGCACGAACAAGACCACCGACAAGTACATTGTCCGGTCGCGTCACGCCAAGAAGAAAGGGCGCTAATCCATGGCACGTTCCATCTGGAAAGGCCCGTTCGTCGATGGCTACCTGCTGAAGAAGGCAGAGACCGCCAAGGCTTCGGGCAAGAACGAAGTGATCAAGATCTGGTCGCGCCGTTCCACCATCCTGCCGCAGTTCGTGGGTCTGACCTTCGGCGTCTACAACGGCAAGAAGCACATCCCCGTCGCGGTGACCGAAGAAATGATCGGTCAGAAGTTCGGTGAATATTCGCCGACCCGGACCTACTACGGTCACGCCGCCGACAAAAAAGCGAAACGGAAGTAAGCCATGGGTACGCAAAAGAATCCGCGTCGGGTTGCCGACAACGAGGCGATGGCCGTGGCTCGCATGCTGCGCACTTCGCCCCAGAAGCTGAACCTTGTCGCCGGTCTGATCCGCGGCAAGAAGGTGGACAAGGCCCTGGCCGACCTGACCTTCTCGAAGCGCCGCATCGCCGGCGACGTGAAGAAGGCCCTTCAGTCGGCCATCGCCAATGCCGAAAACAACCATGGCCTGGACGTTGACAGCCTTGTCGTCGCCGAAGCCTGGGTTGGCAAGAACCTGGTGATGAAGCGCGGCCGTCCGCGGGCGCGTGGCCGTTTCGGCAAGATCATGAAACCGTTCAGCGAGATCACCATCAAGGTGCGTCAAGTCGGGGAGACTGCGTAATGGGTCAGAAAGTCAACCCGATCGGCATGCGCCTGCAGGTCAACCGGACCTGGGACAGCCGCTGGTTCGCCGAGTCGAAGGACTATGGCAACCTTCTGCTTGAAGACCTCAAGATGCGTGAATTCATCCACGAGGAATGCAAGCAGGCCGGCGTCAGCCGCGTGATCATCGAACGCCCCCACAAGAAGTGCCGTGTGACCATTCACACCGCGCGTCCGGGCGTGATCATCGGCAAGAAGGGTGCGGATATCGAAGGTCTTCGCAAGAAGCTGTCGGTCTTCACCAAGTCGGAACTGCACCTCAACATCGTTGAAGTCCGCAAGCCGGAACTGGACGCCCAACTCGTAGCCGAGTCGATCGCCCAGCAGATGGAACGTCGCGTTTCCTTCCGTCGCGCCATGAAGCGCGGCGTGCAGAACGCGATGCGCATGGGCGCCCTCGGCATCCGTGTGAACGTTGCGGGCCGCCTTGGCGGTGCTGAAATCGCCCGGACCGAATGGTACCGCGAAGGCCGCGTGCCGCTGCACACCCTGCGCGCCGACATCGACTATGCGCTGTCGGAAGCCGAGACGCCCTATGGCATCATCGGTGTGAAGGTGTGGATCTTCAAAGGCGAAATCCTTGAGCATGATCCGCAGGCCCATGACCGTCGTCTGGCGGAAGCTGCCGACGGCCCGGCCCCCCGTGGCCCGCGTCGCGACCGCGAACGCGCCTGAGGAGTAAGAGAAGATGCTGCAACCAAAGCGCACCAAGTATCGCAAGATGCACAAGGGCCGCATCCATGGCGAAGCCAAGGGTGGGTTCCTGCTGAACTTCGGTTCCTTCGCCCTGAAAGCGACCGAGCCGGAGCGTGTGACCGCGCGTCAGATCGAAGCGGCCCGCCGCGCGATCACCCGCCACATGAAGCGTCAGGGCCGTGTCTGGATCCGGATTTTCCCGGATGTTCCGGTCTCGGCCAAGCCGGTCGAAGTCCGGATGGGTTCTGGTAAGGGTTCGACCGACTACTGGGCCTGCAAGGTCAAGCCGGGCCGCATCATGTTCGAGATCGACGGCGTCAGCGAAACCATCGCGCGTGAGGCCCTGCGCCTCGGCGCGATGAAGCTGCCGGTCACCACCCGCATCGTCGCCCGCGAAGACTGGTAAGGGTGGTGCGTGCCAGCACGCACCCTACGGAATGACGGAAGGGCCGGGGGAAACCCCGGCCCTTTCGCTTTGGCCGGCTGTCGGGTGGCTTGGGGGGGGCGCGCGCGCCGCAGGCTTTTTTCGGCGCCGTGTTCGCTGTATGGCGGATACAGCACAAGGATTGACCCATGCCCGACATCACCTCTCTCTTCGTTACCCGCCTCTACCGTGCGCAGCTCAACGAATTGGCCAGGAAGAAGGTCGATTATGATGAGCTTCGCGCGACCTGTGAGGCGGTGGCCGAGGATGACGAGGCCGGGCAGGACTGGTGCGAGGCGAACGGCTATCCCGGCTACACCTCCTATGCCTCGCTGAACGACCTGCCCTGGCGGATGCCGGTCTTCTGCGATCTGGAAAAGGCGCTGGACAAGCACGTCGCCGCCTTCTGCGACGATCTGGGGTTTGACCTGCAGGGCAAGAAGCTGAAATGCAATGCGCTGTGGATCAACATCCTGCCGGAAGGCGGCACCCACGCCAGCCACATCCACCCGCATTCGGTGATCTCGGGCACGACCTATGTCGCGATGCCCGAAGGCACCAGCGCCCTGAAACTGGAAGACCCCCGGCTGCCCATGATGATGATGGCCCCCATGGTGCAGAAGACCGCGGCGCAGGAGTTCCAGCGCTTCGTCTATGTGAAGCCGGTGGTGGGCGACGTGCTGCTGTGGGAAAGCTGGCTGCGCCACGAGGTGCCGATGAACATGTCCGAGGACGAGCGGATTTCGGTCAGCTTCAACTATGGGTGGGCGTGAGGCGCGGCCGCGTCGGGTAGGTGTTCACGCTTCATCTTGCATTGACGACGGTTGCGTCATTGGTCGGCACAAGGCTGACCTTTGGACACACCTTCCCCGGCCACAGCCTCGGTCCGCCTGAATTTTGATGAGTGATAGCTAGCCGCTACTTATTCTGGCGCCACCACTCGCACAGCTTGTTCACGACCCACTTGATCAGGTCGTAAGCAAAGCGCGCGAATAGTGGGACCAGAAAGTCAAGAAGACCTTCTGGCATGGCTACTCCGATACGGGGATGGCCTGAGCAAACGCAAAGGGCTCGACCTTGCGGTCGAGCCCTTTGCTCAACGGAGCATTGCCTGCCTTTAGGCCCAGTGCTCCGATGCTGCCAAATTGCACGGATCTTCTTTTCCAGTCAAGTGCTACCCCCAACTTCCCCCTTGCCCCCCGCCGGCTTCCCCCCTATACGGGCGCATCCACGGCTCCGGGGCGACTCGGAATCGTCGGTTTGTCATTGATCCGCCAGGTCCACGGTGACCCTCACCACAGGGGGCCGTCTGGCGATTGTGAAAAGGAAAAGGCGCATGACCGCCAAGGAACTGACTGGGAAAACCCCGGATCAACTGCGTGACAGCCTTGTCGCGCTCAAGAAGGAAGCGTTCAACCTGCGCTTCCAGCAGGCGACGAACCAGCTGGAAAACACCGCCCGCGTGAAGGCCGTCCGCAAGGAAGTGGCCCGCATCAAGACGGTGCTGAACGCCAAAGCCGCCGAAGCCGCGAAGTAAGAGGACCGACAAATGCCCAAGCGTATCCTGCAAGGTGTCGTCACCTCGGACAAGAACGAGCAGACCATCACCGTCCTCGTCGAGCGCCGCTTCAAGCACCCGCTGCTGCAGAAGACCGTCCGCAAGTCCAAGAAGTACCGGGCCCACGACGCCGAAAACAAATTCAAGGTCGGTGACACCGTTCGCATCGAAGAGTGCGCGCCGATTTCGAAGACCAAACGCTGGACGGTCGTCGTCGAGGCCTGAGGCCCCGGCGATCCGTCCCGTTGAACGAAACCCTGGGGCCGCCCGCATGACGGTCCCCAAAGGTCGGGAGTAAACCAATGATCCAGATGCAAACGAATCTGGATGTCGCTGACAACTCCGGCGCACGCCGGGTGCAGTGCATCAAGGTTCTGGGCGGTTCGCACCGCCGTTATGCTTCGGTCGGCGACATCATCGTGGTGTCGGTGAAGGAAGCGATTCCGAAGGGCCGCGTGAAGAAGGGTGACGTCCGCAAGGCCGTCGTCGTCCGCACCGCCAAGGAAGTCCGCCGTGAAGACGGCACCGCGATCCGTTTTGACCGTAACGCCGCCGTCATCCTGAACAACCAGGGCGAACCGGTCGGCACCCGTATCTTCGGGCCGGTCGTGCGCGAGCTGCGTGCCAAGAACTTCATGAAGATCATCTCGCTGGCGCCGGAGGTGCTGTGATGGCTGCGAAACTCCGCAAGGGCGACAAGGTCGTCGTGCTGGCCGGCAAGGACAAGGGCAAGCAGGGTGAAATCACCACTGTCATGCCCAAGGACAACAAGGCCGTGGTCGATGGCGTCAACGTCGCGATCCGTCACACCAAGCAGTCGCAGACCTCGCAGGGTGGCCGTCTGGCGAAAGCCATGCCGATCGACCTGTCGAACCTGGCGCTGATGGACAAGAACGGCAAGGCCACCCGCGTCGGCTTCCGCATGGAAGACGGCAAGAAGGTGCGTTTCGCCAAGACCACCGGGGAGGCGATCTGATGCTGGACGCAGCCACCTACACTCCGCGTCTGAAGGCGGAATATGTCGCCAAGATCCGCGCTGCTCTGAAAGAAGAGTTCGCGTACAAGAACGACATGATGATCCCGAAGCTCGACAAGATCGTGCTGAACATGGGAGTCGGCGAAGCGGTCAAGGACACCAAGAAGGTGAAGCAGGCCGCCGAAGATCTGGGTCAGATCGCCGGTCAGAAGGCTGTCATCACCCACGCCAAGAAGTCGATCGCCGGCTTCCGCGTGCGGGAACTGATGCCTCTGGGCTGCAAGGTCACCCTGCGCGGCGACCGGATGTATGAGTTCCTCGACCGTCTGATCAACGTGGCTCTGCCCCGCGTCCGCGACTTCCGCGGCGTCAAGGGCAACTCGTTCGACGGCCGCGGCAACTACGCCATGGGCCTGAAGGAGCACATCGTGTTCCCCGAGATCAACTTCGACAAGGTCGATGAAGTTCTCGGCATGGACATCATCATCTGCACCACCGCGAAGACCGACGCCGAAGCCAAGGCGCTGTTGAAGCACTTCAACATGCCCTTCACGGCCTGAGCGCGAGGAACCTGAGATATGGCAAAGAAATCCATGGTGAACCGCGAAGTGAAGCGCGCCAAGCTTGTGAAGCAGCATGCTTCCAAGCGCGCCGCACTGAAGTCGGTGATCAACGACCAGTCGAAGCCGATTGAAGAGCGCTTCAAGGCGACTCAGAAACTGGCCCAGATGCCCCGCAACTCGTCCGCCACCCGGCTGCACAACCGCTGCCAGCTGACGGGCCGCCCGCATGCGTTCTATCGCAAGCTCAAACTCTCGCGGATCATGCTGCGTGAACTGGCCTCGTTCGGCCAGATCCCCGGTATGGTGAAGTCGAGCTGGTAAGGAGATCGCACGATGTCGATGAACGATCCTCTCGGCGATATGCTGACCCGCATCCGCAACGCGCAGCTGCGCGGCAAGTCCACCGTGGCTTCGCCGGCGTCCACCCTGCGTGCCCGCGTCCTGGACGTGCTGCTGTCGGAAGGCTACATCCGCGGCTATGAAAAAGTTGCCACGGCCAACGGCCAGGGCGAATTCGTGATCAGCCTGAAGTACTACGAAGGCACCCCCGTCATCCGCGAAGTCAAGCGTGTGTCGAAGCCGGGCCGCCGTGTGTACATGGGCGTCAAGGAAATCCCGTCGGTCCGCAACGGCCTTGGTGTTTCCATCATCTCCACGCCGAAAGGCGTGATGTCGGATGCAAACGCACGCGCAGCCAATGTTGGCGGCGAAGTGCTTTGCACCGTGTTCTGAGGAGGGGTCAATGTCTCGTATCGGCAGAAAACCCGTTGCCCTGACGAAAGGCGTTTCCGCCTCGCTGTCAGGCCAGACCATCGAGGTGAAGGGTCCGAAAGGCGCCCGCAAATTCACCGCAGGCGACGACGTGACGATCACCATCGAAGGCGAAACCGTGAAGGTGACCCCCCGTGGCCTGTCGAAGCGCGCCCGTCAGCAGTGGGGCATGACCCGCTCGATGATCCAGAACCTTGTGGACGGTGTCACCACCGGCTTCAAGAAAGAGATGGAAATCCAGGGCGTCGGCTACCGCGCGGCCATGCAGGGCAATGTCCTGAAGCTGTCGCTGGGCTACAGCCATGAAGTCAACTTCGAGGTGCCGGCCGGTGTGACCGTCTCGACCCCGAAGCAGACTGAAATCGTTGTGGAAGGCATCGACCAGCAGGCCGTCGGCCAGGTCGCTGCGAACATCCGCGAGTGGCGTCAGCCCGAGCCCTACAAGGGCAAGGGTATCCGCTACAAGGGCGAGTTCGTCTTCCGCAAGGAAGGCAAGAAGAAGTAAGGGGCGCAAAAATGGCTTTGAACAAACGCGAGCTGTTCCTCAAGCGCCGCCTGCGCGTCCGGAACAAACTGAAGTCGATGGCCCATGGCCGTCTGCGCCTGTCGGTGCATCGTTCGTCCAAGAACATCTCGGTCCAGCTGATCGACGATGTGAAGGGCGTGACGGTTGCAGCCGCCTCGTCGCTGGAAAAGGATCTTGGCGTCATCGGCAAGAACAACGTCGAGGCGGCCGCCAAGGTCGGTTCGGCGATTGCCGAGCGTGCCAAGAAGGCCGGTGTGGAAGAGTGCTACTTCGACCGCGGCGGCTTCCTGTTCCACGGCAAGATCAAGGCGCTTGCCGACGCAGCCCGCGAAGGCGGACTGAAGTTCTGATGAGGCGGGCGGCACCCGTGCCGCCCCGATGATCCGGGTCCCCGGTCCGACCGGGGACACCAGGATTGGCTTGAACGGCGCAGACCGCGCCACCACGAAGGAATTGCCATATGGCAGAACGTGAGAACCGCCGGGAGCGCCGTGACGACCGTCGCGACAACCGCCCGGAAGAAACCCCGGAATTCGCCGACCGTCTGGTCGCGATCAACCGCGTCTCGAAAACCGTCAAGGGTGGCAAGCGCTTCGGCTTTGCAGCCTTGGTCGTGGTCGGTGACCAGCGCGGTCGCGTCGGCTTCGGCAAGGGCAAGGCCAAGGAAGTGCCGGAAGCGATCCGCAAGGCAACCGAGCAGGCCAAGCGCCAGATGATCCGCGTGCCGCTGCGTGATGGCCGCACCCTGCACCACGACATGGAAGGCCGCCACGGCGCCGGCAAGGTCGTGATGCGGACCGCCGTTGCGGGTACCGGCATCATCGCCGGCGGCCCGATGCGCGCCGTCTTCGAAATGCTGGGTCTGCAGGACGTTGTTGCGAAGTCGATCGGCTCGCAGAACCCCTACAACATGATCCGCGCGACCATCGACGGTCTGAAGCAGGAATCCTCGCCCCGTCAGGTTGCGGCTCGCCGCGGCAAGAAGGTCGCCGAGATCCTGAAGAAGCCCGAAGGCGAAGTGGTGGAGGCCTGAGACCCATGGCAAAGAAAACCATCGTCGTGAAGCAGGTGGCCTCGGCCGCCCGCCGCCCCGAAAAGCAGACCGCGACCCTGAAGGGCCTTGGCCTGAACAAGATGCACCGCACCCGTGAGCTGGAAGACACCCCGGCCGTCCGCGGCATGGTGAACAAGATCGCCCACCTGGTGCAGATCATCGAAGAACGCGGCTAAGGGACGGTGCGTGCCTGCACGCACACCAACCCGCCAAAGCGCGCCCCGGGGCAACCCGGGGCGTCTTTCATTGGACGGCCGCACGGGCGGCAACGGATCAGGAGAAAGCCATGGACACCGCCGACCAGAGGGCCGAGACCGATGAGGTTTTCGCGCGGCTGAGCCGCCGTTACATCCTGCCGGATTCCGCGCCGCTTGGGCTACAGTTTGTTCCGTCAGACGGGCCGTCCGACCGTGACGCCTTTGTCAAGGCGGCCGAGGCCCTGGGCTATGAAGCGATCTGGTTTCCCGGCGAGGATGAGGATGACGATGCTGCGGGCTATCTTGAGCTTGAGCGGGTCATCTCTCCGGTCACGGCCGATGAAATCTGGCGCCACGAAAGCCTGCTGACCGATCTGGCGCGCGTCCATGGCTTCATCGCTGACGGCTGGGGCTTTCTGGCCCCCTTGGAAGAAGTCGGCGAGGCATAAGGCAAAGAGACCGGCGCGGGCTTGATTGTGACGCGCAGCACCTCTATACGCCCCCGGTGGCCCTGCGCCACAGAATCAACAAGAAACGCCGCGTTGCCCGCATCCGTCGCAGGTATGGGTATTCCGGCCAAGGAGAGTGCGACATGAAACTTCACGAACTTCGTGACAACGACGGCGCGGCCCGCAAGCAGAAGCGCGTTGCGCGCGGCCCGGGCTCGGGCAAGGGCAAGACCGCCGGCCGTGGTATCAAGGGTCAGAAGTCCCGTTCGGGCGTGGCTCTGGGCGGCTACGAAGGCGGCCAGATGCCGCTGTACCGCCGCCTGCCGAAGCGCGGCTTCAACAAGCCCAACAAGCTGCATTACGCGGTCGTCAACCTGGGCCTGATCGAGAAGTTCATCGGTCTGGGCAAGCTGGACGCCAAGGCGGAAATCACCGAGGACGCGCTGGTTGCTGCCGGCCTGACCTCGAACAAGCGCGACGGCATCCGCGTTCTGGCCAAGGGCGAGATCAAGACTGCCGTCAAGCTGGTGGTCACCGGCGCTTCGGCTTCGGCGATCGAGGCTGTCAAGGCTGCGGGCGGTTCGCTGACCGTCGCGGTGGCTGCGGCCGAATAACGGGTTGTGAGCGGTCGCAAGACCGCTTACATCCTTCGGCAGTTTTCCCGCGCCGCCGACCGGAAAACGGTCAGGCGGCGCAGTCATGAAAGAGACCGGACATGGCATCTGCTGCAGAGCAAATGGCGGCGAACCTCTCGTGGGGCGCCCTTGCCAAAGCCACCGACCTGCGTAGCCGCATCTTCTTCACGCTTGGCCTGCTGATCGTATACCGCCTTGGAACCTACATTCCGGTGCCCGGAATCGACGGTCAGGCGCTGCGTCAGTTCATGGCAGATGCGGGGGCGGGGCTGGGCGGCATCCTGAACATGTTCACCGGCGGCGCGATCAGCCGGATGGGCATCTTTGCGCTTGGCATCATGCCTTATATCTCGGCCTCGATCATCGTGCAGCTTCTGGCCTCGATGATCCCGGCGCTTGAGCAGATGAAGAAAGAGGGCGAACAGGGCCGCAAGAAGATCAACCAGTACACCCGCTATGCAACGGTGGCGCTGGCGATCTTCCAGGGCTACGGCATCGCCATGTCGATCCAGGCCGGCGATCTGGCGCATAACCCGGGGCTGTATTTCACCGTTGCCTGCGTGGTGACGCTGGTCGGCGGCACCATGTTCCTGATGTGGCTGGGTGAGCAGATCACCGCGCGCGGCATCGGCAACGGCACCTCGCTGATCATCTTCGTGGGCATCGTGGCCGAAATCCCGGCAGCGCTAGCGCAGTTCTTCAGCCAGGGCCGCGCGGGCGTGATCTCGACCCCCGTCATCGTCGGTGTGCTGGTGATGGTGGTGCTGGTGATTGCTGCCGTGGTCTTCATGGAACGTGCGCTGCGCAAGATCCACATCCAGTATCCGCGCCGTCAGGTGGGAATGAAGATCTATGACGGCGGATCGTCTCACCTGCCGATCAAGGTCAACCCGGCGGGCGTCATTCCGGCGATCTTCGCGTCGTCGCTGCTGTTGCTGCCGACCACGGTCGCCACCTTCTCGGGCGCGCAGACCGGGCCGGTCATGTCGACCATCCTTGCCTATTTCGGGCCGGGGCAGCCGCTGTATCTGGCGTTCTTCGTCGCCATGATCGTGTTCTTCGCCTTCTTCTACACCTACAACGTGTCGTTCAAGGTCGATGACGTGGCCGAGAACCTGAAGAACCAAAACGGCTTCATTCCGGGCATCCGTCCCGGCCGGAAGACCGAGGAATACCTGCACTATGTCGTGACGCGGGTGCTGGTGCTGGGGTCGGGTTATCTGGCGCTGGTCTGCCTTCTGCCCGAAGTGCTGCGCAGCCAGCTGGCCATCCCGTTCTACTTCGGCGGCACCTCGGTGCTGATCGTGGTGTCGGTGACGATGGACACGATCAACCAGATCCAGTCGCATCTGCTGGCGCACCAGTATGAGGGGCTGATCGAGAAGTCGAACCTGCGCGGCAAGAAACGCACCGCGCCCAAGGCGCCCGCGCGCCGATAACGAACCGGAGGGACCATGCCGAACATCATCCTTCTTGGCCCCCCCGGTGCGGGCAAGGGCACCCAGGCCAAGCGGCTGGTGGACGAACGGTCGATGATCCAGCTTTCAACCGGCGACATGCTGCGCGAAGCCAAGTCGTCGGGCACGGCCATGGGCAACCGCGTGGCCGAAGTCATGGCGCGGGGCGAGCTGGTGACGGATGAGATCGTGATCGGCCTGATCGAAGAAAAGATCGGGCAGGGCGCGGGCGGCGGCTTCATTTTCGACGGCTTTCCCCGGACCCTGAAGCAGGCCGACGCACTGGCTGATCTTCTGGCGCGCACCGGCCAGACGCTGGATGCCGTGATCGAGATGCAGGTCGATGATGCGGCGCTTGTCGCCCGGATCACCGGCCGCTTCACCTGCGGCAACTGCGGTGAGGTCTATCACGACCAGACCCGGCCGACGAAAGCTGCCGGAACCTGCGATGTCTGCGGCAGCCATGACCTGAAGCGGCGGGCCGACGACAACGAAGACGCGCTGAAGACCCGGCTGATGGAATACTACAAGAAGACCTCGCCGCTGATCGGCTATTACTATGCCAAGGGCAAGTTGTCGGCGGTGGATGGCCTGGCGGCGATGGACGATGTCGCAGCAGCCATCGCGAAAGTTCTTGACAAACGTTGAGAATCTGGCCCGGCCCGCTTGACGGCCCGGTGGAAAGCCCCTAAAGCACGGCGTCCCGCGGCGGAATCGCCGTTTCAGGGTTTCCCTTCATCGGGAAGATCGTGTCCGGCCCTCCGGGGTTCGGGCGTTGTGAAAAAAGGTTCTGGCACGACGGAACCGCAGCGAAAGGAAGATGCGCGTGGCACGTATTGCTGGCGTCAACATCCCGACCCAAAAGCGCGTTCCTATCGCGCTGACCTACATCACCGGCATCGGTCCGCAATCGGCCGAAACCATCTGTGGCGCCCTGAACATCGACCGCGCCCGCCGCGTGAACGAGCTTTCGGATGCCGAAGTGCTGGCGATCCGCGAATACATCGACGCTAACTTCACCGTCGAGGGCGACCTGCGCCGTGAAGTCACGATGAACATCAAGCGCCTGATGGACCTTGGCTGCTACCGCGGCCTGCGTCACCGCAAGGGCCTGCCGGTCCGCGGTCAGCGCACCCACACCAATGCCCGCACCCGCAAGGGCCCGGCCAAGCCGATCGCCGGCAAGAAGAAGTAAGGGGAGCGCTGAAGAATGGCACGCGATACCAAATCCGCAGCGCGCACCAAGCGCAAGGAACGCAAGAACATCGCCGCTGGTGTGGCGCATGTGAACTCGTCGTTCAACAACACCAAGATCCTGATCTCGGACGTGCAGGGCAACGCGATCTCGTGGTCGTCGGCCGGCACCATGGGCTTCAAGGGTTCGCGCAAGTCGACGCCCTACGCTGCCCAGATGGCCGCTGAAGACGCCGGCCGCAAGGCGCAGGAACACGGCGTGAAGACGCTGGAAGTCGAAGTGCAGGGCCCCGGTTCGGGCCGTGAGTCGGCGCTGCGCGCGCTGGCCGCCGTCGGCTTCTCGATCACCTCGATCCGCGACGTGACGCCGCTGGCCCACAACGGCTGCCGTCCGCCGAAGCGCCGCCGCGTCTGAGCGCACACTTTTACGATCGGGCCATGCCACCGCGCATGGCCCGATTTCCGCATTCTGAACCTCGGGCGTCCCTGCTTTCTGGACATGGGCAGGCGACAAGAATGGAGGCGAAAGCATGATCCACAAGAACTGGCTGGAACTGATCAAGCCGGCGCAACTGGTCGTCAAGGCCGGCCCCGACGCCAGCCGCTCGGCCACCGTGATTGCCGAACCGCTGGAGCGGGGCTTCGGCCTGACGCTCGGCAACGCGCTGCGCCGCGTGCTGATGTCGTCGCTGCAGGGCGCTGCGATCACCTCGGTGCAGATCGACAACGTCCTGCATGAGTTTTCTTCGGTTGCCGGCGTGCGTGAAGACGTCACCGACATCGTGCTGAACCTCAAGGGCGTTTCGCTGAAGATGGATGTCGAGGGGCCGAAGCGCCTGTCGATCTCGGCCAAGGGGCCGGGCGTCGTGACCGCTGCCGAAATTTCCGAGACCAACGGGATCGAGGTTCTGAACAAGGACCATGTGATCTGCCACCTCGACGATGGCGCCGACGTTTACATGGAACTGACGGTCAACACCGGCAAGGGCTATGTCTCGGCCGACAAGAACCGTCCGGAAGATGCGCCCATCGGCCTGATCCCGATCGACGCGATCTATTCGCCGGTCAAGAAAGTGTCGTACGAAGTCACCCCCACCCGTGAGGGCCAGGTGCTGGATTATGACAAGCTGACGATGAAGGTGGAAACCGACGGCTCGCTGACGCCCGAAGACGCCGTGGCCTATGCCGCGCGCATCCTGCAGGACCAGCTGGCGATCTTCGTCAACTTCGAGGAACCCGAGTCGGCCAAGGCCGGCGAAGTGGACACCGGGCTGGAATTCAACCCGCTGCTGCTGAAGAAGGTGGACGAGCTGGAACTGTCGGTCCGTTCGGCCAACTGCCTGAAGAACGACAACATCGTCTATATCGGCGACCTGATCCAGAAAACCGAAGCCGAGATGCTGCGCACGCCGAACTTCGGCCGCAAGTCGCTGAACGAGATCAAGGAAGTGCTTTCGGGTATGGGCCTGCACCTTGGCATGGAAGTCGAGGACTGGCCGCCGGAAAACATCGAAGATCTGGCCAAGCGCTTCGAAGACCAGTTCTGAGGAATACCCCCCTTTCCCTCTTCAAAAAGGGGAAGGGGGCAGCTGAATGCCCGCCTCGTGCGGGGAACTCTGGGCAATCCCGCCCCAACGACGTCGGGTCAACGCAACCCGGCAACACAAAGCAAAACGCGATAGGAGACCACCATGCGTCACGCCCGCGGCTATCGCCGCCTGAACCGCACCCACGAACACCGCAAGGCGCTGTTTGCCAACATGGCCGGCTCGCTGATCGAGCATGAGCAGATCAAGACGACCCTGCCGAAGGCCAAGGAACTGCGCCCGATCATCGAAAAGCTGATCACGCTGGCCAAGCGCGGCGACCTGCACGCCCGCCGTCAGGCGGCCTCGCAGCTGAAGCAGGACATCCACGTTGCGCGCCTGTTCGACATCCTCGGCCCGCGCTACAAGGAACGTCAGGGTGGCTATGTCCGTATCCTGAAGGCCGGCTTCCGCTATGGCGATATGGCGCCGATGGCGATCATCGAATTCGTCGATCGTGACCCCAGCGCCAAGGGCGCGTCAGACCATGCCCGCAGCGCCGCCGAGGAAGCTGCCGAGGATTGATCCCGGCCCAAATGCCACCAATCTGAAGGAAAGCCCGCCTCTGGCGGGCTTTCTCTTTACCATTCAGGCAATTATGCGGCATTTTTAAGGCAGTCCTGCTGAATCTGCATGGACTCCGTCACTGCGCAATTTAAAGTTGTCCCAGAATCGGAAGGGTGTCCAAAAAGTCATGTCAGTGAAGTTCGGTCTGGATAGAGAGTTGCATCAGCTGTCGCTGTTGTCCCCCGGTGGTTACTCCATCGGGCTGCACATCCGCTTCACCTCGCCGCTTTTCATGTTCCAGACCTACGATCAGGCCTGGCTGGACCATTACACCGAGAACGGCTTTGTCTTGCGCGACCCGATGGTGGCCTGGGGCTTTTCAACCACCGGCACGATCCGGTGGAGCGACAAGTCCCTTCCCGATCCCTTCGGCCTTTTCGCCGAGGCCGCGCGCTATGGGCTGCACTACGGCGCCACCGTTGCCTGCGGCCCGATCAAGTCACGAACAATCGCCTCTTTCGGCCGTTCAGACCGGGAGTTCTCTGACAGTGAAATTGTGTCCGTCGCCGGTATCGTCGAGCGGATGCACAACATGACAGAGCCCCCCGAGGAACTGACCAAGGCACAGATCGAGGCGCTTCGCTGCATTGCCGGGGGGGACCGGATCGCGGCCGCAGCTGCCAAGCTGGGCATCTCGGAAAGTGCGCTGAAGGCGAGGATCACCTCGGCGCGAATCCGTCTGATGGCCAGAACAACGGCCGAGGCGATCCAGCGTGCGAAGGATTATCGCCTGATGTGACGTTCCCCCCCTGCAAGGTTTGACTGCCATCATACCAAGGGGGCTTACTATGATGACCACGACTCTTTCGTTCGCCAATCTGCACAACCATGGCGAGTTGTTCGCCAACATGCTGCGTGCAAGGCGAGAGCTTTTCATCGTCCACAACAAATGGAACCTGCCCGAAGCGATGGGCATGGAATACGACCAGTATGATACGCCTGCCAGCCGCTGGGTTGTCGTTCATGATGAAGAGGGCCGGGTTCTGGCCGGAAACCGGCTGACGCCGACGACCACGCGCTGCGGCATCTACAGCTACATGATCCGCGACGCGCAGCGGGGGCTTCTGGATACGATCCCAGACACGCTGCTGTATGAAGAGGCGCCTGTGGCCGAACATATCTGGGAAAGCTCGCGCCTGTTTGTCAGCCATGACGTGCCGGCCGCGATCCGCCGCCGGGTGCATGCACAGCTGATCTCGCAGCTGGGCGAAAGCGTGCGGGGGCTGGGGGCGACCCATTGCCTGACGCTTCTGGCCGCGACCTGGCCGCGGTGGGCCGACCGCGTTGGCGTGAAGATGAAGGCGATGGGCCCGGTGATGGAAATCGACGGGATCGAAAACCAGGTTGTGATGATGGATTTCTCGAACACGCTTCACTAAGGCGCCGCGGCCATGGCACATCTGCGCGGGGGGCTGCTCCCCCCGCAGATCGCCGGAGGCCGCATGTTCAGACCCGTCATCCTTGCGCTTTGTCTGGCGCTGCCGACTGTTTCGGCTGCGCAGACCGACGTTCCTGAAAGCGAAGGCCAGATCGCCCTGTCCTTTGCGCCGGTCGTCAAGGCCGCGGTGCCGGCGGTGGTCAACATCTATGCGACGCGGGTGGTCGAGGGGCATAACCCCTTTGCCGGCGATCCGTTCTTTGAACAGTTCTTCCGCGATTTCGGGGCAACCGCGCCACAGGTGCAGAATGCGCTCGGCTCAGGTGTGATCGTGACGGGCGATGGCTATGTCGTGTCGAACTGGCATGTCGTGGGGCAGGCAACCGAGATCCGCGTGGTGCTGGCCGACCGCCGTGAATTCCCCGCCCGGCTGGTTCTGGGCGATCAGGAAAGCGATCTGGCGGTGCTGAAGCTGGAAGGCGCGTCGGACCTGCCCGTGCTGCCCTTCCGCGACTCGGATGAGCTTGAGGTGGGCGATCTGGTTCTGGCGATCGGCAACCCCTTCGGCGTGGGGCAGACGGTGTCTTCGGGCATCATCTCGGGCCTGGCGCGGTCGGCCTTTCAGGTGGGCGACGGACGCGGCTACTTCGTGCAGACCGACGCGGCCATCAACCCCGGAAATTCGGGCGGGGCGCTGGTGGACATGGGCGGGCGGCTGGTGGGGATCAACACCGCCATCCTGACCCGGGGCGGCGGATCGAACGGCATCGGCTTTGCCATTCCGTCGAACCTTGTCATGGCGGTGGTGAAGCAGGCGCAGGACGGCGCCCAAAGGTTTCAGCGACCCTGGGCCGGGGTCACGGCGCAGCCTGTCGATGCCGATATGGCAAATGCTCTGGGCATGGCCATTCCGCGCGGCGTGGTGCTGACCGCGCTGCATCCCGAAAGCCCCTTCGCCAAGGCCGGCCTGCTGCCCGCCGATGTGGTTCTGGCGCTGAACGGGTATGAGACGAACAGCCCGCAAGAGATGATGTTCCGCATCAACACCATGGGCATCGGGGCGGCGGTCACCGTCACCTACCTGCACGACGGGGCTGAGACCGGGACTGAGCTGGAACTTGTGCCCGCGCCCGATGTGCCCGACCGGGAAGCCACGCCGGTTCCGGCCGGGCTTGCGCTGCAGGGCGCGGTGCTGGGGCGCATCAACCCGGCGGTCATAGCCGAGTTCGGCCTGCCCATAGGGGCCGAGGGCGTGGTGGTGCTGGAGGCCGCGGGTATCGCCGCGCAGGTCGGCGTGCAGCCCGGCGATGTGCTGCTGGCGTTGAACGGCGTATCGGTTGCCGCGCCGGCCGATGTGCTTGCCGTTCTGGGTGAGGGCGGCCGGCGTTGGGCGCTGGATGTGATCCGGCAGGGTCAGACGGTGCGGCTGCGCTTCCGCATCTGATCCAGCGGCAATCGGTGCCATGCGGCGCAGTTTTCCGGGCCTTCCACTGGCGCAGTTCGCGCCGGGGGCTTAAACTTGGCGCATGAGCGATCTTTTCGACACCGCGCCCTCTGCCGCGCCGCAGGCCCCGCGCCCGCTGGCCGACCGGCTGCGGCCGCGCGCGCTGTCCGAGGTGATCGGGCAGGCCCATGTGCTGGGCCCCGATGGCCCGCTGGGGGCGATGCTGGCGGCGCGGTCGCTGTCTTCGCTGATCCTCTGGGGCCCGCCGGGCGTGGGCAAGACCACCATCGCCCGGCTTCTGGCGGCGGAAACCGACCTGGCCTTTGTCCAGATCAGCGCCATCTTCACCGGCGTTCCCGACCTGCGGAAGGTGTTCGAAACCGCGAAAATCCGCCGCCAGAACGGGCAGGGCACCCTGCTGTTCGTCGATGAGATTCACCGCTTCAACAAGGCGCAGCAGGACGGCTTTCTGCCGCATATGGAGGATGGCACGATCCTGCTGGTCGGCGCCACGACCGAGAACCCGAGTTTCGAACTGAACGCGGCGCTTCTCAGCCGCGCGCAGGTCATCGTGCTGGAGCGTCTGACGCCGGCCGATCTGGAACGGCTTGCCCAGCGGGCCGAAAAGGAACTGGGCCGCGCGCTGCCGCTGACCGGCGAGGCGCGCGAGGCGATGATCGACATGGCCGACGGCGACGGCCGGGCGCTTCTGAACCTGATCGAGCAGGTGGCCGCCTGGCGGACCGACAAGTCACTTGACCGCGACGAGTTGGCCCGCCGTCTGATGCGCCGCGCGGCGCGCTATGACAAGTCGGGGGATGAACACTACAACCTGATCAGCGCCCTGCACAAATCGGTGCGGGGCAGCGACCCGGACGCCGCCCTTTACTGGTTCTGCCGGATGCTTGAGGGCGGGGAAGACCCCCGCTTTCTGGCCCGCCGCATCACCCGCATGTCGGTTGAGGATATCGGTCTGGCCGATCCGCAGGCGCAGGGCATCTGCCTTGAGGCCTGGAACACCTATGAGCGGCTGGGCAGCCCGGAAGGCGAACTCGCGCTGGCCAATGCCGTGGTCTATCTGGCTTTGGCGCCCAAATCGAACGCGATCTACACCGCCTACAAGGCGGCCCGGGCGGCGGCGCGCGAAACCGGCAGCCTGATGCCGCCAAAGCATATCCTGAACGCACCGACGCGGCTGATGAAGGACATCGGCTATGGCTCGGGCTATGCCTATGACCACGACGCCGAAGACGGCTTTTCGGGTCAGGACTATTTCCCCGAGGGCATGAAGCGCCCGGTCTGGTATCTTCCGCCCGAGCGCGGGTTTGAGCGTGAGCTGAAGAAGCGCGTCGAGTATTTTGCCAAGCTGCGCCAGAAACGGCAGGGCGGATAAGGTTTCTGGCCCGCCCGCGTTGACAATTTCGGCCCGCGTGCCCATGGAGACCGGATGCTGACAAATCTTCTTCATGTTGTCCTTGGCGGGGGCATTGGTGCCGGATTGCGCTATCTGACCAATGTCGGCGCGCTGCGGCTGTTCGGGCCGGGCTTTCCGGTTGCGACGCTTGTCGTGAACATCCTGGGCTCGTTCCTCATGGGGCTTCTGGTCGAACTTCTGGCGCAAAGGGGCGGGCAGCGGCTGGCGCCCTTTCTGATGACCGGGGTTCTGGGCGGGTTCACCACATTCTCGGCCTTCTCGCTGGACACCATGACGCTGTGGCAGCGCGGTGAGACGGTGCTGGCGCTGGTCTATGTGGGGATGTCGGTCGTTCTGTCGCTGGCGGCGATTGCGCTGGCCATGCATCTGTTCCGGGGGGCCTTCGCATGAGTGGCGTGAAACTGCTGACCGTGTCCGAGGATGAGGGCGAACAGCGGCTGGACAAGTGGTTCCGCCGCCGCTTTCCGCATGTGACGCAGGGGGCGGTGGAAAAGATGTGCCGCACGGGGCAGGTCCGGGTGGACAGCGCCCGCGCCAAGGCCAGCGACCGCGTGGCGCCGGGCATGGTCGTGCGCGTACCGCCGCTTCCCGATACCGAGGCGCCCAGCCGCCCGCGCGCGGGAGGCGTCAGCGCCGCGGATGAACGGATGATCCAGAACGCCGTCCTGTGGAAGGACGAACATATCATCGTCCTGAACAAGCCCGCCGGCCTGCCCTCGCAGGGCGGATCGGGGCAGGGCGACCGGCATGTCGATGGGCTGACCGAGGCGCTGAAGTTCGGCTACAAGGACCGGCCCAAGCTGGTTCACCGGCTGGACAAGGACACCTCGGGCGCCCTGATGCTGGCCCGCACCGACCGCGTGGCGCGCGCCCTGTCCGAGGCGCTGCGCCACCGCGCCGCCCGCAAGATCTATTGGGCGGTGGTGGCCGGTCTGCCGCACCCCAAGAAGGGCAGCATCAAATACGGGCTGATGAAGGCGCCGGGCCATGGCCGCGGCGGTGAGGGCGAGAAGATGGTCTGCATCCATCCCGCCAAGATGGCCGATTTCCCCGATGCCAAGCGCGCCCACACCGACTATTTCACCCTTTGGTTCCTGGGCACCCGCCTGTCGTGGATGGCGCTGGAGCCGGTGACGGGCCGCACCCACCAACTGCGCGCCCACATGGCCGAGATCGGGCATCCCATCCTGGGGGATGGCAAGTATGGCGGCTCGGCGCAGGAAAACGCCGGTGACGGCTGGGGCGCGGCAATCGGCGGTGAATTGTCGAAGAAGTTGCATCTGCATGCCCGCAGCCTGACCATCGAACACCCGATCACCAAGGAGATCCTCACCTTCACTGCGCCGCTGCCCGAACACATGGCGCGCACCTGGAAGGCGCTGGACTGGAAGGAAGACGACGTGCCCGCCGACCCGTTCGAGGTGTTCAAGTGAGCAGCTGGAAGCCGAAACGCTTCTGGAACACCGCAACGGCCGAGGCGACCGAGGGGGGCTACACCGTCCGGCTGGATGGCCGGCCGGTCAGAACACCCGCGAAGGCGGCTTTCCTTCTGCCCTCACTGGCGATGGCACAGGCGGCGGCAGCCGAATGGGACGCGCAACAAGGGCAGGTGCGCCCCGAGACGATGCCGGTGACCCGCGCCGCCAATTCGGCCATCGACAAGGTCGTGCATCAGTTCGGTGCCGTGGTCGAGGTTCTGGCCGCCTATGGCGAGACCGATCTGCTGTGCTACCGGGCGACGGGCCCCGAAGCGCTGGTGGCACGGCAGGCTGCGGCCTGGGACCCGCTGCTGCGTTGGTCGGCCGAGGTTCTGGAGGCGCCGTTGGTAGCCACCGCCGGGGTCATGCACATCGCCCAGCCGCCGGCCAGCCTGTCGCGCCTGCGCGCCGAACTGACGGCGGCCACGCCCTTTGAACTGGCTGCCCTGCATGACCTGATCGCGATCACCGGCTCGCTGATTCTCGGGCTGGCGGTGGCGCGGGGGCTTATCGATTCTGCCGAAGCTTTCGGCATCAGCCGAATCGATGAGCATTGGCAGGCCGAACTTTGGGGCGTTGACGACGAAGCCGCGGCGCTTGAGGCCACCAAGAAGGCGGCACTGGACGAAGCTGCACGCTTTTTCCTCTTGTGCCAGTAACAATCTTTCAGTGGTCGGTGGCGGGTTTTGCGAAGCTTTCGTTCGTCCCGCCTGCCACTGTCCGATTGTTGTATGGGGCACAATCCGAAGCGGTTTTACTTGACCTTGCCAGAGCCTCTGGCAGATGATGGCCGACACTGGCGGATCAACGCCACCGGTATCGCACCCGCGACCCACGCGGGGCACAATCTCCTCCACGGCAACGTGGGGGACCACAGGAAGAGGTAAGAATGAAAAAATCCGTATTCCTCGGCACCGTCGCGGGCGCCACCATGCTGGCCGGCGCTGCCATGGCCGGCACGCTGGATGACGTGAAGGCGCGCGGCGAGCTGATCTGCGGCTCGAACACCGGCCTGACCGGCTTCGGCACCCCCGATGCCAGCGGCAACTGGGTTGGCTTTGACGTCGATCTGTGCCGCGCCATCGCGGCCGCGGTTCTGGGCGACGGCAGCAAGGTGAAGTTTGTGCCGACCACCGGCGAAACCCGCTTTACCGCGCTTCAGTCGGGCGAAGTTGACGTTCTCGTCCGCAACTCGACCTGGACCTTCTCGCGCGATACCGAGCTGGCGCTCGATTTCGTGGCGGTGAACTACTATGACGGCCAGGGCTTCATGGTGAAGAAGGACCTGGGCGTTTCGTCTGCCAAGGAACTTGATGGCGCGACCGTCTGCATCCAGACCGGCACCACGACCGAGCTGAACCTGGCTGACTTCTTCAAGCAGAACAACATCAGCTACACCCCGGTCACGGTGGCGGACGACTCGGAAGCGCAGCGCCAGTATCTGGCCGGCGCCTGCGACGCCTACACCACCGACGCTTCGGGTCTGGCCGCCAGCCGCGCGACCATGCCCGACGCCGACAACCACATCATCCTGCCCGAGATCATCTCGAAAGAGCCTTTGGGCCCGGTCGTCCGCCATGGCGACTCGAACTGGGGTGACGTGGTGCGCTGGACCTACTACGCGCTGCTGATCGCCGAAGAGAAGGGCATCACCAAGGCCAATGTCGAAGAGATGGCCGGCTCCAGCACCGACGAAGAAGTGAAGCGTCTTCTGGGCGTTTCCGGCGACATGGGTCCGAAGATCGGTCTCGACAACGCCGCCTTCAAGAACGCCATCGCTGCCGTCGGCAACTATGGTGAAATCTTCGCCGCCAACATCGGCGAAGGCACGACGATCAACCTGGCCCGCGGCCTGAACGCGCTGTGGACCCAGGGCGGCCTGCAGTACGCTCCGCCGTTCCGCTGATCTGACCAAGGGGCGTGGCATCAGCCACGCCCCGTTTTCTTCTCCGATACGGCCTGCCCGGCCGAGGGGCAACAAGACCCCGCCACAGCCAACAGGGAACCGGGCAGCAACAGGGGGTAATCCATGGCTATGGTCACTGATGCGCCGAAAGAATCCTTTCGGCTGTCGATGCTTATTTACGATTCGCGCTACCGGGCGGTCACGATCCAGGTGATCGTGCTGCTGCTGGTTGGGCTGTTCTTCGCATGGCTGTTGAACAACACGGCGCAGAACCTTGCCGCGCGCGGAAAAGAGTTCAACTTCGGCTTCCTTTGGGCGCGCGCCGGTTACGACATCAACCAGCAGCTCATTCCCTATACCAATGACAGCACGCATTTCCGCGCGCTTCTGGTGGGGCTTCTGAACACGCTGGTCGTGGCCATTCTGGGCTGCATCCTGGCAACCTTCCTTGGCGTCGTGATCGGTGTGCTGCGGCTGTCGAAGAACTGGCTCGTCGGTCGTCTGATGACGGTCTATGTCGAGGTCTTCCGCAACGTTCCGCTCTTGCTGTGGATCCTGCTGAGCTACGTCATCTTCTCGGAAACCATGCCCGAGCCGAAGGCTTTCCGCCTGACGGATGACATGATCGCGGCGGGTGAGGAGCCGGCGGCATCAAAGATCCTCTTCGGAACCGTGGCCATCACCAACCGCGGCACCTCCATTCCGGCGCCGCTCTTCGACCGCTCGCTTGGGTCGGTTGATCTGGGCTTCGTGTCGATCAACCTGACGGCCCTTGCCACCATCCTTGTGCTGATCGGGTCGATCTGGGCGAACCGCAGGCTTCTGGCGTCGGCCCGCGCGACGCAGGAAGCAACCGGTATCCGGCCGGTGGTCTGGTGGAAATCTCTGCTGATCCTGTTCGGCCCCTTCATCGCGCTGATGATCGCACTGGGCCTGCATTTCGAACTGCCGGAACTGAAAGGGTTCAACTTTCAGGGCGGCATTCAGGTGGCGCATTCCTTTACCGCCCTGCTGATCGCGCTGGTCCTATACACAGCCGCCTTCATCGCCGAGATCGTCCGCGCCGGCATTCTGGCCATCAGCCGCGGTCAGTCCGAGGCGGCCTTTGCCCTTGGCCTGCGCCCCGGCCGCACGATGAACCTGATCATCCTGCCGCAGGCGCTGCGAGTCATCATCCCGCCGCTGATCAGCCAGTACCTGAACCTGACCAAGAACACCTCGCTGGGTATCGCGGTCAGTTATCTTGACCTGCGCGGCACTCTGGGGGGCATCACCCTGAACCAGACCGGACGAGAGCTGGAGTGCATGCTTCTGATGATGCTGATCTACCTGACGATCAGCCTGATCATCTCGGCCCTGATGAACCTCTACAACCAGACCGTCCAGTTGAAGGCGCGCTGACATGGCAGAATCGTTCGTCCGCAAGGAAATGCTGGAAGCGCAGGCGCCACCCGCCTCGCAGGCCGGCGCCATCGCCTGGGTGCGCGAGAACCTGTTCTCGGGCCCCCTCAACACTATTCTGACGCTGCTGGGCATCGTGGTGATCTACTGGCTGATCTCAACCTCGCTGCCCTGGTGGCTGAACGGTGTCTGGAACGCCAGTTCGCTGTCCGAGTGCCGGTCCATCGTGGCGGCCAGCGCCGGCGAAGGCGCAACCGGGGCCTGCTGGGCCATGCTGCGTGAGCGGTGGCATCAGTTCATCTTCGGCTTCTACCCGCCCGAATCCTACTGGCGGCCGATCCTGGCCTTCGTGCTGCTGTTTGTGGCGCTGGCGCCGGTGCTGTTCACTTCGGTTCCGCGCAAGGCGCTGTGGTTCACCGCCATCTATCCGGCGCTGTGCTTCTGGCTGCTGTGGGGCGGTCCGATCTGGACACCCATCGTGGCGATGATGGGCTTTGTCATCCTCGGGCTGGCGGTCGTCTATCTGTCGTCCTACCTTGGGGCGCCGGGCTCGGCGGCGGCGGGGGTGGTGGCCGCGGTGCTGTGGTGGCTGTTCCTGCAGGGGCCGGTGGCCGGTTTTCTGGCGTCGAACCTGCCCTTTGGCCTTGCTTCGGTGAATTCGGACCGGTTCGGCGGTTTCCTTCTGGCCATCACCATCGGGGTGACGGCCATCGGATGCTCGCTGCCCATCGGCATCATCCTGGCGCTGGGCCGGCAGTCGAACATGGTGATCGTGAAGGCGCTTTCGGTGGCTTTCATTGAATTCATCCGTGGCGTGCCGCTGATCACGCTTTTGTTCACCGCTTCGCTTCTGCTGCAGTACTTCCTGCCGCCGAACACCAACTTTGACATCATCCTGCGCGTCATCATTCTGGTCACCTTCTTTGCCGCCGCCTATCTCGCCGAGGTGATCCGGGGGGGCCTCGCCGCCCTGCCGCGCGGTCAGTATGAAGCGGCCGACGCGCTGGGGCTGGACTACTGGCAGGCGCAGCGGCTGATCATCCTGCCGCAGGCGCTGAAAATCTCGATCCCGGGCATCGTTTCGTCCTTCATCGGGCTGTTCAAGGATACCACGCTGGTCGCTTTCGTCGGCCTGATGGACCCGCTGAAAGGCGTCACGCAGATCGTCCGCGCCGACATGAACTGGAAGGGCATCTACTGGGAGCCCTACATCTTTGTCGGCGCGATCTTCTTCATCATCTGCTTCGGCATGTCGCGCTATTCGATGTATCTCGAGCGCAAGCTGAAGACCGACCACCGATAGGAGAGCCCTGATGGCTGAAGCACAGAAAATGGCGGTCTCGGATGAAGTGGCCATCCAGATCACCGGCATGAACAAGTGGTACGGTCAGTTCCACGTCCTGCGTGACATCGACATGACCGTGAACCGGGGCGAGCGCATCGTGATCTGCGGTCCCTCGGGGTCGGGGAAATCGACGCTGATCCGCTGCATCAACCGGCTGGAGGAACATCAGTCCGGCCATATCGTGGTGGACGGCACCGAACTGACCAGCGACCTGAAGAACATCGACAAGGTCCGGTCCGAGGTCGGGATGGTGTTCCAGCACTTCAACCTGTTCCCGCATCTGACCATTCTGGAAAACTGCACGCTGGCGCCGATCTGGGTTCGCAAGATCCCGAAGAAAGAGGCGGAAGAGACGGCGATGCACTTCCTGCGCAAGGTCAAGATCCCCGAGCAGGCGAACAAGTATCCCGGTCAGCTTTCGGGCGGTCAGCAGCAGCGGGTGGCCATCGCGCGGTCGCTGTGCATGCGGCCGCGGATCATGCTGTTCGATGAACCGACCTCGGCCCTTGACCCCGAGATGATCAAGGAAGTGCTCGATACCATGATCGAGCTGGCGCAAGAGGGCATGACCATGCTCTGCGTGACCCACGAAATGGGCTTTGCCCAGGCCGTGGCGAACCGCGTGATCTTCATGGACAAGGGCCAGATCGTCGAGCAGAACGAGCCGAAAGAGTTCTTCTCGAACCCCCAAAGCGACCGGACCAAACTGTTCCTCAGCCAGATTCTGGGGCACTGATCCGCGCAACATCCCGAAAGGCGCCCCGAACGGGGCGCCTTTGCCATTTGCGCCGCCTTGCCGTCGCCCCGGGGCAAGACCCGTGGCCTTGCGCGGGTGAGGCTGCGTGCAGAAAATCGGGGGCCGGCAATGTCTTGGGAAACCTATCTGGATCGGAATCAACAGCGCTTTGTGCAGGAACTGCTTGATTTCGTGCGCATCCCCTCGGTTTCGGCCAAGCCCGAGAATATCCCCGACGTGCAGCGCGCCGCCGAATGGGTGGCCGCTCGGCTGACCGCTGCGGGGGCTGAGCGGGCCGAGGTGCTGCCCACTGCCGGGCATCCGGTGGTCTGCGCCGAATGGCTGCACGCCGGGGCCGACAAACCGACGCTTCTGATCTATGGCCATTTCGACGTGCAGCCGGCCGAACCCTTTGACCTGTGGACGACCCCGCCCTTCGAACCCGAAATCCGCGACGGCCGGGTCTGGGGGCGCGGCGCCTCGGATGACAAGGGGGGAATGCTGATCCCCATTCTGGCGTTTGAGGCGATGCTGCGGGCCAACGGCCGCCTGCCCGTCAACGTGAAGTTCTTCTTTGAGGGGCAAGAGGAAATCGGCTCTCCCGACCTGCCGCCCTTCGTTGCTGACCATGCCGACCGGCTGCAGGCCGACATGATCTTTTCCGCCGACGGGCTGCAATGGGCGCCAGGTCAGCCGCAGATCGTCGAGGCGCTGAAGGGTCTGGTCTCGCTGGAAATCGTGGTCAGCGGGCCCCGGTCCGATCAGCACTCCGGCATGGTGGGCGGGGGCATTGCCAACCCGGCGCTGGCGCTGGCGCATATTCTTGGCGGTCTGCGCAATGCCGATGGCCTGATCACCGTCGAGGGTTTTTATGACGACGTGATCCCGCTTTCGGATGAGGTGCGCGCCGCCATCGACCGCGTGCCCTTTCCCGATGCCGACCTGCTGGCCGAGACCGGCGCCTCTGCCACCTGGGGCGAGCCGGGCTATACCACCAAAGAGCGGATTTTCGCGCGGCCGACGCTTGATATCAACGGCCTGACCTCGGGCTGGCAGGGCGCGGGCACCAAGACGGTGCTGCCAGCCGTGGCCAGCGCCAAGATCACCTGCCGCCTTGTTGCCGCCCAATCGCCCGAAGCGATCTTTGGGGCGATCCGCGCCCATGTGGCAAAACACTGCCCGCCCGGCGTCACGGCCGAGGTGCGGCGCAATCCGGGCCGCGCTGATCCGTTCCTTGTGCCGGCAGGCCACAACGCCACCGCCGTTGCCAGCCAGATTCTGCAAGAGGTCTATGGCCGCGCGCCCTATAGCACGCGGGTCGGCGGCTCGATCCCGGTGATGACGACGCTTCTGGAAACGCTGGGCGTTCATGCCGTGATGTTCGGTTTCAGCCACGGCGACGAAAACCTGCACGCCCCGAACGAATTCTTCCGGCTGGATGCCTTCCGGCTGGGACAGACGGCCTATGGCCGCCTGTTCGAGCGGTTGGGTGCCTGATCAGGCGGCGATTTCCCGGGGCACGATGAAATCGTCGGCCACGCCCATGCCCCAACCCAGCTGATCCCAACCGTCGATGGTGAAATCGGCGACCAGCGTCGCGCCCGTGGGATAGCGCGCAAACTCGGCGTTCTTCGGGGCATGGGCCACCAGCTTGGCGGCGAACTCGGCAATCCCGGGATTGTGCCCGATCATCATCACGCAATTGCCCGTGGCGTGGCGCAATACGGCCAGCATCACATCCGGCCCCGCATGGTACAGCGCCGGCTTCAGCTCCAGCACCGGCGTACCGGGCAGGGCGGGGGCGATGCCGCTCCAGGTCTTGCGGGTGCGCAGGGCGTCGGAACACAGCACCTCGTCCGGCACATAGCCGCGTGAGGCCAGCCATTGGCCCAGATCGGCCGCCGCCGCCTTGCCGCGTTCGTTCAGGGGGCGGTCATGGTCGGGCGTCAGCGGATCGTCCCAGCTGGACTTGGCATGGCGCGTCAGGATCAGCCGCTTCATTCGTTCTGCCCTCCCCAGGGATCAGGCGGTTCACCCCGCCCGGTGGAATCGGCTCATGTGATAGGCCGACTGTTCTTCAAGTCTTGCATAGCCTTGCGAGACCGGGCAAGCGCGGCGCACAAGGCAGCCGCCGGTCAGGCAAGCGGTGCCTCCGTCGTCCAGATGGGCATGACAGGCGGGCACGTCATAGCCGGCCGGCCCAAGCGCCCCAGCAGGGCAGGCGGTCAGACAGGGTTGCGCACAACTCTCACACGGGCGCGGCACCGGCGGCGGCACCTCCACCGCCTCTTTCAAGGCCAGCGCGCCGCGAAAGCTGATCATCAGCCCTTGCTCGGCGCCGACCAGCAACCGCACCGGGCTGTCCCAGACCCGGCCGGTCCGCAGCGCCCATTGATAGAAGGGGTGATAGGGCGGGCCGCCAAAGGGAAACAGCGCCTTGGCCCCCAGATCGCAGGCGATCCGCCCGATCACCCGCCGCGACCAGCGGTCCACCGGATCTTCGCCGCCCCATTCCGGCTGCGCCTTCAGATGCGCCCAGAACCCCGGCTCGGCTGGCCCCAGCATCAGAAGCGTGCGGGTGCCCGGCGGCAGGCCCGCCTCGTCGCCCTCACAGGCAAAGCCGCCCAGAACCTCCAGCCGCTCCTCGGCAAGCCTCTGCGTCAGATCGGCCAGCATCCTGCCCCCTTGCATTTGCACCTTTCGAAATACTCCCGCCGGAGGCATCCGCCCGCAACCCCGAAACCGGACAGCAAAAAGCCGGGAGCGACGCCCCCGGCCCTTGCCCGGATCGAAGGATCAGCGGCGGACGCGCGGTTTCACCCGCGGCTCGGTCGAGCGGATCTGGCTGCCCGCGCCGTGGTCGGTGAACAGTTCCAGCAGGCAGGCATTCGGCACCTTGCCGTCCAGGATCGTCACCGCCCGCGTGCCCTGTTCGATGGCCATCAGCGCGGTTTCGGTCTTGGGGATCATCCCGCCCGAAATCACACCATCAGCCGTCATTTGCCGGATTTCGTCGGGGGTGATCTGGGTCATCACCTCGCCCGCGGCATTCTTGACGCCGGGCACGTCGGTCAGCAGCAGCAGGCGGTCGGCCTGCAGCGCGCCGGCAATGGCCCCTGCCGCCGTGTCGCCGTTGACGTTGAAGGTCTCATTATCCGCCATGCCGGTTGCCACCGGCGCCACGACCGGAATGATGCCCGCGTTGTAAAGGTCGCGCAGCACCTGCACGTTCATCTCCACGGGGCGGCCGACATAGCCCAGTTCCGGGTCGTCGGCGACGCAGACCATCAGGTCATCGTCCTTGCCCGAAATGCCCACGGCGCGGCCGCCGGCATCCATGATTGCCTGCACGATCCGCTTGTTCACAAGGCCGGACAGGATCATTTCGACCACCTGCACCGTGGCCTTGTCCGTCACCCGCTTGCCGCGGACGAATTCCGATTTGATGCCCAGCTTGGTCAGCATCTCGTTGATCATCGGGCCGCCGCCATGCACCACGACCGGGTTCACGCCCACCTGCCGCATCAGCACGATATCGCGGGCAAATTCGGCCATCGCGGCATCATCGCCCATGGCGTTGCCGCCGAATTTCACCACCACAACGGCGCCGGTAAAGCGCTGAAGATAGGGCAGGGCTTCCGAGAGCATCTTCGCGGTGGTGATGGCGTCGGTCATGGTCAGGGTCTGCTGCTTCATGGGGGCCTCCGGGTCAGCCCGCCCTTAAGGCTTTTGCGCCGGCCTGCCAAGCGCCCGCTTGCGCACGGCCGGCAAAAGTCTAGCCTCGCGCCAAAGCGGAGAGCGAAGATGTCCGAACAGAAGACCCTTGTCCTGACAGGCGCCTCGCGCGGGATCGGCCATGCCACCGTGAAGCGGTTTGAGCGGGAAGGCTGGCGGGTGCTGACCTGTTCGCGCCAGCCCTTCGATCCGCGCTGCCCCTGGCCGAATGGCGCCGAGAACCACATCGAGATCGATCTTGCCAGCCCTGACAAGACCATAGCCGCCATCGAGGTGATCAAGGAAAAGATCGGCGGCAAGTTGCACGCCCTGGTCAACAACGCCGGCATCTCGCCCAAGGGGCCGGGGGGCGGCCGGCTGAACACGCTGGACACCGACCTGCGGACCTGGGGCCAGGTGTTCCACGTCAACTTCTTCGCCTCGATCGTGCTGGCGCGCGGGCTGAAGGACGAACTTTCGGCGGCGCGCGGGGCGGTGGTCAACGTCACCTCGATTGCGGGCGCGCGGGTGCATCCCTTTGCCGGTGCGGCCTATGCCACCTCAAAGGCCGCCCTTGCGGCGCTGACGCGCGAGATGGCGCATGATTTTGGCCCGCTTGGCGTGCGGGTCAACGCGATTGCGCCCGGAGAGATCGAAACCGCGATCCTGTCGCCCGGCACCGACAAGATCGTCGAGAAGCTGCCGATGCAGCGGTTGGGTCAGCCTTCGGAAGTGGCGGATGCGATCTGGTTCCTGTGTTCGGACCAGTCGAGCTATATCTCGGGTGCCGAGATCGAAGTGAACGGCGCGCAGCACGTCTAAAGGATCTTCGGACGTTCGATCAGCGGCATGTCGTCATGGGGCGGCACGGTTTCGCGTTCGATCATGCGGTGAACATGCGGCTCGCCGGGGCCGCGGTGCAGCGCCAGCAGTTGATCGCGGTTCAGGGCATCGCTTTGGGTGCGGCGCTGGTTGTGGCGGATGTAATCCGTCCATGTGGGAACGTGATAGCTTTCCACCCAGATGTCGGGGTTTTCCAGATCGCGCATCAGCGCCCATTGGCGCGCCCCGTCGCGCAGGCGGATCACCCGCCGCGCCGCCATAAGGGAGAGGAAGGCGTTGGTGTTGTGCGGCGCGATGTCATAGTCGATCATGATCATCAGCGGCCCCGACCGCCCCCGCAGGTCAAGCTGCACGGCCGGTTCGTTGAAGCGGTTGGCCGGATCAAGGTTCACGTCGGAAAAATCGGGCATCCGCCAGACCTGACCCAGCGCCGCACCGGCCAGCAGAACGCCGGCGGCGATGTAAAGCGCCGTCGCCGTGCCATAGCCCTCGGCAATTGCGCCCCACAGCCAGCTGCCAAGCGCCATGCCGCCGAAGGTGGCGGTCTGATAGATGGCCAGCGCCCGCCCCACCACCCAGCGCGGCGTGGCCAGTTGCGTTGATACGTTGAACAGGGACAGGGCCAGCACCCATGCCGCGCCGGTCAGCAAAAGGCCCGGCATCGCCAGAAGGGCGCTGGGCGCAAGGCCAAGCAGGACCGAGCCAAGCGCGAAGGCGGCAAAGGCCCCGGCGACGATCGCCTCGATTCCGGCGATGCGGCGCAGATGCGGCGACAGGAACGCGCCGCCCAGGGCGCCCACCCCGAACCCGCCCAGAAGCAGGCCAAAGGCCGTCGCATCGCCGGCCAGACGGTCGCGCGTCACCACGGGCAACAGCGCCATCACCGCCACCGCCGCGCTGCCGAAGACCAGCCCCCGCGTGATGATCCGCAGAAGGTTGGGCGACAGGGCAACGTAGCGGAGGCCGGCAAAGATCGCGCTGCCCAGATGCTCGGCCGGCAAGGTTGGCTTGTCCGCCGGGCCGGACCAGCGGAACAGCGCATAGATCACCGCCAGATAGCTGACCGCGTTCAGCGCGAATGCGGCCGATGATCCGGCTGCGGCCACCAGAATGCCACCCAGCGCCGGCCCGACCGAGCGCATCAGGTTGAAGCTCATCGAGTTCAGCGTGACAGCTGAGGGCAGGTCTTCCCGCGGCACCAGATCGCGCATCGAGGCCTGCCAGGACGGCAGATGCATGGCCGACCCCAGCCCCAGCATGAAGGTGAAGGTCAGCAACTGCCAGGGCCCCAGCCAGTCCATCCAGCTTGCCAGCGCCAGAAGGGTCGAGACGATGCACATGAAGACCTGGGCCGCCAACATGACCTTGCGCCGGTCAAAGTTGTCGGCGATGGCGCCAGCCGCAATTGCCAGCACCATGATCGGCAGGGTTGTGGATGCCTGAACCAGCGCGACCATGCTTTCCGATGGCGTCAGTTCGGCCATCTTCCACGCCGCGCCCACCCCCTGGATCAGCGAGCCAAGGTTCGAGACGAGCGTTGCCGTCCAGATCAGGCGAAAGGCAGGAAAGCGAAGCGGGGCGAGCGACGAGGATGTGTCTGAGGGCATGGCGCGATTCCTGCCGCCAGACTGTCGCAAAGGCGGGGCAGATACCAGCCCGCGCTTATACCAATGTCGCGATCACGGCGCGCAGTGTCTCGATCCCGTCGCCCTTCTCGGATGAGGTCACGATGATCTCGGGGAAGGCGGCCGGGTGGCGGGCCAGCGCGCCACGCACCTGGGCGATGTTCGCCTCGCGTGTGGCCTGATTGACCTTGTCGGCCTTGGTCATGACCACCTGGAACGTCACCGCCGACTTGTCGAGCATCGTCAGGATTTCTTCATCCACCGCCTTCACGCCATGCCGTGTGTCGATCAGCACGAAGGCGCGGCGCAGTGTCTGGCGGCCTTGCAGATACTGCTTCAGCAGCGCCTGCCATTTGGCGACGATGGCCACCGGCGCCTCGGCATAGCCATAGCCCGGAAGGTCCACCATGTAGCGGTGTTCACCCAGGGCGAAATAGTTGATCTCTTGCGTCCGGCCCGGCGTGTTCGAGGCGCGGGCCAGATTCTTGCGCCCGGTCAGGGCGTTGATCAGGCTGGATTTCCCGACGTTCGAGCGGCCCGCAAAGCACACTTCGGGCCGGTCGGCCGGCGGCAGGGCGGCCATCGAGGTGACGCCCTTGACGAAATCGACCGGGCCGGCGAACAGAAGGCGCCCCGCCTCGCGGTCGCTGTCTTCGGGTTCGGGGGCAAGGGGAAAAGGCAGGCTCACAGTATCTCCAGCTTGTCGCCGCGGGCGATCCGGCCCGGTTCTTCGACCGTCGCATAGACGCCGAAATCCTGATGGCCCCAGTTGGCGTTCAGCGCGGCCAGCGTATCGCCATCTTCCTGCCCTGTCACGGGATCGACGCAGGTTGCCCGGCAGCGGGTGATCTTCTGTTCCACCTTCAGCACCGCGCTGCCGATCCGCAGCCGCCGCCCGATCAGCCCGAATTCGGCAAAGGGTTCCAGCCCGTCCAGCCAAAGGTTGCCGCGCCAGCGGTGGATCGACAGGGTCTTGCCCATGCGCCGCCCAAGTTCGGCATTGCTGGCCAGACCCAGAACCGAAAGAAACGGGTTCGGCCAGTCGGTCATCGCCTGACCGGGCACCTGCACCACAAAGGCCGGGGCGGGTCGGCTGGCGGGCCAGAGGGGGCGCAGCCAGTCGATCAGGCGCTGCTGGTCGGCGGCATCATCGGGCGCCAGCGCAATCTCACCGGCGCGGGGGTGGCGCAGGGTCACGCGCCGGGCAGCCTCATCCGAAGCCGCCGAGATCGCCATCAGTTCGGCCCCCGCCACGCCGCGCAGGAAGTTCATCTTGGCCGCCCATTCGGTCAGGCCCGGGGCGAACTTGGCCGCCTCATGCGCGACGGCCCATTCCCGGTCAAACGGCAACGCGCGCCCCTTGGTCAGGGACGCGCCGATGATCTCTTCATGGCCGATGGATTTGATCGGATGGCGGACAATCGCCGCCAGCCGCGGTTCAGCGGTCATTTCTTCTTGGCCTTGCCCTTGTCAGCGACCGGCGCCGGGGCCTGCTTGCGGCCGAACCCCTTGCGGATGTTGCCGAACAGGTCGGGCCGGTGGCCGTGGCTGGTCATGATGGCGTATTGCTGCAGGAAGGTGATGGTGTTGTTGGTGATCCAGTACAGCACCAGACCCGAAGCAAAGCCACCCAGCATGAACATGAAGACCCAGGGCATCCAGGCAAAGATTTGCTGCTGCACGGGGTCGGCGGGGGCAGGGTTCAGCTTCTGCTGCAGCCACATCGAGATGCCCAGAAGGATCGGCAGCGCGCCGATGAAGATCAGGTGGGTCAGCGACCCCAGCGCCGGCGCATCCCAAGGCAGCAGCCCGAAGAGGTTATAAAGCGACGACGGGTCGGGCGCCGACAGGTCCTTCAGCCAGCCGAAGAACGGGGCGTGCCGCAGCTCGATGGTGACGAAGATCACCTTGTAAAGGCTGAAGAAGATCGGGATCTGGATCAGGATCGGCAGGCAGCCCGCGGCGGGGTTCACCTTCTTGTCCTTGTAAAGCTGCATCATCTCGCGCTGCAGCTTCTGCTTGTCTTCGCCCGCGCGTTCCTTCAGCGCTTCCATCTCGGGCTGAAGTTCCTTCATCCGCGCCATCGAGACATAGGACTTGTAGGCCAGCGGCAGCACCAGCACCTTCAGAACAAAGGTCAGCGCGATGATGGCAAGGCCCATGTTGCCGATCAGCCCGTGCAGCCAGTGCAGGACCGAGAAGATCGGCTTGGTCAGGAAGTAGAACCAGCCCCAGTCGATCGAGTCGATGAAACCGGCGATCCCTACCTTGTCCTGATAGTCGCGGATCGTGGCCCATTCCTTGGCGCCGGCGTAAAGCCGCGTCGTCACCTCGGCCTTGGTGCCGGGGGCAACGGCCAGCACGGGCTGGCGCACTTCAGTCTGGTAGATGTCGGCGCCCGGAACGTATTTGGTCACAGCCTTGTAGGGCTTGCCCTGTTCGGGGATCAGGGTGGTCATCCAGTAGTGGTCGGTAATGCCGATCCAGCCGTCGGTCGTGCCATCCACCACTTCGGCCGGGCCGCCTTCGGTTTCGACCACCGCAAGGTCGGCCACGTCCGAATAATCGGTTTCCTCATAGGTGCCGTCGGTGCGGCGGATGATGCCTTCGTGGACGACATAGATGTTCTGCAGCTTGGGCAGGCCATGGCGCGCGATGATGCCATAGGGCGCCAGCCGCGCTTCGGCGGCGCCGGTGTTTTCAACCGCGTCGGTGACGGTGAACATGAAGTCTTCGTCCACCGCGATGGTGCGGGTGAAGGTCAGGCCCTTGCCATTGTCCCAGGCCAGCGTCACCGGCTGGCCGGGCGCCAGCGTGGCACCCGAGGTGATGCGCCATTCGGTGCGGGCATCGGGCAGGTCGGCGGCGGTCAGGCCCTTGCCGGGCGCCCAGCCGAAGACGGCGTAATAGGGGAAGTCCTTGCCGACCGGCGACAACAGCCGCACGTTGGGCGAATCCGGCTCCAGCGTTTCGCGGTAGGTTTTCAGCGACAGATCGTCGATCCGCCCGCCCAGCATCGAGATCGAACCCGACAGCTTCGGCGTGTCGATCGTCAGGCGCGGGGCTTCGGGAAGCGCCTCGGTTTCCATTGCGGCGGCGGCATCTGCTTCGGCGGCACCCGGAGTGGCGGCTTCGGTCGTGGCTGCGCCGGTGTCCGGGGTCGTCGCGGTGACGGCGGGCTCTTCGGGGAACCATTGCGGGAACAGCATGGGGCCGGCCACGAACCATCCCAGGATCACCAGGAAGCTGAGGACAGTTGCAAGGATGAGATTCTTGTTCTGATCGTCCATCTGGAACGCCACCACTCCGTTCAGGGTCAGCGGTGCTTCAACAGAAGGGGGGGGCAAAGGTCAAGCGGTTTTCCCCGAAGGGGCCCGGCGGGCATCCCCGGGCATGTCAGCGGCGCCTAGATTCCCTTGCGGGCGCGGGGCTGGCCGATGCGCGGGGCGCTGGCCAGGCCGGTGCGGTGGCGGGCGATCCATTCGGCCGTATCCTCAAACGGCATGGGGCGGGCGATGCCGAAGCCCTGCACATCGCCGCAGCCAAGTTGGGCCAGCATGGCATGTTCGGCCGGCGTTTCGACCCCTTCGGCCAGTGTGGCCAGCCCCAGACGTTCCGCCATCGACAGGATGGCCGAAACCATGCGCTGCTGTTCGCGGTCTTCGTCGACACGGGCGACGAAGCTGCGGTCGATTTTCAGCCGGCGGATGGCAAAGCGGCGAATCGAGGTGATCGAGGCATGGCCGGTGCCGAAATCATCGAGGTCGATGCCACAGCCCAGCCGGGCCAGCGCGGCGATGTTCGACACGATGACATCCTGCGCGGTTTCAGCCACCACGCTTTCCAGAACCTCGACTGTCAGGCGGCGGGGTTCCAGATCGAAACGGTCCAGTTCCCATTTCAGCCGTTCGGCCAGCCGGGGGTCGCGCAATTCGGCCGAAGCGAAGTTGACGGCGACGCTGGGCACGCGAAGCCCTGCGCCATCCCACCGGGCCAGAGCCGACAGCGCGCCGTGCAGCATCACCTCTCCCAGACGGTCGAAAAGGCCGGCTTCTTCGATCAGCGGCAGGAACTCGGCCGGGGGCACCAGACCGCGCGTCGGGTGGTGCCAGCGTGCCAGCGCCTCGAACCCGGTGATCTCTCCGGTGTCGGTCGAGATCTGGGGTTGGAAATGCGGACGGATCTGGCCGTGATCCAGTGCCGTTTCAAGCTCTTCGCGCAGGGCGTGCCGGGTGTTGTGGCGCTGCGTCATCTCGGCCGAGAAGGCGCGGATCGCCCCCGGCCCGTTCAGCGCGGCTTCATCGGTGGCCAGAAGGGCCGCATCCAGCAGCGTCCCCGCCTCGCGCCCCGGCGCGCGATCGGCAAGGCAGAATCCGACCGAGCAGGTCACATGCAGCCGCGTTGCGTCCAGGCTGATCGGCACCTCGACGGCCGATTGCAGGCGGGTGGCGATCTGGATCACCGTTTCAAGGTCAAGCCGCCGGACCGGCGAAAGCGCGACGGAGAAGGCGCCGCCCTCCAGCCGGGCCAGCACATCGCCGCGACGCAGGACGGCCAGAACCCGCTCGGCGCTGCGGGCAAGGATTTCAGACTGCGCGGCCCGGCCGTGCCGGCGCGCCAGTTCCTCGATCCCGTCGATCTGGATGACAAGACAGGCGGTCGTCAGACCCGTTTCCCCAAGGTCGCGGAACACCCGGTCGAACACCGCGAGAATCTGCGCGCGGCCGGCCGGTCCATCGGTTGCGGCCGGCGGATCGGCAAAGCGGAAGGCGCCGGCGATGGCAAACAGCATCGGCGCCCCCAGCGCCGTCAGGATCAGCGCCTCTTCGCCCCCGAACCAGAAGGCGGCCAGTGTCAGCGCAGGCAGAAAGACCATCAGTTCGGGCTTGCGCAGCAGCGCAGCAGCGCCGCGCAACGCACGAAGGGCTTCGGGCAGGGGGTGAGGCGGCATCGGCCTGATCTCCGGCATCGGCGGGCATGGGCGCCCTGTCCGCAAAGCCTAGGGAATCAGGTTGAGCGCTTCGTTAATCCGCCACTCTCAGTTGCGGAGGATTTTCCGAGAATTCAGCCGTTCCCCGCATCAGCCCGGCAAAATCAAACACCCCGGGGTCGCACAGATGAGAGGGCCGCACGTTCATCAGCGCCCGCGCCATCACCTGACGCCGGCCCGGCGTGCGGGCTTCCCATTCGTCGATCAGGCGCTTGACCTGAACGCGCTGGAGCCCTTCCTGGCTGCCGCACAGGTCGCAGGGGATGATCGGGTAACCCATGCCGCGGGCGAATTTCTCGCAATCCGCCTCGGCCACCAACGCCAGCGGGCGGGCGACGAACAGATCCCCCTCTTCGTTCAGCAGCCGCGGCGGCATGGTGGCCAGCCGCCCGCCGTGGAACAGGTTCATGAAGAAGGTTTCCAGCATGTCGTCGCGGTGGTGGCCCAGAACAACGGTCGAGCAGCCTTCCTCACGCGCGATACGGTAAAGGTTGCCCCGGCGCAGGCGGGAACACAGGCTGCACATCGTGCCGCCCGGCGCGATTTTTGAGGTTACGACCGAATAGGTGTCCTGATATTCGATCCGGTGGGGCACGCCCATGCGGGTCAGGAACTCAGGCAGGACGGTGGCGGGAAAACCGGGTTGGCCCTGATCAAGGTTGCAGGCCAGAATGTCCACCGGCAGCAGGCCGCGCCATTTCAGCTCGGTCAGGATGGCCAGCAGGGTATAGCTGTCCTTGCCGCCTGACAGGCAGACCAGCCAGCGGTCGCCCGGCACGGCCATGCCATAGGTCTCGATCGCCTCGCGGACGTTCTGCACCAGCCTTTTGCGCAGCTTGCGGAACTCGGTCGATTTCGGGGCGCCGTGAAACAGGGGGTGGATGTCGTCGGAAAGATCGTCGTCCAGCATGATGGCCTCGTCAGAGATCTTTGTTGCAGGGGGCAGTTCGGCAGGGGGCCTATTCCGCCTGCCGCCCGTGCAGGCGGTCAAACTCCGGGTCGGCGCCCGGAACAGGATCATAGCCGTGTCCGCCCCATGGATGGCAACTGCACAGCCGTTTCGCCGTCAACCAGCCACCCTTCATTCCGCCGTGACGCTCCAGCGCCTCCAGCGCATAGACCGAACAGGTGGGCTGGTAGCGGCAGCCATGGCCGACCCAGGGGCTGAGAAGCAGGCGATAGGCGCGCACAGGCAGCGCGATGATCTTGGCCAGCGGCGTCATCTGCCGCCCCCGTGAACCGTCCGCATCGCGCCTTCCAGATCACGCAAGAGGTCGGCGAAGGCACGCTCCACCGTGGCGCCGGGGCGGGCGACCAGCACATAATCCCAGCCGGGTTGCGCCATCGCGGGCATGATCGCGCGCGCCAGGGCCCGCAGGCGGCGCTTGGCGCGGTTGCGCATCACCGCGTTGCCGATCTTCTTCGAGGCGGTAAAGCCGATCTGCACCGCAGGATTGCCGTCAGCCCGCGCGCGGGCCTGCAACAGAAACCCCGACGTGCCCTGACGCCGCGCCTGCGCCGCGAGCAGGAATTCGGGCCGGGTCTTCATGACCGACAGGCAAAGCGAAACCGCCGGAGACGCTGCGGGCGCTTCGGCTTTCCTGCCTTGGCCCGGTGTCTCCGGCGGTGTCATCGCGCATCCTTCGGGCCCGAAGGCCCCGAAAATCAGGCGGACAGAACCTTGCGGCCCTTGGCGCGGCGCGCGGCCAGCACAAGACGGCCGCCTTTGGTGGCCATACGGGCGCGGAAACCGTGGCGGCGGGCCCGGACCAGCTTCGACGGTTGGTAGGTGCGCTTCATCGCGTCTCTCCATCAACGGGTGCCCGAACCCGGCAAGGATTCGAGGGCGGTAACTTGAAGCCCGTCCTTTACGGACCCTTTGATGCCCTGTCAACGCGGCCCGGCGGGAAAATCGGCAGGAATTCCGCCGGCCCTGCCGATGTTTCGCCCCATCAAGCCAGCGTGAGGGGGCTGGTCAGCCCGCAGCCGGCCCGTCATCTTCACTGGATGGACCGTCGAGGCCTTCTTCGCCGCCTGCCGCTGGCCGTCGTCGTGATCGCGGCGCTGGTCGGACTGGTATTTCTGCGCGACTTCTTCAGCTTTCAGGCGCTGGCCGCCCAGGCCGACAGGCTGACGGCGATCCGCGATGCGCATTTTGCCACGGCGGCCACGCTGTTTGTCCTGTTCTATGCTGCGATGGTCGGCCTGTCTTTGCCGGGCGCGACGCTGGCCACGCTGACCGGCGGGTTCCTGTTCGGCCTGTTTCCGGGGCTGATCCTGAACCTGGCTGGTGCGACGGCCGGTGCGGTTGCGGTCTTCGCGGCGGTGCGGATGGGTATCGGCGCCGAGGTGGCACGAAAGCTGACTTCGGGCGGCGGCGGCCCCGCGCGTCTGGTTGCCGCCATCCGTCGCAACGAATGGTCGGCGCTTCTGATCATGCGGTTCCTGCCGGTGGTGCCCTTCTTTGCCGCCAATCTGATTCCCGCCTTTGTCGGCGTGCGGTTCTGGCCCTATGCGCTGACGACGGCTGTCGGCATCCTGCCGGGGGCGGTGGTTCTGACGGCACTTGGCAGGGGGCTGGGCGCGGTGATTGCATCGGGTGAAGCACCCGATCTTTCCGTTCTGCGGTCGCCGGCCCTTGTTCTGCCGCTGCTTGGGCTGGCCGTTCTGGCCGCGATACCGATGATCTGGCGCGTCCTGCGCCGCAAGGAGGGCTAGGCGATGGAACGGCTGCGCACCGACATCTGCGTTATCGGGGCGGGCTCGGGCGGGCTGTCGGTCGCGGCGGGCGCGGTGCAGATGGGCGCGCGCGTGGTGCTGATCGAAGGGGCCGAGATGGGGGGCGATTGCCTGAACCATGGCTGCGTGCCCTCAAAGGCGCTGATTGCTGCCGCGACGGCGGCGCAGGCGCAGCGGGCAGGTGCAGCGCTGGGCATCGCGCCGGCACCGGCCCAGGTCGATTTCGCGGCCGTGAAGGATCATGTCACCCGCACCATCGCCGCCATTGCACCGCATGACAGCCAGGAGCGGTTTGAAGGTCTGGGCGTCCGGGTCATCCGTGATTGGGCGAGCTTCATCTCGCCCTCCGAGGTTGAGGCAGGGGGTTGCCGCATCCGCGCGCGGCGGTTCGTCATCGCCACTGGTGCCCGCCCGGTACTGCCGCCCATTCCGGGGATTGAGGCGGTTCCGGTCCTGACCAATGAAACCATCTTTGCCCTGCGCGACTGCCCCGGGCATCTGCTGATTCTGGGCGGCGGGCCGATCGGCTTCGAGATGGCGCAGGCCCATCGTCGTCTGGGCGCCCGCGTGACCGTGATCGAGGCCGGTAAGCTTCTGGCACGGGAGGATGCCGAAGCGGCGGCGCTGGTGACGGCAGCCCTGCGCGCCGAAGGTGTGGACATCCGCGAGGGGGCTACGGTCGTCCGCCTGCGCGACGTGCCGCAGGGGGTCGAGGCGGTGCTGGCCGATGGGGAGGTGGTGGTGGCCAGCCACCTGTTTGCCGCGACGGGGCGAAAACCTGCGCTCGACCGGCTGAACCTGACGACAGGCCGGATCGCCTTTACCCCTGCGGGCATCACCGTGGGGGCCAACCTGCGGTCCGCAACCAACCGCCGGGTCTATGCGGTGGGCGATGCGGCGGGGCAGGGGCAATTTACCCATCTTGCCGGCGCCCATGCCGGGGTGGTGATCCGTCAGGCCGTGCTCGGGCTGCCTGCCAGTGCGCCCGCGACCGTGCCCCGCGTGACCTATTGCGACCCCGAGCTTGCCCAGACCGGACCGACCGAAGCCGAGGCGCGGCTGACCTGGGGCGGGGCGCTGACGGTCATCCGGCAGCCCTTTGCCGGCAATGACCGGGCGCAGGCCGAAGGCGCGACCGATGGGTTCCTGAAGCTGATGGCGGTGCGGGGCAAGGCGGTGGGGGTGACCATCGCCGGCCCGGGCGCGGGCGACCATCTGGCGTTGTGGCAACTGGTGATCGAGCGGCGCCTGCCGCTTTCGGCCGTTGCCGGACTGGTTCTGCCCTATCCGACACGGTCGGAAACCGCCAAACGCGCGGCCGGGGCCTATTTTTCGGCCAAACTCTTTGATAATCCTGCCTTGAAACGGGTGGTGCGGCTGGTGCAGCGGTTTCTGCCCTGACAAGCTGTCGCTGCGGGGCTTCAGGACAAATCCTGCGGTCCGGGCAGTGTGGCCGAAAGGATGGGGGTCGGGATTGGCGTCAGGTCGAGGGCGGTTCCTGAATACGCTCTCGGGGCGGTTCCTGATGCTGACGGTCGCCTTCGTCATGCTGGCCGAAGTGCTGATCTTCGTGCCCTCAATCGCGCGGTTCCGGGCCGACTTCCTGATGAACCGGCTGGAAAAGGCGCAGATCGCCTCACTGGCCCAACTGGCCGCCGAAGACATGGTGACGCCCGCGCTAGAGCAGGAACTGCTGGCCAATGCCGAGGTCTATAACGTCGTGCTGCGCCGTGATGAGGTGCGCCAGCTTGTGCTGTCGTCCGAAATTCCCCGGCCGGTCTCGGACACCTATGACCTGCGCGAAGCCAGCCCCTGGGATCTGATCCGCGATGCCATCCGCTGTCTGTTCGACTCGGACGACCGGATCATCCGGGTGATCGGCAACCCGGTGCAGCGGGCGGGGCTTCTGATCGAAGTGACGATGGACGAGGCGCCGCTGCGCCGCGCGATGCTGGACTACGGCACGCGCATCCTGATGCTGTCGGCGCTGATCTCGGCGGTGACGGCGCTTCTGCTTTTTCTGGCGGTGCAGCGGCTGATCGTGACGCCGATCCGCCGGGTGTCGCGGCACATGGCCGCCTATGCCGAGGCCCCCGAGGATGCCCGCCGCGTGATCGCGCCCATGGCGCAGGTCGAGGAACTGCGCGAGGCCGAAGAGGCCATGCAGCACATGCAGCAGCAGCTGACCGGAAACCTGCGCCAGAAAGAGCGGCTGGCGCAGCTTGGCGGCGCGGTGGCCAAGATCAGCCACGACCTGCGCAACATTCTGACAACGGCCCAGCTGTTTGCCGACCGGATGGAGGGCAGCGCCGATCCTTCGGTCGCCCGGTCAGCGCCCAAGCTGGTGGCGTCGATCAGCCGGGCGGTGGCACTGTGCGAATCGACGCTGGCCTTCGGCAAGGCCGAAGAGGCGGTGCCAACCCTGCGCCCGGTCCGCCTGGCCCATCTGGCCGAGGAGGTGGCCGAGGCCGAGGGGCTGGCCGAAGGGGCGTCGGTGGCTTGCCTGATCGAAGTGGCCGAAGACCTTGAGGTGCGGGCCGACCCGGAGCAACTTTACCGCGTGCTGGCCAATCTGGTCCGCAACGCCCGGCAGGCGATCGAGGCGACGGGGCAGGGCGGCACCATCGAGGTTTCCGCCGGCGAGGATGCGGCCGAATGGTGGATTCGCATCGGCGACACCGGCCCCGGTCTGCCCGAACGTGCGCGTGAGCATCTGTTCGAAGCCTTTCAGGGCGGCGCGCGCAAGGGCGGCACCGGGCTTGGCCTTGCGATTGCGGACGAACTGGTGCGCGGCCACGGTGGCACGCTGGAACTGGCGCGCAGCGACGCTGAGGGGACCGAGTTTCTGATCCGCCTGCCGAAGGACGAACATCCCGTCTGAGGGTTTTCGTGATTTGGCCCTTGCAATGCCCCGGCCGGGGGGCTAAATGCCGCCCTCACGACGGACCCGTAGCTCAGCTGGATAGAGCATCAGACTACGAATCTGAGGGTCGGGCGTTCGAATCGCTCCGGGTCCGCCACTACCCCTTGAAATCATTGATTGTTTAGCCGAGCATTCGGCCTTACCCATCAATGAACCCACCATCTTGAAAACGCTTGAGACGCTAGGACGGATGTTCTGGACAACGCAGCGAAACTAGAATGCCTTCTGCAACCCGGCTTGTTTCAGCGATTCGTTGGCCGTGTGCCGAGACTTTGACCCACGATCTACAGTGAAGTAACGGTCAGAGATGGGGCTATACCAAATTTCATGGTCTCCGCGACCCTGACGGTCGAAGTTGCACCCGGCTTCCCTCAGCTTCTCAATCAAGTCCTTGTAGAAGCTTGCCACCTAGGGAAAGCCTCATGCAGCGCAATCTGCGGGGATGCGAAGCAGTTTGTCAGCCATAATGTGAACGGGGATATCGCTCGCCGCGCCCTCGAACCCGTTCAACTCAACCAGATCGACGATTGCGGTACATACTTTGTCGGACAGCTTTTCCAAGGTTTCCGCTTCCACTGCGAGACCCTCGATATCGCTCGTTGTAGCCACCCAGACACCCGCCTCTTCGTCCCAGTCAGCCCGAACGATGATGGTGTGTTTTTGCATGGTCACTCCGTTCTTCTGCGAATCAAGGGTAACATGAAACTGTGTCGCCCTGACAGACACTAGATATGTGGTCTGATCGTGACGTTCTGCCAGAGTTCGGTAGCGGAGACGTTATCATGCCAAGCGTTACCGCAAAGTTCCAATGACATTGAGACTGCGGGTTCAAAGCGCAAACCTTTCCTCATAACGGAAAGGTCAGTTGGCAAAGCTGCCCGAGTCGGTAAGGCGGGCTTGGCTCAGGGCGGTGAGGATTTCCAGAAGGGGCTGCACGCTGCGCGACTGGACGCGGTGGAAGCGGCGGGCGATTTGGTCGGGGGTGGCTTCGCCCAGATCGTGCAGGGCTGCGCGGACGGCGGCGATCTGATCGGGCATGGTCTTGGGCCAGGGTGTCTTGGCGGTTGTCTCGGTCGGGCCAATGTCCAGCGCGCCTTGTTCGCCCTTGGCGGCAACCGCGCGGCCTTGCGGGTTCTGGTAGTCGGGGCGAAGCCATCGCACCAGCCCGCGCGCTTCCTCGGCTGCGCGGGTGCGGTTCAGGTCCACCAGCCGGTGCAGGATTTCATCGTCGGTCAGGTTGGCGGGCCAGCCATAGGCGGCGGCCACCTCGGCGTCGATCTGGTCGTGCAGGTCGCGCAGGATGCCGATCAGGCCCTGATCGTAGATTTCGCGGTCCTTGCCTTCGATCCGCTGCCCGGCCCGCAGCTTTTCCAGCACGTTATACATCCCAGTCAGGGTCAGCTTGGGGTGCGCCGCCTGTTGCGCCTTGCGATGAGCGTCAAGCTGTTCGCCAAGGCTGCGGAGGCGCGTCTTCTGATCTTCGGTCGGGTCGGGGAAAGGGAAGGGATCAAAACACCGCGTCTTATTGTATCTGGGCGTGGCCCCGAGGTCGCCTCCTTGGGCAAGCGCCCAAACGTCGTGAAGTCGTCCAGAAAGCACAGAGAGAAACCAGCCATCACTAAGGCCGATGCCATACGCACCATGTTCGACATCTGTCTGCCGATCAGCAAACTCGAAGAGCCGATACTTGGAAGTTTCTGGCGCGACGATAAATCGGTCAAGACCGCGCTTCAGAGCTCGGTATTCCCTATTGGACCTACGGAACCGCCACCATTCGCGCCTTAGCTTGGGGTCATTGTTTTCCTTGCGCTTAGGGAAAACTCGGTCCCTAAGCCGCTGGTAAGTCCAAGGGAAGTCGTTCCGCAGCTCGTCTTCCGACTCAACTTCCCAAGCATCAATAACATACCTGCGCTTTCGGAGCTTGGTCAGCTCGTGAGCCGACAAGATGGTACGCAGGTGCTTACGCTCGTGTTCTGGACAGGTTTTCGCCTCGCTTGAGGTGAGCATGAAGCCCCGGCCACCCGTAGCAAAGCCCATCGAACATAGATCGACGTTAGCCTTAAGTGTGCCCGTCGACAGGACGTCAGCACCAAGTATCAGATTCGGTCGGATGGTTCCGAGTTCGCTCGAAAGTTGAACCGTCCAGCCTTCCGACGCATCTTCGGCCTTTTCTTCGGAAACAAGTTCTACTAATCGGCCAGTCGATTTGCCACGACTAGTGAGCTGCTGCCGGTTTCGTGGACACGAAGATAAGATCGTGACCCAGGAACTGGAGAGTGGATATGACAAGACGAAAGTTCAGCCGCGAGTTCAAGATCGAGGCCGTGCGGCTGGTGACGGACCG
>Ga0268299_1001262_pt1 | contig 48341 bp, 34 predicted proteins | sample NOBtaG_FD_193484 | JGI IMG/M metagenome (GOLD analysis project Ga0268299, IMG submission 193484) | Activated sludge microbial communities from bioreactor in Nijmegen, Gelderland, Netherland - NOB reactor | ecosystem: Engineered > Bioreactor > Aerobic > Activated sludge | place: Netherlands... | reverse complement strand
TTTTTCTTACCCCCTGCTTGTCAAGTCTTGTCAAAATTTTTGTTTTTTTATTCTACACTATATCTTGTGGCCTCCACGGGAATTACGGAAGAGCCATAAATATGTATATCGCTTTTTGATAATCTTAATGTAAAGCGTTTTTGTTCTGTTCGATTCGTTGAAGTGTCTGTAACATAAGCAATAAAGTCTAAATCATTATAAGCTTTGTAGTAATCCTCAAAATCTTCTTCACCTGATAAATCAATTGTAGTAGTAAATTGTCCTAAATTATCTAGCTCTCCTTGATAATCAGGATCTTCAATAATTCCTGAATCTAAGTTAATAATTTTAACTGTTCCTTTATTAAGACTTTTACCAAACAAATATTGTGCATTAATTGTAATTCTTGGATTTTGTTTTGGTAAATAATAAGCTTGATCTGTTTTAATATAAACAGCAAAATTTGGTAGTTCATAGCGACTAATTTTTACATTTTGCTCACTACTTAATAAGTGATATTTATCATCATTTAATTCTACTTCTATTCGATAATCTCCTAGCTCTAAGTTTGCAGGAATCAACCAATTTGTGTTAACAATACCAAATTTGGAGGTTTTTAATTCTTGGCGAAATAGATTTGCTCCACCAGGAGCATTTATTTTTATTTTTACTGCCTCATTAGCCAAAGCTTGTTTGTTAGACTTCAAAATTAAAACTCTTAAGTTTAAGGATTCTCCTGGTTGATAAATTGGCTTATCTGTATTGATATAGGTATAAATAACCTGATCAAATCTAATAGCTTTTGTCAGAGTTTGAGAAAATTTTCCTAGTTTAGCAGTTACTTTAACTTCTGAATCTAAAAAATTTATTTTTTCTGGTAGATCAAAATATAACAGGCCGTGTCCATCTATGGCAGTTGTACAACTAGATTTTACTGTGGTGTTATCTAAAGCTATTTCTCCATCAATTAACACATTATTAATAGCTTGTTGTGTTATTGGATGTAAAGCTATAGCGTGTATTTGATAACGTGATTTTTCTCTAATATACTCACTAGACACTAGTTTTAATTCAAATAAATCAGGCAATAGCTTAGATAATGCAATTATCCCTTTGTAGTTTGTTTTAGATTTATTTACTGTATCAACAAAAATACTAGTTTGTAGATGCTTTGCAACAACAGATTGTAATTTTAGTGGTTCAGTAAACACGCTATAGCGCAACCGATAGTAAATAATAGTTGGGTTTTGTAGCAAATCTTCTGTAAAAATAGACAGTTTTAATTTTATAGAGTTATTACCTACACAAATTTTTTGGTATTCTGAAACGCTAGCTTTAATTTCATTTTCTGGATCTACCAACTCAATTTTTACTAAACCTTCTAAGTCACAACCCAGGCTATTACTTATTGATAACTCAACATTTGGAAATTGTTCATCTAGTGAAAATACTGTTTTTTCCTCATCAACTTTGATTATTGGCTCTAGGATTGTTTTATAAGAAGCTTGAGCAGCAATAAAAGATAAAAGTAAGAAAGGTAGGGCAAGAAAATATTTCCACATAAATTTATTCCTAATTTTTGGAGTGTTTTGCGTGGAGAAATTTTTGTGCAAGGTTTATGCCAATAAGTTAATAATATAAAAAATATTATAACTAGTTCATCTAATTAGATTTACAATAATCAATTAATTAATAATCAAGCAACAATTTCACTTATGAAAATTAATATAATCCAAAAATTTAAATTACTTACAAATTTTTGTTTTTAAGCTTTGCTGGAAAAAATTTTCTTTTCTTAAAAGTTAGTTGTTAATAATTTTGTTGGTTGTCCGTTTTTATAAATAGAAAAGCAATCAACACATTTTAGGAGGGTGCTGTGCCGGCAGTAGTAACACAATTAAAATCGCTGTCAGACCCTAGGGCTAGTATCGAAAGTTTATTTCAAGAGCATTATGACAAAGTTTTTCGCACTGCTTATAGAATTACTGGAAATATTGTAGATGCTGAAGATGTGCTACAAACAATTTTTCTACGTATTATGCGAAGCAAACAAGCAGAAGATCTTGCCCCTAACCCAAAAAGTTATTTAATTCGTGCAGCTATTAATGCAGCTTTAGATATTGTTAGAACTAGAAACCGTACTAAGTCAGTCCCTATAGAAACTTTAGTTAATTATCCTACTGATAATAAAAATCTTAATCCTTATAGCCAACAAGAAGACCGAGAGTTACGCCGGCAAGTACAAAAAGCTATTTCTAATTTAGGTGGAAAATCAGCAGAAATTTTTGCCCTACGTTTTCTTGAAGGTTATGACAATCGGGAAATAGCTGAGTTATTAGGAATGTCTCAAATGGTTGTAGCCGTTATGCTTCATCGCGCCCGAACTAAAGTGCGTAAAGATTTAGGTATGTTTTTGGAGGAGTTACCAGAATGAACAACAAAAAAAATACTAAAAACATTGACAATTTACTAGACCAAACATTAAGCAAAATCCAAGAAGATAATTTAGATCAAAATACTGTAAATATGGCGGCTCAACGAGTTTGGGCAAAGCTAGGAGAAAATACTATGGAAAGTCCTATTACTGAAGTAAGTCAAATCCGTACTTGTGCCGATTTTCAAACTTTAATACCAACTTATTTAGCGAATCAACTGCCTGCGGCACGAACTACACTTTTTGAAGACCATACACGCGAATGTTTGCCCTGTCGCAAGGCTCTAAAAGAAGCTAGAAGTGGTAAACCTGCAACTGCTAGCCCAAGTTTAACAGCAAGACGGCCTACTTCAACCTTTACCCGTTGGTTAATCGCTGTAGCAGCAATTTTGATTCTAACTTTAATTAGTGCGCCTATTGTCCAACGTCTTACACATACAGGTAGCGTCCAAGCTAGCGTTACTGCTTTAGATGGAGCAGTTTATCGGGTTGCTAACAATAACAGCGACTTGTTAACTGTAGGCGCAGAGTTAAAAGAAAAAGAAAAAATTCGCACTGCTAAAGATGCTGACGCAGTAATTTACTTAAGCGATGGCTCACAAATTGAAATGAAAGAACGCTCTGAATTTTATCTTTCAGAAAGCCCAAAAGGTATAACACTACATTTAGAGCGTGGAAATATTATTGTTCAAACAGCTAAACAAAATGCTCGCCCGTTTTATGTAGCAACTAATGATTGCTTAGTTTCTGTCACAGAAACAACTTTTGCTGTAAATAATGGAATTAAAGGTTCTCGTATTTCTGTAATTGAAGGCTCTGCACAGGTTGACTACTCAGGTCAAGACAAAAAGCTTGCAGCAGGTGAACAACTAACAACTAACTCTAGTCTAGGCAATGTACCAATTAAAGATGAAGTTTCTTGGAGTCGTGATTCAGCTAAATATAACAAATTGCTAGCTGGACTTTCTGCATTACGTAAGGATATAGATAAAGTAAGTATTGTTGGTGTACGTTACTCTACAGAGTTACTTGATATAGTCCCAGAAGAAACGGTATTTTATGTATCTTTACCTAATTTTAGCAGTTCTCTTGCTAAGTCTTATGGCGTATTGCAAGAACATTTAGCTAAAAATGCAGCTTTACAAGAATGGTGGCAAAGTAAGCATTCTGATGATAGCCATGACAAATTAATCAGCACTTTAGTAGAGTTTGGTCAATATTTAGGTGAAGAAATAGTAGTTTCTGCGGCAATGCAAAAAGATGGTTCACCTAATAGCCCATTAATTCTTACAACTACTAAGGATCCTGCTGGACTACGTGATTTTTTAGTTAAACAAAAAGAAGAGTTTCAATCAAAAGGATTATTCTTAAATATTGTTGATAATCCACTTACAGTAGACCCTCAACTTGGCAACAATAAAAGAGACGTGTTTGCTTGGATTAACAATAATTTATTTGTTGTTAGCCATAGCTTAAACCAACTAAGCCAGTTTGCTAGCAGCTTAAATGCTGGGCAAAAGCCTTTTGCTAGTAGCTTTTTCCACAATCGTATTGCTCAGGTTTATCAAGAAGGTGCTGGACTAATTTTAGCTGTAGATTTAGAAAAAATTGTTCCTAACACTCTTAAACCAGGTGATGAAAAACAACGAGAAGTTTATAAAGAATTAGGTTTCTTAGACTTAAAACACTTTATTGCTGAACAAAAAATTAATGCAGATAAAACACAAAATCGCGCTGTATTAAGCTTTAATCAAGCTCGTACTGGTATAGCTGGCTGGATTGCTGACCCTGGCCCAATCGGTGGACTAGAATTTGTTTCTCCAGATGCTAATGTAGTAAGTGCTTTTGTAATCAAAGATCCAGCATCACTTGTAGCACATTTAATAGAGAATTTAAGCAAATTAGATAACAACTTTGCTCAACAACTTCAAACTGTAGAAAACTTACATCAACTAAGTGTTACAAAAGACTTTGCTGCTACCTTAGGTGGTGAATTTGTATTTGCTGTTGATGGGCCAGTTGTTCCGACTCCAGCTTGGAAAGCAATTTTTGAAGTTTACGACTCTGCTAAATTGCAAAATAGCCTAGAGCGTTTAGTTACAGAAGTTAATAGCTGGGCAACCAAACTAGGCAAAAAAGGCTTACAAATAGAAAAAAGTGAGCTAAATGGACAAACCTTCTACACTATCAAATCTTTAGATACAGGATTGGAGATGAGTTATGGTTTCAATAATGGTTACTTTATTGCTGCTGCTTCTCGCGCATTGGTAGACCAGGCGTTACGCTATCGTGATTCTGGTTATACTTTAACCAAATCCCCTAAATTCTTAAGCTTATTGCCAACAGACAACAATGCTAACTTTTCTGCAATGTTTTACTATGATTTAGCACCTGTCTTAGCACCTGTTGCTGGTCAACTAAGCAAATCTGTTGGTGACAAAGATTCTAATGAACAACAAATGATTAACTCAATAATCAATGCTAAACCAACACTAGCTTATGCTTATGCTCAAGGTGATAGAATTAGCTTTGCTACAAATGGCGATTCAAATCCATTTAACTTATCACCTGCAAATTTATTAGGCATACCAAATGCGTTTAACCTACAAAAAATGGTTAAAAAGAGCGTTAAAAACAAATAGTTAATTCCCTTAAAAATCTAAACGTCTTAAACCCTAGACCAACAAATCTAGGGTTTTTTATTTTTTGTAATTTAAGTTAAACTAAGCAAAAATTTTTACTTTTTGTCATAACCTTCATGTCAAATATTCATCAACTGTTAAAATTTGCAACTGAAAGTTTACAATCGGCTCAAATAGATGATGCTCGTCGTCAAGCTAGTTTGCTGCTAATGGATTTACTTAATTGTAATCAAGCATATCTGCTAGCTCATGATAAAGACGAAGTAGAAGATATTTTAGTAGAAAAATATAAAGTAGCTGTAGAGCGTCGCGCACAAGGCGAACCACTTCAATATATTAGTGGTAAACAAGAATTTTATGGACGAGATTTTATTGTTACACCTGATGTGTTAATTCCCCGTCCAGAAACAGAACTGCTTGTTGAATTTCTATTAAAACTAGCCAAGGAAAATAAAATAAGTAATCCTAATATTTTGGATGTCGGCACTGGTTCAGGCTGTATTACTGTTACTTTAGCTATAGAATTGCCTAACGCTAAAATTACAGCTATTGACATTTCCCCTAAAGCTTTAGCGATTGCCCAGCAAAATGCGGCTAAACATCAGGTAGATAAGAAAATAACTTGGGTTATTAGTGATTTAGTAAGTAATTTAAGAAACAGCGAACAATTTTATTTTTGTTGTGCTAATTTGCCTTATGTAAATCCAGAAGAGCTTGAAACTTTAGCAAAAGAAGTAAAAGATTTTGAACCACATTTAGCACTTTTTGCAGAAAATCAGGGTCAAGCATTAATTAAAAGATTGATTCAAGAAATTGTGCCTTTTATTTGCAAATCAGGTTATTTAATTTGTGAAATAGGCTTTGGTCAAGAAAAAGATTTGCTAAATGTAGTAAATACACATATTTGGCAAATAGAAGAAACTATAAAAGACCTTCAATCTATACCAAGAATTATTGTATTAAGAAAAAAATAATTTTATTTATTTTCTGGCAAAAATGGTTCAATAAAAATTTCCATAATCCCCCCGCAAACATCGCCGTCCGGCTCATCAGGGTCTGCTATAAGTTCAAAGCGACAAAGTTCAGCTTTCCCTTGTCTCATCAGCCTTTGAGCCGCTCCAACTACATCAGCTTCAACACAACCCCCGCCAACCGTGCCTGATAATTTTCCATTTTGATAAATTAACATTCTTGCACCAGCCCTTTGTGGTGTAGATCCTTTAGTTGCCACAACACTTGCAAGTGCTAGCGGTTGGCTATTTTCTTTTGCTTCCAATAATTCTTGGTAAAGTGCTGCTGGATTAAGTAAATTCATTTATTAACCTCTAACTGCTTTGTTTTATTATTTGCTGCAAATAATAGAGTTTTCATTTAATTTAGTAAAAAACTTTATTGGACGATTTTCTAAAATTAAACCTAATTCTGCTGCTAGCTTATAAAAATATTCTAACCCTGCCAAGTTTTCTTTATCTAAATCATAGTTAACATTGCTAGTAAGATAATCTAAGAGTGATACAGGAGAAATATTTAGATTATAGCTATATTCTTTAACAATATTATTTAAGTTATTTATACCTTCTTTTTTAGCTTCAACAAACAATTTAGCTAAATCTAAATAATCTTTATCTATTGCATTATCAGACCAACAATTATTAACAGCCCAAAGAGCAAACACAAAAGGAAGGCCAGTAAATTTTCGCCATTCTTGAGCTAAATCATAGACATGATAATTATTTAGCTCAACAGTAATAGCAGGATCTCCAATTAGTAACGCACTATCACTAGCAGTTAACATATCCTTTAAGTTAGGTGGTGATGTAATGTAATGAGGTTTAATTGAGTAAAATCTTTCTAAGATAATTTTTATAAGAGTTGCAGAAGTACGTGATGAAATATCTAGTGCAACAGTATTTATTTTATCTATTGGGCATTTGCTTACTAAAATTACGCTACGCACAGCTTGTTTAGCAGAGACAGAAATATCAGGAATTAAGCAAATATTATTTATTCTTTGATATTCAATAACAGGAATTAAAGCAATATCTACTAGATTTTCTGCTAGTAAATCTGCGCAGCGTGCTGGAGCAGTATTTCCTAAAAAGTAGCAATTATCTTTTAAGCTTCCTTGTAAAAAGCTATAAATTAGGGGTGCAGAATTAAGATAAGTAGATGCAGCAATTTTAAGTTTGTTCATTAAAAAAATCCTAAAATATAAACATATAAAGAGCAAAGTTTGATAGTACAAAACAATTTTACTGACTGACAAGCAGAAGTAGAACTTAAAGAAAAGTCATACTAATAGTAGTTACTAAAAGTCTGTTTTATTTATATTATTTTAGCTAACCTTTATAAAATCTATAGTTTAAGTTTTTTAAAATTATTCTTTTCTGCTAAATTAGATTTTCTTTTCCCTCTAGTAATGGTTATAGTAGGCAAACGATAAAATTTCTAAGCAATCCCGCTAGAAATTAATAATGCCTCTATAGAGCTAACCCTTTAAGGAATAAGGACTAAATAAGATGTCAATAAATGGTGTAATTATGCAGTTTTTCCATTGGTATACTGCTTTTGACGGTAAACTTTGGAAAGAACTAGCCACCAAAGCCCCAGAACTTGCACAGCAAGGTTTTACAGCTATTTGGCTGCCACCTGCTTGCAAAGGACAAGGAGGAAAAATAGATGTTGGTTATGGAGTTTATGACTTATTTGATTTAGGAGAATTTTTCCAAAAAGCCAGCAGAAGAACTAAATATGGAACTAAAGAAGAACTTTTAATAGCAATAAAAGCGGTAAAATCCCACAATATGCAAGTTTATGCTGATGTAGTTTTTAAGCATAAAAATGGTGCTGATGAAATAGAATCTGTAAGGGTTCAAGAAGTTGACTGGTTTGATCGTAATATTACTAAAAGTAATTGGTATCAAATGCTTGCACACACAGGGTTTAGCTTTCCTGGTCGTGGCAATATGTATTCTAGTATGAAATGGCATTGGCAGCATTTTGATACTCTTAGTTATAATGCGGAAACTAAAGATAGGTCTAAACTTTATCGTCTAAAAGATAAATATTTCCCTCCTGGTGTGCCAAATGAATATGGAAAGTTTGAATATCGTACAGCTTGCGAACTTGACACAGATGTTTCACAAGTACGCGGGGAACTAATGTATTGGGGACGATGGTTTATTGACACTACTGATGTAGATGGATTTCGTATAGATTCAGCTAAATTTTTAAGTGAGCATTTTTTTCGTGATTGGATTAATCATTTACGCGCTCATTTTGCTGGACGTGAGCTTTTTTGCGTTGGTGAATATTGGTCAGATAGCCTTGAGGAATTAAAAAGCTATATAGAAAAAACTAATGGCGTAATGTCACTATTTGACTTCCCCCTACACTACAAATTACATCGTGCAAGCATTTTAGCTACTAAATTTGACTTACGTACAATTTTTGATAACACTCTAGTTAAGACTTTCCCTGCCCTTGCTGTCACCTTTGTTGATAATCATGACACTCAACCTTGTCAATCATTAGAATCTACTGTAGAAGCTTGGTTTAAGCCTTTAGCCTATGCCTTAATATTACTTAGGCTTGAAGGTTATCCTTGTGTTTTTTATGCTGATTATTATGGTGCAAGATATGAGCATGGCGAAGAAAATAACCCTCCTGTAGAACTTTATTCGCATCGTTGGCTAATAGATAAATTTTTATGGGCAAGAAAATATTTTAATTATGGAGTGCAACTAGATTATTTTGATCATCCTACAACAATAGGTTGGGTAAGATTAGGCGATAGTGTTCACCCCAAAGCTATGGCAGTAGTAATGAATACAGGTTTTGTAACAAAAAAATGGATGGACATAAGGCGAGCAAATACAACATTTGTAGATATCACTGAACATATCAAAGAAAAAGTTATCTCTGACTCGCGTGGCTGGGCAGAATTTCCTTCTTTGCCAGGCTCGGTTTCTGTCTGGGTGCAAGAATAAAACAAGCAAAAACTTGTTTTATAAAAGCTTTATGCTATAACTTCTCTTAACTAAAACATCAATAAATAAAGCTCTATATTCCTTGTAGGATAAATTCTATGTCAAAGATTAAAACTTTGTTCTACTCTTTAATACTTCTTGCTAGTTTAAGCTTTAACTCTAGTGCTTTTGGTCAAGAAGCCGTTAAAGCAACAAGTCCAACTTATCAAGTAACTTCAAGTCAACATAAAATAGATAGTAATATTACAGAAGATAAAACTATTAGTGATATGCTTGCCCCTTATGCAGAAAATGTAAAAAAACAAATGGCTTCAACTATTGGACAAGCAAAAGAAACTATTAATAAAGAAGGCCCTGGAGCAGGCCGCTTAGGTATGTTAATTACTGATATAATTCGCCAGCAATCAGCTAAGGCATCTGGTCATAAGGTTGATTTAGCTTTTCAAAATAATGGTGGTCTTCGTGCAGAAATTCCAGCAGGAGAAATAACTATTGGAACAATTTACAGATTAATGCCATTTGACAATGAGCTTGCTATAGTTGAACTTTCTGGAACAGATGTCATAGAACTTTTTGAAAGTATGGGGTCAAGCATTAAAGATTTTGGAGCAGCTATTTCCGGCGCAGAACTAACTTTTCAGGATAAAAAGTTAGTTAAAGCCAAAATTGATGGTAAAGATATAGATCCTAAAGCTACTTATACCTTAGCACTAACTGATTATCTTTATAAAGGTGGTGGAGAATATCCAACCTTACGTAAAGGAAAAAATTATAAGATAGTAGGCTTATTGCTACGTGATGCAATTATTAATTATATTAAGTCTGAGCAAGCAGAAAATCGTGTGATAACAACACCTGCTAGCCCAAGAATTACCTTAGTCAATGCCCAAACCCAATAAAGCAATAGAGAGAAAAATTTATGAGTAATGATTTTTCAAGAAGAAATTTTCTTAAAACCTTAGCTGCAAGTGCTTTATTATTTGAAACTAGCAATTTTTATTCTGCTCAAGCTAGTGATGAAACTAAAATCACAATTTTGCATACTAACGACACTCATTCACAAATAGAGCCGTTTCCAGAAGGCACTCGTAATGCTGGAATGGGAGGCGTAGCGCGTCGAGCTAGTTTTGTTCGCCAAATTAGAGCAGAAAACCCAAACACATTGTTACTTGATGGTGGAGATAGTTTTCAAGGTACACCTTACTATAATTTCTATCATGGAGAATTAGAAATAAAGTCAATGTCTGCAATAGGTTATGATATTGTAACATTAGGAAACCATGACTTTGATGAGGGTGTAGATAGCCTTGTTAAAGCCTTACAGCATGCTAAGTTTGAAATTGTTTCTGTAAATTATGATGTGTCAAATTCTGCTCTAAAAGATTTTGTTAAACCTTATGTTATCCGTAATTTATCAGGTATTAAAGTAGGTGTTTTAGGTTTAGGCATTGATTTTGATGGTTTAGTTGTAGCAGATAAGCATATTGGTGTTAGTTACCAAGACCCAATAAAACCTGCTCGTGCCGTAGTAGATGAATTACGCAATAAACACAATGTAGATTTAATAGTTGCAGCATCTCACTTAGGTTATAAATATGATAACGAACCTGATAGAGTATGTGATGTAAAAGTAGCAGAAGCAATTCCAGAAATTGACTTTATTGTTGGTGGGCATACTCATACTTTTATGAAAGAGCCTGCTGTAATTAAACATCAAAACGGACGACAAACCTTAATTTTTCAAGTTGGTTTTGCAGGAATTAATGTAGGTCGTGTAGATTTTACTTTTAAGAAACGTCAATTAGTTAGTTGGCAAGCAGGTATTTTTAATATGGATAAAGAGCAAATAAGCCAACTATATTCAATAAGTAACAAAATTATTTAACTTAAAAGAAAAAAGCCGCTAATTAGCGGCTTTTTTCTTTTAGAAACTATTTTTAAGCATTACTTCTTTGCTTCTTGTGTATCTGAGTCTTTTTCTGGTACTTCACATAAACATCTAAAACCTACACGATCTATATCTTTATAGGCAGGTGGCAATACAAAACGATAAGTTGTTGTTGCTCTATCTGGAGGATCACCATAAGAAGCACCTCTAATAGCTTTGGTGTTTGGTTCAACTTTACCTTTACCGCCAGGATAAAGAAGAAAATCATCTTTAGTCCATTCACGAACATTTCCCGCCATATCTAAAACACCATAAGGGCTAACATCTTTGCTATTAGATCCTACAGGCATAATTTTGTTATGTACTTTATTTACATTTGCATAGCCTTCTAACCAATCATTGCCCCAGGGATAAACATAATTTTTTTCTCCCCGTGCTGCATGTTCCCACTCTACTTCTGTAGGAAGCCGATAAACCATACCTTTACGAGTACCACGCCAATGACAAAAAGATGTTGCATCATCCCAATTTACAATAACAGGAAGTTGTAATAGTTCATTAGGTGGCTTTGGCCCTGCCCAAGTTTTAGGCGGCTCTTTTTTAGTATCTTGAACAAATCCCCAATAATCTTCATTAGTAACTTCTGTTTTATCCAAAAAATAACCATTCTGAATTACTTTTTCATGAACTGGTTTTTGATAATCATCATCTGTATTATTACGCCCAATAATTACTGTTCCACCAGGTATATAAACCATTCCATCTGGTGTTGGAGGTGGCGGAACTTCTTTTACTACAGGCTTATCTGTTGCAGCATTAGTGTTACTTTTTAAGATTCTAGGTAAAGCAATAACTCCAGCAACAATAAACAACACTACAACTGAGGCAATAGCAACTAAGGCTTTGTTATTATTTTTCTTTGCTTTAGTACCAATTACTTCTACTTTTCCAGTATTAACATTAACTTTTTCAACAAACAAGGTGTTAAGTTGTGCGGCTCCAACAGCAGGAGCAACTTTGGTGGTAGCTTTAGTAGTAGTTGTATTAGTATTAAGAGGTAGAAGTGGAGTTGCTTTAGTAGTTACAGTTACAGGCCCGCCACTAGCAGAAATCATTTCAATAGTTGAATAAGTGCCTTCCATAGAAGCAGATACAGCACCCATAGCTTGAGTAACAGAAGCATCCATACTTACTTTTAAGCGTGGAGGCTCTTCATCAGCATTTACTGAAATATTTTCTTCAGCAAGTAAGTATTCTTGAAAACCAACTTTGATATTGTACTTGCCAGGTAAAAGAGAACGTACAACACCATTACCCATCTCATCTACTTGTACTTTTGGAAAATCATCTACATAAACAATTGATCCAGGAGGAGCATTAACCTGAAAACGAATTACTGAATAAATGTAATTGGCGGCAGCATTAAGAACAACTTCTTTATCCTCTGCCATTTCTGGGGACTTATCCTTATCATTTAGTAATCTTACTTCTAAAGGAGTTTCGCTGTCCCAAGTTTCATTATTCCATTTATCAATTACTATTTCAGCTTCAGTATCACTCCATAATTCTACGTAAGCTTTACCAGTAAATTTTTGGGTTTGTGGATCTGTTTCCATAAAAATCCACTGTACAGTAGAGATGGGATCTAAGATTTCTAACAAATTAGGAATTGTCTTATCTGAGGGAACTTTTTCAAAAACTACTTTTTTTGCCATTAAATACTCCCTTCCTGAATAAATAAAATCTCAGGTAAAATTTGGAGGTTTTGTTTTGTTAATTAACTAGATTAAACTTTTGACAACTTTTATATAATAGCCTAAGAACCTTAGTCTGAACAGATTAAAAACTATCTTTTACTAACTGTTATTACTTCCTATTATATGTTCAGCACACCGATGACCGCTTAATACAGCACCTTCAATAGTAGCGGGAAGTCCTGTATTAGTCCAATCCCCAGCTAAAAAAAAGTTATTTATAGGTGTTATTGTACTTGGTCGATTAGCTTCTGTTAGCACTGAAGCAGAAAATGTAGCATGATGCTCTTTAACTACTAGTGAACGAACAACTTTTGCATTGCTAGCTTTTGGTAGAAGCCTTTTAACATCAGCAATTGCAATTTCTACCAACTTTTCTTTTGTTAACTTAGAATACTCATGTGCGGCACTAATTACAAAAGTTAATAGTTGTTCTTCAGTTTTTGAGCGAGCAAATAATATATCTTTGTTAAACATCCATTGCAAATGCGTTCCTAACATTCCAGCAAACCCTAGATCTGTTATTTTACGATCAAACCAAAGATAAACCGATACTATTGGCGCAGAGCTTAAAGATTGCCATTGCTTAAAATAAGTACTTTCTTTAAGTAAATCTGTAGGAAGTAATTCTTGTAGTGCAAAATAAGGTACTGCACTTATATAAAAATCTGCATTAAGTACATTATTATCTTTAAGCACTACGCCTTGGCAACTATTATTAGTAATATCAAACTTAGTAACATTAGCTCTAAGTGTTACTTGTCCGCTATGAGATTCAATAAAATTTTTTGCTTGTTCTGTATAAAGTTCACTTAGTCCTACTTTAGCCGTCACCATTGTAGAATCTTCTTTTGTACCAGCAAAAGCTTGCTGTAAGACTTTTATTAATAGGGTAGCAGGTGCAACTTTTGGATCTTCATTAAGTGTAGCAATTGCAAAGGGATACCAAAACCGTTCTTTCATTAAAGAGGATTGATTACAACTATCTAGCCACTCATCAACCGTTAGCTTGCCAAATTTACTTGCTAGTTTACCGTTTTTTGTTTGTAAAGCACTACCTATAAGTAAGGCCCTTATTTTATCAGCAAAACTAATACCTTTTAGACGAAATAGTCCAGCAAGTAAATGTAGTGGGGCAGGCCAAGAAGGACAAAGCAAAGTAGTTTGACCATTTTGCTCATCAAGAAAATCAACTCGAGATTGTTTTTGAAATCGTAATTGCTCTAAAGTATTTAACTTAGCAAAAAACTTAAAAGTCTCCCGATAACAGCCCATCATTAGATGTTGCCCATTATCAATAACCTCTCCTGATATTTGGTCAATAAAAGAATAAGCACGTCCACCTAAAAAAGCACGTCTTTCTAATAAATGGACTTTATAGCCTGCTTCGGCTAGTGCTACTCCAGCAGAAAGTCCTGCTAATCCGCCACCAATGATTAAAACTTTTTTCATTGCTAAATTAAATTTAACTCCAACGGCATTTTGTCCAAGTGCTAATGGACACTGTAGCTTTTTCCCAAGTATTTAGTCTTATACGCTGATCAAACACATTATAACGAGCAGAAATTATTTTTTCTAAAATCCTATGATAAATCTGTCCCATAATTTCTGCTGCAAACATATTTTTTTTATCTATTAAACTAAGTGTTGTTCTAGCTTTTTCAAAAAAACTTTCTGCACGCTTGCTTTGATACTCCATTAAAGCAATAAATTCATTACTATAAATATTACTTAATAAATTAGTTTCACTATAACCAAAATCTTTAAGTTCATCTTGAGGTAAATAGACCCGATCACGTTGAGCATCTTCTTTTAAGTCTCTAATAATATTAACTAATTGTAAGGCTTTGCCTAAATTTATAGCATATTCTTTAGTAGAAGGGTCTTGATAGCCAAAAATTTCAATACACATTAGCCCAATAACACTAGCAACGTGATAGCAATAGCGTTCTAGCTCTGCAAAATTACGATAACGGCATTTATTTAAGTCCATTTCCATGCCAGTAATTAAGTCTTGAAAATATTCTTCTTTTATTGAGCAATACTTAAGAACTTGTTGAAGTGATTTCCCTAAAGTAGTATTAGGAGTACCTGTAAAACATTTTTGAATTTCTACTCTCCAAAAAGCAAGTTCTGTTTGTGCATTATCAACTTTTAAGTCTCCATCTACAATATCATCAACTAGACGACAAAAAGCATAGACAGTTTCTATTGCCTGACGTTTAGGTTTTGGCAAAAACAAAAATGAGTAATAAAAATTAGTATTTGATTGACGTGTAATTAGTTCTGCTGATTGGGCAGCACGTTCAATAGTTGTATTAGACATATAAAGAATATTAGAAAGTTTTTGAAATAAAAGCTTTTAGCAGAATTTTTACTTTTGTGCTTGTTTTTATTGTTGGACGATGAACAAAAACATTAAATTTTTGTTCTTGTAATGCTTTTAGTAAACTGCTACCACCTAACCAAACTAGCCTTAATTCTATTCCTAAGCGTCCGCCAACAGAACGACAAAGCGGTTTACCTTGTAAAAATAAGCTTTCTGTACGTTCAGCTAGAGACTGCATCATCCTAACATAATTTTCATTATAAAGCTTATTGTGAAGGTCAGTTTCACTATAGCCAAATTTCTTTTGCTCTTCTTGAGGTATATAAATGCGATCTTTAGCTAAATCAACTACAACATCTTGCCAAAAATTAGTTAGTTGTAAAGCAGTGCAAATATTATCAGACATTTGATGAAGCTTTTCTTCTTTATATCCAAAAAGCAATAAAATCAATCTTCCAACAGGGTTAGCTGAACAGCGGCTATATTCTAATAGATCATTAAATGTAGTGTGGCGGGAGTGTTTAACGTCCCAAACAAAAGCATCAATTAAATCATGAAAAAGTTGTAAGGGAAGTTGGCAGACTTTAATAGTTTCTGCTAAAGCAGTAAAAACAGGATGGTTAACATCCTGTTTTTGACATTGTATAAGAAGATCCCGCCAATTTTCTAAATTTGCTAATCTTTCTGAAGCTGATAAATTTCCTTCATCAGCAAAATCATCTGCACCACGAGCAAAAGCATAAATACTATAAAAATGAGGCCGTTGCGTGCGAGGAACTAAAATAGAGCCTACAGGAAAATTTTCATAATGGCCTGTAGCAATCTTTTGACAATGCCCATAAGACTCGGCAAGTGTCCAAGTGTGAGACTCTAAATCTACAGTTTTAAGAGAAGTTTTTGACATTAAATTAAACTGCAACTGGACTAGCTAGTTCTTGGGCCATTTCTTCTAATCTTTGATAAACACGTTTAATCATCCAATCAGGCGTTGAGGCTCCGGCTGTTAAACCTACGATTTTATGTCCATTTATATCTGATAGAGAAAGTTCATCTTCTGTTTCAATATGGAAAGTATCTACTCCTGCTTCGCGGGAAAGTTCAGCCATTCTTTGAGTATTACCACTATTTTTTCCACCAACAACAATCATTAGATCAACTTCTTTTGCCATATCTAGAATTTCATCTTGACGATCTGCGGTGACATCACAAAGAGTATCAAACATTAAAGCTTCTGGATAAATCTGACGAATTTTTTCTGTTACTTCATGTAAGCGAGCGCGGCTTTGGGTACTTTGGGCAACAATACAAACTTTATCTGGCGGCAAGGCAGGCAAATTTTCTAAATCTTCATCAGCATCAATTAAATAACCTCGTCCTTGAGTAAATCCAAGTAGCCCAATTACTTCTGGATGCCCTCTTTCACCTACAATAATAATGCTATAACCGTCATGAGTGTGTTTTTTAACAATTCCTTGTATTCCACCAACATGAGGACAAGTAGCATCAACTATTTTTAAGCCCTTTTCCTTTAAGTGTATTCGTCTTTGTGGAGTAATTCCATGAGCGCGAATAGCAATTGTTCCATCAGTAATATTATCTATATTACCAGAAACATGAATATCACTTTGTTCTAAGACTTTTAATACTTGGGGGTTATGAATTAAAGCACCATCGGTATAAATAGGAGAATTACCATCATTAGCTGCTTTCATCACTAAATCAATTGCACGGCTTACGCCCCAACAAAATCCAGCCGTTTTTGCTACAATAATTTTCACCGCAAAGCCTCCTTGCTAACAGCTACCAGAAAAAAATTTATTATTTATTAAATAGAAAATTACACCCAATTTTAATGTTAAAACAAAATTGGGTGCAATAGTCGAGTGCCAATAGCTACCTACCACATAAAAGCAAAATCTAGCCGGTAAAACCTACGATAACTAGCAAAAAATGTCCCAAAGCCAGGATCAGCTTGATTAGCCTTGATATTTCTTGGGTTAAAGTGGTTAGTCACATTAAATAAACTTAAGGTAAATTGAGCATCATACTTGTCACGAACCCTTATATCTTTGCTAATAGCCATATCTAAAGAAGCAAAACGTGGGAATCTTACGCTATTACGTGGCCCAACAAAATTCTGTGCTTCATCTCTAATTGAATAAGGAAAACCTGTATGAATATCTAGCAAAGGTGAAACTGTAAATCGAAGAGGAAGCTTAAATGTTCCATTAGCTAAAATTCTATTAGGAGCATCTATTGGTAAGCGTCCAAATTCATTTGGTCTTAAAATTGGGTCAGGAAAATCACCATAGTAAGTATTAAAGTCATTTAACTCCCCTGTAGCACGACTACGAATATAGGAAAAGGAAAAGGCGTTTTCCTTTGGTAACTTAAAGTTAGTTGTAATTTCTAGTGAGCGATAGCGATTTCGTCCATTATTAAAAAGCTTTATAGCATTAACACCATTTTCTTGTGTTGGAGAAACAAAAAAATCATTATCTGTACGGCTTTGTAGGTAAGCAACTTTTAACAATGTGTTGGGAGTAATTTTTTGGTTTACTTCTAAATTAAAAGTTAAGTTTCGTGGTGCAGAAAATTCGCTACCAGTATTTACTTTGCTATTTGGTGTTGGGCCTAATAGGTTAAGAAACAAGGTTGGACTACCAACTATAGTTTGTCCATCAGCAGCAAAATTAGTAATTAGCTGTTGAGGTCTATCACGAAAACTTAATATATTAAGCGGCAATTTATCATAAAATAGGCCAGCAGCAGCTTTTAAGACTGTATTTCCACTATTTCCAGGCGAATAAGCCATTGCTAGACGTGGCATTACATTAATAGTCGCGGCTGCTCTTTGGGCCTCAACTCTTAGCCCATAATCAAAACTAAAATTACGTTTTATTAACCATTGATCTTGAGCAAAAGCTGCTACTTGTGCATTTGCGGATCTTACTGCACCAAGTGTAAAATATTGAATTGTTTGTGTTTTTGTTCCATCTAAACGAACTATATTAACATTATTATCAGTAATATCACTATCAGAGCCTAAATAATTTAAGTCTACTCCTATTTTAACATTATGTGTGCCAGAACCAGTTTGTTGAGGGGCAAAAGTATTAGTAATTGCAAATTGGTAACGTTCCGTAATTCGGTTTTCACGATGAAAATAATTTCCATCACGTCTTAAAGGACTAAAAATCATTAAGTCATTTCCCTTGCCTGCTACTTCTGAATTAATGCGTTTATATTGAAATAAAGTTTCAAGCAGAGAACCATTTGATAAAGTGATTCGGTCAACTAAACCTATAGTAAAATCATTACCATTTTGATTAGGAGATACTACTTGAGGGTTAAAAAAGTCTAGTCCAATGTGTTGTAATCTTTTAGTGGAAAAATTTACTGTAGTTGTTAGTGTATGTTGTGGATTAAGAATAAAATCTAACTGAGTAAAACTACGGAATACTTGTCGCTTAATTTCATTAATTGGAGAAGCTAGTCCTCGAACAGGTTTTTTATCTATACTTACTTCAAGCCCCTGAGAAAAATACGCTCGATTTTTTACAATGGGCCCTTCTAAATGTAGTCTTGGTGAAACATTGCTAAATCCAAAAAGTTGACCACCTCTAAACCTAGGTTCAGGAAAAAAGTCTGTAAAATCAAACTTAAATTTATCTCCTCCACGACGAGTTTCTACTTTAGTAACACCGCCTGTAAAACGTCCATATTCAGGCAAATAAGGATTGGTATAAACTTTAATTTGTCCAATAGACTCTAAAGGAATATTTTTAGTAAAATCTCCTGTAGCAGGATCACTACCATCAGCACCATTTATCAACAATGCACTTTGATTTTCACGTGAACCTTTGATACTCACTTTGCCATCAGGAGGACGGATAACATTTGGAATTGTGCCTAATGTAGCGTCAAAATCACGACTTAAGGCAGGAATCATTTTAATTTGTTGTAATTTTAGTTCCCCAGCAGGTTGATCTAATTTTTCTATTGGGTTATCAGACTCAGCTTTAACTTCTACTTCAATACCAACAGGAGAAAGTTTTTCTGATAGTTGAATAGAAGCGCGTCCCATCATTCCACCAACAATTTCTACATTATCTTCAACATAAGGTTCGTGGTTATCAGCAGTGATTTCTAGTCTATATTTAGCTTGAGCAAGACCTGGAAATTGTACTAAACCTTTAGCATCTGTGACTTTTTCGCCTACTTGTTGATCACTATTATTAATTACCGTAAAAACCTTAATTATTGCTCCTGATAGCGGACTACCTTTAGAGTCCAATATTTCAATACTTAAAACACCATTTTCTACTTGTTGAGCATAAACGCTGTTAGATGGAAAAGATATTTCGCTAACGGGAAAAGCTATTGCTAGCAAACAAAAGCTAGCAAAAACACGAGTATATTTTGACCAATTTTTTTTTGTTTTTTTACTAGTTATATTACTACTATTCATAATGCCTATACCTGTTTAATTAAGTGTTTATGTTTGATGCGTAGTGATTAGAGTTAATTTGTTAAATGATTATAAATAATCTTATTACGCATTCATTATTAAAAAAATACTAATGTTATTATTTTAAGTAATTTTTTAAATGAACAACGAGCTATGTTAACAAAAATTTAGTAATTAGAAAAGCTAAACAGAAAAGCTAGTTGTCACAAAAATAACTTATAACCTTTTTATTTAGTTATAGTTAGTATTAAGACTAGACTACTAACTACTCCAACACCTCCTGAAAACTTTGGTTCAATATTTTTGGTAAACAATCTTTTAGTACAGAAATAGATTTTTTTAGATTAAGTAGAAATCTAGCTGCTAAAATGGGATGTTTAGCTAGTTCTACCAGCATTTTAAGGTTATTAACTTCCGCCATTTCATTCATAGCTAAATTAACATTTGGTAGATCTCCACTTGCATCATCACTAATTACCCGTAAAACCGTAGCGGGCAAAGCTTTTTCTTTTGCTGCACTTAGAATTTGGTAGCTTTCCATATCAACAGCAATAGTTTTATAGTTTTTAGCTAGAGATTTTTTTTGATCTGCTTTACAAACTACCCAAGGTAAAGTAATCCCATCGCCTTGATGAATTGTTAAGCTATTAGATTGTAAAGTATTTATAATTAAAGATGTTAATTTTTGATCACAATTAATAGGAGAATCTAAGCTAGCATTATCAGATGGAAGAAAATAGCAATTTTTATAAATAACCAAATCTCCTTGTTGACATTCTTGGGATAAACCGCCAGCAAGTCCAGTTATTATCACAATTTTAGCTTTAGTATTATCTAAAGCTATTTTAGCTTGTTGAGTAGCGTTTTTTGGCCCCATTTTAGTACAAAAAAGCTCCACTAAAGTATTTCCACAAAACCCTTGTCCGCCTAACAATTGGTTTTGATAATTTATCGCTTTCCAATCACTTAAAATCGCTTTTACCAAATTATATTCCAAATCACTAGCAGCAAAAATTGCTACATTTGTCATAGAGAGCCTTTTATTGCTCATCAATTTAGTATTTTAATAACTAAAGTCTGAGCCTAAGATGTGTAATTAATTTAGAGTGTTGCCAGATTGACTATCTGCTAAGGTAGGGATTTTATATAATTTTTCTCTTATTGGTTAATCAAAATAGCTTAGAGTGTTATCAAAAGAATTATTTAAGCTAGTAATTAGTTGCTTATTCTGGGATTTTATCCTTATCTTTTAACTATTTATGACAACATTTAGTGAGCCAGAGAAAACTTTAGCTGATGTGCTGCAAGGTACACGAAACCTTTTGCGACTATCAATTACAGAATATAGCCAATTATTTCAAATATCTAATCAAATTATTGTTGACCTTGAACAAGGCATTCTACCTAATACATTAGATGATAAAATTTTTAGGATTTTATTAGCTAATATTGCAATATCTTATAGCCCAGATCTTTTAGTTATTTTTCTAGCCGCAGCACAAAAAAAGTTCCCTAACTTAAAACTAGATAGTCCTTCGGCTTTATTTGGCAAATTATTTGCCCCTAATTTCACAGAAGATTTATCACTATTTCCTTGGATAAGTAGTGGAACTCGTTTCCGTTGTAGATTGCTTCAATTAACCGATCAAGCTAATGGAATTTTGCTTTGGGCCGAAGACAAAGATACTCATCATCAATTAGTAAGTGTCTGCCCTTCATCAAGTGCTGCATACTTAAATTTAATAGATAATTATACAGTGATTTTTATTCCATCTATTTACTTGTTTCTAAGATTAAATACAACTAAAAGCCAGTTACCTATTCTTTTAACACCTCGTTTTAATGAAAAACTTCCAATTGGCTTGTCTATTCCTCAAGAAGCTTTTCCAGTAAAATCACCTAGTCAAATAGAAGTGCAACAGACTCCAAGACGACTACTAATCTATTCACCTGACAGCCATTCAATAGCAGAAATACAATTCTAGTAGCCCAGCATATTAAATAAAGTGTAACTTAAATAAAATAGCATTAGTGAGACTTAAGCTCTGAAAAGACAATATAACTATAGCCTAATTACACTGTAAACTAAGTAAGTTACTATTTTTTGAATTTCTTAAGTTGGCGCATATAGGGTTAAAACCTTAGTCTATATATCTATTACCCTGTTGGAGCTTTAGATTTAAGAATATAATATTTCTTAGTTTACAGTGCATTTACTTCTCTCTAATTTTGTTTTTATATTTATATTATTTTAATTCTAACCAGTTTTTTCCTGTGTGTACTTCAGCAACTAAAGGTACATCTAAAGAATATACTTGCTCCATTTCATTTTTTACTATTTCTTTTACTTTTTCTATTTCACTTTCTGGCACAGATAAAAGTAACTCATCATGAACTTGAAGCAACATTTTAGCTTTTAAGTTTTCTGCTTTTAAGCGTTTGTAAACATTAATCATAGCTAGTTTTACTAAATCTGCTGCCGTTCCTTGAATAGGTGCATTGATAGCTTCTCGTTCAGCCCTAGCTTGAAGGTTATGATTTTTATTATTTAGGTCGGTTAATCTGCGAATACGTCCAAATAAAGTCCTAACAATGCCATCTTGCTCTCTGCCTTTTCTAGGTATTTCTTCCATATAATGACGAATACCTGTATAAGTAGTATAGTAATTTGCTATAGCTTCTTTTGCTTCACTTCTGCTAATTCCTACACGCTGAGCTAGACCAAAAGCCCCAACTCCATAAGCAATACCAAAATTAGTAGCTTTTGCTAGACGACGTTTGTTTTTTAACTCTTCCTCAGTTTTAGCCCCAAAAACTTCTTTAGCCGTTTTAGTGTGAATATCCTCACCATTCTTAAAGGCTTCTGTCATTTTTTCGTCTTTGGCAATATGAGCAAGTAACCTTAGCTCAATTTGCGAATAATCAGCAGAAAGTAAAACGTGTCCTTCTTCAGCTACAAAAGCTCGTCGGATTTTGCGACCAAGTTCAGAACGTACAGGAATATTTTGTAAATTAGGATTAATAGATGAAAGTCTTCCTGTAGCCGTGCCTACTTGATTCATTGTAGTATGTATCCTACCAGTTTTTACATTAATTAATTTTGGTAGAGCATCAATATAAGTGTTTTTTAGTTTAGCTACTTCTCTGTAATCAATAATCTTTTTAGGCAGTTCATAGTTAGCGGCTAATTCTTCCAATACATCAGCACTTGTTGAAACTTTGCCGGTTTTAGTCTTTCGTGAAACAGCAATATTAAGTTTTTCAAATATATTAGCTAGTTGTGCTGGCGAATTAATATTAAATTCTTCCCCTGCTAATGAGTAAATTTCTTGAGAAAGACGCTTTATTTCTTCCTCAAACTCTTTTGATAACTCTTCTAATATTTGGAGGTCAAGCTTAATTCCTGTCTGCTCCATATCATAAATAATTTCAACTAATGGAAGTTCAAATCTATGATATAGATCTTCTAAACCCATTGTTTTTAATTTGTTATGCAAAGTTATAGTCAGACGATTTACTAAATCTGCTTTATCAAATTGAGAAAAATTTTCTGGACTTATCCCTAAATATTCTTGTGCTAAATCAGTTAAACTATAGCGATTCTCTTCAGGATTAAGCAAATATGCTGCTAATAAAATATCTACCACAATATTTTCTAGCTTAACTTGCCCTGATAAATTCCCATAAATTTGATTAAGTATATTTAAGATATTTTTGCTATCATGAACTCTTTTTGCTAAAAAGCCATTTTCCCAAATATCTTTTAGAGCTAGCAAAGTTTCTTGGTAATCTAACGAAGCTTGGCTAAAGTCAATTTTGTAAGCATTTGTTGGAGAAAGTGAAAAAGAAATTTTGTCAACTTTTTCATTATTTGCAGTCATTTCCAAAGAAAAAGCAAATTCATCACTTGCCCAAAGTTTATCTAAAAAGCTTTTTAGCTCTGTTGGACTAGTAATTTGGTGATAATGCAAGTTTTCTATTACACTGCTATTATTGTCTACGGTTGAAAACAAGTTTTCAGGCTCTATAACAGCAAATTCCTGTGTTAAAGCTCTAAATTCTAACTCTGAAAAAATCTCAAAAGCTGCTTTGTTATTAGGCTCTAATCTACGTAATTTTGATAGGTCAAATTCTACTGGAACATTTGTATCAATAGTAACTAATTGCCGAGCAAGTTTAGCCTTGTCCGCTTGTGTAAGTAGAGCTTCCCTATAAGATTTACGTGAAACTTTTTCAGCATTAGCAATCAAATTATCTAAAGAGTCAAATTCTGCTAGTAGTCCGCTAGCCCCTTTTTCACCAATTCCAGGCACTCCAGGAACATTATCTGAGCTATCTCCAACTAAACTAAGGTAATCTATAACTTGATCAGGACGTACACCTAGCCATTTTTTTACACCTTCAGCATCGTTTAAAACATAGCTTCCCTTCTCTAACCTCATTATAGAAACATTTTCATTAACTAGCTGTCCCATGTCCTTATCACTAGTCAATATAACAACTTGCAGACCTGCGGCAGCCCCTTTTACCGCAAAAGTCCCAATAATATCATCAGCTTCATAACCAGGCTTTTTAATAGCAGGAATATTTAAGGCTTCGCAAACCTTTGCTACATACTCAATTTGTGGGGGCAAATCATCAGGAATTGCCGCTCTTTGAGCTTTATATTCAGGATAAAGTTGATGTCTAAAAGTAGGTTCTATGGTGTCCCAACAAACAGCCCAATAATCTGGCTTATCTTCCTTCATTAGCTTACGTAGAAGCATTGTAAAGCCAAACACGGCATTAGTAGGAAGTCCTTTGCTATTAGCAAGTTGGCGAATAGCAAAAAAAGACCGATAAAGATGCGCCATTCCATCAATTAAAAAGAGTTTTGGTTTGCTCATTAGTCCCCCTAAAAAATAAACCTTTAGACTCTAGCTATATTCCTTTTTTCCATCAAGCTTTCTTAGAAATTGATTCCAAAACAATAAAGCGGTAGAAACAAATTATTTCTACCACTTTATTATATTAATGATAAGTTGGTTTAAAGGGTTTATCTAAAGGCTACCTTTGCATTAGCAGCATTGATCATTCCACCATTAAATAAAACGGTTAGTCTTCTTCCATCAGCAAGTCTAGTTTGAATAGCTTGGAGTTGGTCAGCAGAATTTACTTGGAAAGCTATTTTGCTGGCATCTGCTTTAATTCCAAGGGATTTTAAAAAATCATCAACTTGGTTGCCAAAAACTTGTTCAGGTTTAGCTTGAGCATCTGACAATGGTTTATTACGGTTGGCATCAAATTGACCTTTGGCTGCTGCTAGTCTAGCGGCTCCTGCTGCGTTTGCTTCGGCTGCTGGTGCTGGTGGTAGTTGAGGATTGTTTCCTACTGGTAACCGGTTTAGCTCATAGTTAGAAGTCCCAATGCTTAAAATTCTTAAACCTGTATTAACTTTTCCTTGTGGAGCAGCTTCATCATTCTTTAATGCTCGGTAAGCTTCAGCAACATTACCATAAAGTTCGCGTGGGTCTGGTGATGGTGCTTTTGGATCTGAAAGTGTATCATAAGCTTTACGTAAGCTGTTTAGAGCATCTTTTACTTCTCTACGTGTATCAGCCGACAAATTACGATCATCATTAGCAATATCGGTTAAGTTTTTAGCTAAATTGCCCACATTAGCTTGGAAGTTAGCGCGTGAAGTTAAGTCTTGAGCATAAATATTTTGTACAAATTTCTTTTGAGCATCAGTTAAGCTATTAGCTTCTTTGTAGAAAGAAAGAATTCCTCGTCCATCAAATACAGTTCTAGGTAAAGTTGCTGTGCTTGATGGAGGAAAACTTCCATTATTATTAAATAATGTTACTGATCCTCTATTACCATCAAAAGTAACTGTAGAATTAGCGGTTTGGCCTCCAGCAGTGCGGGTTGTTCTGGTAGAAGCACCATTAAAAGCATCTGCTGGTAAGTTTAAGTTGTTGCGCAATACATTATTTACTTGTATGTCATCACCTTTAGCAGTTTTACTAGTAGCAATTTGTTGTTTTAATGCTCTTATAGCATCAGCAGCATTTGGTGTTGCTGGGGCGGTTGGTGCAGTTGGCGCGGTTGGGGTTGTTGGTGCAGGTTTTACATTAGTGTTATTTGTAGTGTTATTTGTTGCTGCTATACCAGAAAAAGCAACTTTTGCATTAGCAGCATTAATCATTCCACCAGCAAAAAGTGCTGTAAGTTGTCTTCCATCTGGTAAGCTAGCTTGGATAGCTTGGAGTTGGTCAGCAGAATTTACTTGGAAAGAAATTTTCTTAGGATCAACATTTCCTGCTCCAATAGATTTTAAGAAATCATTGACTTGGTTGCCAAAAACTTGTTCAGGTTTAGCTTGAGCATCTGACAAAGGTTTATTACGATTTACATCAAACTGACCTTTAGCTGCTGCTAGTCTGGCTGCTCCTGCTGCATTTGCATCGGCTGTTGGGGCTGCTGGTAGTTTAGGGTTATTTCCTACTGGTAAGCGATTTAGTTCATAATTAGAAGCACCAATACTTAAAATATTAAGTCCATCATTAACTTTATCTTGTGAAGCAGCAGGGTCATTTTTTAACGCACGGTAAGCTTCAGCAACATTACGATAAAGTTCGCGGGGGTCTGGTGCTGCTGCATTTGGGTCTGAAAGTGTGTCATAAGCACTACGCAAACTGCTTAAAGCATCATTTACTTCTCGACGGGAAGTTTCAGAAAGCTTTCCAGGGTCATTAGAAATATCAGTAAGATTTTTAGCAAGGTTATTTACATTAGCTTGATAATTAGCTCTTGATGTTAAATCTTGTTTATAGATATTTTGTATAAATTGTTTTTGGTCGTTTGTTAAAGTGTTAGAATTTCTATAAAAAGAAAGTATTCCTTCTTTATCAAATACACTTCTAGGTAAAGTTGCAGTGCTAGATGGGGGAAAACTTCCATTGTTATCAAATAAAGTTACTGCGCCTTTTCCGTTTTCAAAAGCAACTCTTGAACTAGTGGTTTGTCCAGCAGCATTACGGGTTGTTGTTGTAGCACCATTAGCAACAGAATCATTAGAAAGGTTAAAATTCCTATTTAGTAAATTATTAACTTGATTATTGTTGCCTCGTGTAATTTGGCTGCTGTTGATTTGTTGTTTTAAGGTGTTAGCAGGGTCGGTTATAGGAGTAGGAGTAGGTTTTGCACTTGTGCTAGTGTTATTGTTTTTTAACGCTCCTGTCCCTCTTTTCATAGGGGCGCAGCGTTGGTTGTAAACTTCTTCTGCTTGTTTTTGCTGTGCTTTAGCAACTGACAAAGGCTTTGTTCCATTAGCTTCTTCTTTTTGTACTTTTAAGCCAGCTAAAGAACCTTGTTTTTCTGCTGCTTTATTCTCAGTAGCATTATTGTTAGTATCAATTCTATTAATATTATTATTACTTATGTTATTGACTGCCATAACTTTTCTCCCTTAAAAGTTTTTAATTGAAAATTTTGATCTCAAGTTAAATAAATCTTTTGGCGATAAATAAAAAATTTTGGTGACTAAATTGATTAGAAATTTTAGTATTTCAATAAATTTGTTGTGCTTTTGTAAAATATATTCCTAAAAAACTTTTTTCTTCATAAAAATTTTTCCAGATTTAGCAAAAATTTTTTAGGATTTATCCAAAAATTACAGCTATTTACTTAATGTAAAAAAAATTTTACACGCTAAAACTACTAAAATAGTTAAATCTTTCATAAAATATCGCAACATTTATTTAGAGCAAACCGATAACTGAATGAATATCCATTCATAATTTTTTTCTTAATATTTTAATATTTTAAGTTGGTGCTACCAATTAAATACTGGTAAAAGGAAAGGGAAGCTTAAATGTCGATAAGAAACGTACAAAATGATAGTGCTGCTCAAGTTAATGATTTAATGAAGCAATTAGACACTTTTCAAGGTAAAAGTGAACAAAAAAGTGTTAAATCTGATTCAAGTCCAATATTATCAATGCCAGATCCAGGCCAGGCACAACGTTTAGCCGGCCAATTTGCTCGTTCACGTGTTAGTTTAGGAAGTTCTATCCGTCAACAACAGCTAGCTGGACTCTTAAGCACTAGTGCTAAAAATTCTCCTGAAGCCCTTAATCGCTCAATAGCTCAAATTTCTAATGCTGCTAAACAAACTGATGGTATTCGACAAGCAAGAACAGAAAATTCTTTAGCGACTGCTCAACAAATAATCAATAACGGTACTCGTGAAGAACGTGACATGATTGGAAGACCTATTAATCAAACCAGTGATGCAGTTGCAAGCAACCCAACTTTAGACACATTAAATAAAATCTTAGACACTTTTACGCAAATTATTGATTTAATGAAATCAATGATTCAAGCCTTACGCCAAGGCCAACAATCTAGCGAACCATCCACACCAGCACCTACTCCACAACCTGATCAAGGACGTACAGAACCAACTCCTGTTCCTAGCCAACCAACCCCAACTACACCAACTCCTGCTCCAGGTGGCAATGCAAATAATGAAATTGCAACAGCCCGAGAAAGATTAACCCAAATAGGTTTTGCTGGTAGCACAATGCGTCAAATTACTGATAGTGCTGCTGTTAAAATGTCCAAGCTTAATGATAATCTATTAGGCGAACTTGCTAGAGGCGGTGCTGACAATGAACGTGCTTTTGCTCGTAAAATTGATGGATTACCACAAGATGCGCTTGATAAACTAGTTGGTCTTCCTGAAGCTGACCAAACACGTATTGCTAAACTTAGTAGTCAACAAATACTTACCGAATTAAGTAAAGCTACACCAGCACCAGTTCCTACACCTACACCTACTCCAACCCCAACTCCAACTCCAACCCCAGGAGCCGATATAGCAGCAGCCCGAGAAAGATTAACCCAAATAGGTTTTGCTGGTAGCACAATGCGCCAAATTACTGATAGCTCTGCTGTTAGAATGGCAGGACTTAATGATAATCTATTACGTGAACTTGCAGCAGGTAACGCTGACAATGAGCGTGCTTTTGCTCGTAAGATGGACGCTTTACCACAAGATACATTTGATAAATTAAAAGCCTTAGAACCAGGCGAACAAAGCAGAATTGCTAAATTAGCTGGCGATCAAATCATTGAAGAAATTAAGAAGAAAACCCCAGCACCAACTCCTACACCAACCCCCACTCCAACCCCTACACCAGGTGGTGATGTAGCAGCAGCCCGAGAAAGATTAACCCAAATAGGTTTTGCTGGTAGCACAATGCGCCAAATTACTGATAGTGCTGCTGTTAGAATGGCTAAACTTAATGATGGTTTATTAGGCGAACTTGCAGCAGGTAATGCTGATAATGAGCGTGCTTTTGCTCGCAAGATTGATGGCCTACCACAAGATGCTTTTGATAAGCTAGCTGGCCTTGGAGCAGCAGATCAAACCCGTATTGCTAAACTTAGCAGTCAACAAATACTTGAAGAACTTAAGAAAGCTAACGGGCCAACACCAACACCTACTCCAGTACCTACCCCAGGCCCAACACCTACTCCAACACCTACTCCGGGTAAAGCAGCAGCTTTTTCCAATGCAGTTGATGTAATACTTGGTCGTAAGCCAGCAACCGAAGCAGAAAAATCTGCTGCCACAGAAGTATTAAAACAAGAATTTGTCACCAAAGAACTAAACAATACTCGTAGCCGTCGTACTGATCCAACATTACTTAATGATAAGTTCCCTAAAGATAAAGAGCTTGTTGTAGGTGCTAATGGTGATAAGAAAGTATTTTGGAATGCTTATGATAACCTACACTTCTTAGCACGTCACACATCAGAGCATTTTGACACTGCTGATATTAAAGCTAAGAACGGATTCTGGCCTGCTGGAACAAGTATTCAAGATATAAATAGATACCTTGAAACAATTGCTACAACTTATGGTAAACAAATAGAGCTACCTAGAGCAGGATCTACAGGCCCAGGATTTAAGTACTTTGAATTTGAATTGCCAGAAAACAAAGATATTAGAGTTTCTGTTGGAATTCAAAGCGATGGTCGTATTACTAGCTTCTTTGCTTTATCTGGCCCTGGTGTAACTAACTTCTCTGATAGTGAAGCCAGAAAACTCTTAGGTGCTATTGGTAAAGCTTAAAACAAGCGAAAGATGTTCTAAAATCTGACAAGATCTAGCAGGTGTGCGAGTGTTTAACTTGCACACCTGTTTTTGCTTGTTTAATATTTATTAGCAACAAATTTATTTCGAGATAATTTTTTATGCTCAAACTTATTTTAAGCACATTTCTAGCACTTAACTTAGTTTTATTTGATAGTTGTGAAACAGCTAACAATAAGGAAAACAAAGAAAACAAAGAAAACAAAGAAAACAAAAAGGCTGTTGAAACTACTAAAACCTCTAAAACTGACAAATCAAGTGAAACTTCTGAGCAAGCTACAAAAACAACTAAAACCCCTACAAATCAAGCAACAAACACTTATAATGCAATAGAAATAGTTTTAGGGCGCAAATCTGCTAGTAGCCAAGAACAGGCCGAAGCACTAAAACTAGTTAAATCTACTTTATCAAGTAAAGAATTAAAAAATAATAGGAATAAGCGTAATGATCCTAACTTATTAAAGGATCGTTATCCTAAAACTACTGAATTATCTGTTGGTAATCCAAAACAAGATGTTTTTTGGACAGCTTATGACCGTTCTCATTTTGCGGCTCGTCATTTAATGGATTATTTTGATAGCACAGATATAAAAGGGAAAAATAGCTGGTGGCCCTCAGGAACAACAATTGAAGAATTAGATAGCTATTTACAAAAAGCTATAGAAAACAATAAACAAAGTATTTATTTGCCTAACCCAGCCAAAACAGGCTCAGACTTTAAATTTTTTGACTTTAACTTACAACTACCTGATAAAAGCAATATCCGTGTTTCAGTAGGTTTAACTAGTGAAGGACGTGTAACTAGTTTCTTTCCTAAAACAGGAAAAAACATTATTACTTTATCAGAAATAGACGTAAAAAACTTACTTACTGCGATAGGAAAACGATGATGTATAAATCCGTGTTTTTTTCTTTATTACTATTATCTTTACTTAATATAGGTTGTAATAATTCAAATAACCCTCAACCTACAAATAGTCCTCAACCTAATACTACTTCTAGCCCTCAACCTAATGCTACTTCTAGTCCTGAAGCTAATTCTACAAATGAACCTACTCCACAACCTTCTACAACACCAGATCTTTCAAAATCAGATCTTACTTCTAAATTACCTCCTCAACTAGCAGGAAAACTTACTCCAGAGCAGTTAAAGCAAATCGAAGAATATAAGAAAAACCCTCAAGCATATATAAACAATAGGACTGCTCCTGTAAATTTTGCTAGACAAGCTAAAGCAATCAATGACCGATTACGTTTATTTGGAGAAGAATTAAAAACTTCTCATAGTCCAGAACAGCAAAAAGCTTTAATGGAAAATGTGCGCCAAACAATAAAACCTTCTTACGATTTAATGTCTAACTTAAATAGTCAAACACCTTTACCTAAGCCTGAGCTAGCAAAAGCAATGCTAAATGCTTGTTCTAAACTTGACAAAGCCTTAGCAACTGGTGATCCTAAAACTTTACAACCTGTTTTAGAAGAATTTAACTCAGCGTATAACTCTTTAAAAGATGAATTTCTACGCTAAGTATTTTATTGATATTGTAATAGCTTAGGTAATATTATAATGTAGCTTAAGCTATTACAAACAGTTCTAAATTAATATTGTCAAAGAAGTTTTATCCGTTATACAAAAGAGATATCTTAGCTGTACCATTGTTAAACTTATGTTAAAATAGGCAACTTAAAAAGCAGATTAAGCAGGCACAATTTATAAGCTTACTAATATTTTACACTTGTGGAGGCAGACGGATGAAGGAGTGTGCCTATTGTAATAGTTGTTTTGAAGATGATGTAAAAACTTGTCCTAAAGATAACCAACCCTTAATAGATTCGTTTGCTGGTAGTCGTGTACTCGACACTAAGTATTTATTAGAAACCTGCATTGGTCGTGGAGGTATGGGAGCAGTTTACCGAGCTAAACATGTCCATCTTAACCGCCCTTTTGCTATTAAAACTGTTTTGCCAGAATTTGCTAGCCGTGATCCTCAAGCTAAAGAGCGTTTTCTTCAAGAAGCCCAAGCCGCTGCTGCAATTCAACATCCTAGTGTAGTGGCAATTACAGATTTTGGAGTAACATCAGATAAACTATTTTACTACGTAATGGAATATATTGAAGGCAAAAGCCTAAGTGAAGAATTACGTAAACATGGTGCAATGTCTCCAGAAAGAACCTATAAAATTTTTAAGCAAGTCTTAGCTGGTGTTGGGGCTGCTCATCGTTTACATATGGTTCATAGAGATCTAAAACCTTCTAATATAATGCTAACTACAATTTCTAACCCTCAAGATGATTTTAAGGTACTTATCCCACTTAATGATGAGCCTGAAGACAGCAAAGCTATGGATAATGAGCTAGCTAAAGTAGTAGATTTTGGATTAGCACGCTTTATTAATAGTGCTGTTGGTCGAGGTGCAGATTTACAGGAAGGAGGTTTAGTAGGTTCTCCACTCTATATGTCCCCAGAACAATGTGAAGAAGCTAGTAGTGTTGATGAACGTTCTGATATATATAGCTTAGGTGTAATTCTTTATCATATGTTAACAGGAGAGGTGCCATTTAAAGGAAGTTCTTTAACTGCAATACTAAGCGCACATTTATTAAAAGAACCTCCTCCACTGCGAAGTATTAAGGGAGAAATTCCAGAAAAATTAGAGAAAGTAGTCTTAAAAACACTAGCGAAAAAACCAAATTTACGATATCAAAGTATTTCTGAATTTGCTGAAGATTTTGAATCAGCAATGAGTGTTTATTTAACTCCTGAAGCACAAAAACTTAATGTTATTATGCAGACTATCCCACCTGCTTGTGAGGTTTATATTGATGATGAATATCGTGGACGTACAGGCCCGGAAGGAAAATTAGTAATCAAAGGTCTAACGGCTGGAACCCACCAAGCTAGAGTTATCTTAAAAGGTTATTTAGAATGGTCACAATCCTTTAGTGCTGCTTCTGGAGATTTTAACTTAAAAGCAACATTACAAAGAAAAGAAGATGTAGAATTAGCAAAAGCTAAACCTTCTACAAAACCCATTGCTAAAAAACCCATTGGATCAGCATCTACAAGTGAAGTGGCTGATAGTGTTTACTATCGTTCTATTCCTAACCAACCAGCAGAATTATCTTACTTAAATGCCTTTCTAGCTGTTTTAGCTACTTTAGCTACTTTAGGAATGGTTAATATTTTTGAACATATTGATCCTTTATCTGCAAGTATCAGCCAAAGGATATCTATACCTATTGAACCTTTAATGAGTTCTATGGTAATTCTTACAGTAATTGTTTTTAATATTTCTGTGCTTATTCCAGATACACTCCCATCATATCGTAATAGTATTCCTTTAGGTAGGATGTTTAACTTTGCTAGTTTACTATTAGTAGTAATCATAATTTTCCCTCTTTTAGTAGGAATAATATTTAAGTTTAGTGGGGATACAAACTTAGCCCCTCCTATAGCCTGGTTTGGAATGCGTGCGTTGATTATTGTGTGTTGCTTGTTACTACAACAACGTGTTAAATCTAAAGGTAAAGTAGGATTTTTAATCTAATTTTTACTAATTAAGTTTTCTTTGTTCTTTGTTCTTTGCTGTAATCGCTAAATATCAAAAGTTAGTAGGTTTTCTAGGGAGGAAAAATTAGTGTCAGCCGAACCAAGCTTATCTATTGAGCGAACATTACAGCTTTATGAGCGCAAACTACAAATGTATGCAGCACGAGAGCGAATACTAGAAAGAATTAACCCAGAAATTAATAAAGCTATTGACTTAGATAAATTTCTACAAGCTACGGTAACTGAATTAGGTAAAATGATGGGAGTAGACCGTTGTGATATAATGGTCTTACGTAAAGATGCAGAATTAAAAATTGGTCATGAATATCGTGCTGACAATTCTGTTGCTTCTTCTTTAGGCTTAAGCTTACCTGTAGATTTCCAGAGTTTAAGCCGTTCTATTAAATTAACAGCACCTATTGCAATCAATGATACACAAAACTCTAATAATTTTCTTTTCCGCCAAATAACAGAAAAAGTGCAAACTCGTTCACTCTTAGTAGTCCCAATCAGTTTAGCTAGTGAACCTTTAGGCTTTCTAGGCTTTCACCAATGTCAATTTGTCCGTAGTTGGGTAAAAGATGAAATAGAATTTGTGGAATCCATTGCAAGATTAATTGCTGTAGGCTATCAATACACTCGTATTTATCAAGAAAAAGAAAAAGAAGCTGAAATTAATAAAGTTTTACTAGAAATTGCTAATGATATAAATGTACAACGAGATCTATCTACAATAACAGCACATACAGTAAAAAGATCTTTATCGCTTCTTAAAGCAGATTTTGGTTGTTTAGGTTTGCTAGATTCCGCTAAACAAATCTATTTTGATGCAGTTAGCCCTGCAACAGCAGATCGAGTAACTTCATTTTTTAGTAAAAGCCTTATTCCTTTACCACTAAATGACTACCCTTTACTAAAACGTTCTTTTGCAGATAAGCGAACTTTAGTAATACAAGATACAGACACAACAGAAATTTCTAAATTTTACTTACAAAAACTTTTTATAGGCCAAGCAGCTTTAATAGTTCCTCTTTTAATTAATGAGCGAGTTTTAGGAATTTTAGCTCTGATTTGGTCAGAAGCTAGCCGAGCATTTACAGATTTTGAAGTAAAGCTAGCTGAAGGTATTGCTAGCCAAATTGCTATTGCTATGGAACGAGAGCAATTATCAACAGAAGTTTTACAACTAAGACGAGAGTTAAAAGGCCAACAAGCTAATAAAATGCTGATAGGTTCAAGCGAAAAAATTCGCCAAATCATTACTATGGCACTAGATGTAGCTGAAACTAACAGCACTGTACTTTTAGAAGGCGAAACCGGAACAGGAAAAGAAGTATTAGCTACTTTAATTCAACAAAATTCTTCTCGTCGTGAAGGGCCTTTTGTAAAAGTAAATTGTGGAGCAATTGCAGAAAGTTTGATGGAATCAGAACTTTTTGGACATGAAAAAGGTGCTTTTACAGATGCTCGTAATCGTCGTATTGGACTTTTTGAAGAAGCAAACTTTGGTACTTTATTTTTAGATGAAGTAGGTGAACTTAGTCCAGCAGCACAAGTAAAACTTCTAAGAGTATTAGAAGACAGCACTTTTACTCGTGTAGGAGCAAATGAAACAATTAAAGTAGATGTTAGGATTATTGCAGCAACTAATGTTGATCTAAAAGAAGCTATTGAACGAGGGCGTTTTCGTGCAGATCTTTACTATCGTCTTAATGTTTATCCAATCCGTTTACCAGCCTTAAGAGATAGAAAAGAAGATATTCCACTCCTAGCAATGCACTTTTTAGAGTTACATAGCAAAAATACGGGTAAACCTTTTTCTGGAATTTCAGATGATGCACTACAACTCTTAAAAGCTTATGACTGGCCAGGTAATGTGCGAGAGTTAGATAAAGTAATTCAACGTGCAGCAATTTCAGCTAAAAGCCGCGTTTTAACAGTAACAGACTTTCTTTCTATAGAAGCATTTCAATCATTAGTAACAGAAAAGTCAACCGAAAAACTAAAATTAGAAATTGAATTAGGAACGCCTATAGAAATAGTAGAACGTCGTTTGATTGAGCAAACCCTAGCCTACACGCAAGGCGATAAATCTCGTGCAGCTAATATGTTAGGCATTGGAAGAAAAACTCTTTACCGTAAGCTAGAAGAATATCAAAAAGAAAAATAACCTACCCCATTTAGTCTAGTTCTACACCAATTGGTGTAAAAATTTCTCTTGCAACTTCTTTTCTTAGTCAAGAATCTCTACTAACAAAATTTTTAAGAGAGTTAATTGTTTTATTAACTCTTTTAATGGCACTAATTTTAAATTATTTAATTAAAACCAAATAATTCTTCTTTTGGCATAGCAATTGTTGGCTAGCTTTCGGCTAACCTATGACTTTTTGGTAATACTTAGGAGTGTTACATGAAAACTTGTCCTGTTTGTAACCGTAATTATTCTGATCATATGAAATATTGTTCTCGTGATGGAACCACACTACAAACGGGTATTTTATTAACTGTTTGCCCAGAATGTGGAATAAATTATCCTAATAAAACTACTTGTCCTATTCATAATTTAGAGTTAGTAACCTACAGCCAAAAAGCTAATCCAACAGCTAATTTTTGTAATTTATGTAATCAATTCTATCCTTTAGCTACTCAAAATTGTCCTTTACATGGTGTTGAACTACAAGTTAAAACCCTTAATAACAAAGGTGGATTTGAATCATCTATTGATGTGTCACCTGTTGTAGCTAATATTTTAGAAGAAATCACTAGTTCAAAACTAAATGAGTCAGAAAACCCTGGGGCAAATAGTTTTGTAACAGAAAAAACTGTTGTTACTTCAAATTTAGAAAACACCCCTCCATCAGCTAGTATTGAAACTAAAAATTTAACGGCTCCGGCAGTATTGCCTTTTGATACTCTAGGTAAATATGCTGTAAGTCATTTTTCTTCTTCAGCAGATCGTAAACTATTTGTAGCCTTAGCCTTAATAGTGCTTTTATCTATAGCAGGGTTTGCTGCTTATAGCCTTCCTTATGCTTTAGAATGGGCAAAAGTATCTGCTGATACAGAAGAAACTTCTACTATTACAGAAAACAAACCTGTTAATAATACGGTGGAAGAAATAAATAAAACTATAGAACCTTTAGCAAGCCCAACAGAGCCAACAAATAATAGCCAAGTTATTCCAGATTTAACAAATCCTGTAAATTCAACAACTTCAAAAGATAAAACTACTAATGTTACTCCTAAAAAGATAGATGTTAGTAATAAATCTTTATCATCTGAGCCTAATAAAAAGCCTACAACTACCATAACTGCTAAATCAAAAACTACAATCAACCCATCTAAAACTAGTTATCCTAATAAAACTACTAAAGTTGAGGCTGTAAATTCTGGTGCAAAACAACCAGTTGTTGCTAAAAACCAAAAATCAACTAATGAAAAATCAACTGTTGTTGAAAAAAGCAAATCATCATCTTTGCCTAGCAAAGAAGCTTCAGCAAATTCTTCCACTAATAAACCAAAAGTGGCGGATCAAAATACAGCAAAAAGTCCTGCAAAATCACCAATTAGAACTTGGGAACCTTCTGTAACAACAGCAGAAATTAAATACCCAAGCCGACAAAAAGCAAAAGTAGTACTTAGTATTGCTAATAAATCCCGTTTACAAACTAGTAATGGTTATATTTATCAATTTGACCTTGTTGTCAGAGAATTAAATGGCGTTGGAATAAATTGGAACTCTACATCAGCTTATAAAAGCAGTTACTCAGGAAATAGTGATGCAGTTTCTAATTTTTTAGATAGAAGACTAGCACCTAACGCGACAGAACGTTATCGTATGTCCATAAGAATGACAGGACATTCTATTGAAGATTGGTTTGGAGAAATAATTTATAAAGGCTTTGGAATTGACGAAAATGGAAATTCTGTAGAATTACGAGGCTCTTTAGCTTTAGATAATTCATTCTAAAGATTAATAATTTTCCTTAGTAGATTTTTGGGGCCACTTTACCAGTGGCCTTTTAGTTTTTAAAATTTAATTCTTTCTTGCCTCAAAAATTAAACACCCATATACTAAGAAATACTTCAATTAATCTTAATAAACACAATTATTAAATATCAGAAATAGAAAGGTGTATAAATATGGCTTCATTTGTAGAAGAATATAAAGCAAAACATCAACACCCAATTAATAAACTTACTCATACTATTGGTATCCCAATGATAGTTATTTCACTAGTAGTAGTTTTTTTTAATTGGAAATTAGGGCTTACTTTATTTATAGTTGGTTGGATTTTGCAATTTATTGGTCATGCCTTTGAAGGTAATATGCCTGCATTTTTCTCAAACCCTATTTATCTATTGATCGGCCCTCTTTGGTTTTTGAAAAAAGTTTTTGGCAGTAGTATTGAAGCTAAACCGCAAACACAGCAAAATAAATAACTTATAAAACAGCTATCCTATGAGTCGTTATTTTGCTAGATTAATTTTCTACAAAACTACCTGTGTGTGTTTTTACGTTAACAACAATTTTTCCTAAATTAGTTTTGCGTAAAAATTTAGCTTTTTTACTAACTACATCTGAAGTAAAACTGCTGCCTAAACCTTTTTGGGGAAGTTTAGGAAGTTCTCTTAAAGGCAACATATTATCTGAACTAGAATAATTAGGCTCACCCCAGCCAAATCCATCTATTTGCCAAAGTGCTGCACTCCACCAAGCATAATCATGTTTAGCTTGGTCAAAAGCTTGATTTGGTAATACAGTTGTTACACCTAAGATTTTTGTCCCAAAGATTTCTCGATATTTTATAGATTCTGCAATTTTTGATGGGTAAGTATCATCAAATTCCCCATTGCGAATTTGAAAAGACTCAAGTAAAACTAGGTCATTACTACCTAAAATACAGGCTTCTCCAGCAGGATTTCCTCCACCTAATTTATTAAGCGGAACCCTTTTAGCCTCAAATAAATCTTGCAGGTTAAAAGCATTTAGAAAAGCACTTAAACCAAATTTACGAATCACTTTTATAGCAGCATTTTGATGGCTACGATTAACGCCATAATCATAACCTGCTTCATCTAGAAAAATTCCCACTACTCCCATATCAGCCCAAAGACGCACCCGGTTTTCTATTTCTGCTAAAGATAAATTTTGGGAATTACCTAAATCTACATAGCCATAAACACGAGTTTGTTTTTCTGACTGGCTGAGTCGGCTAATTATCTGACGTGTATTTTCATGCTCTACCGGCCCTGCTCCTTGAGGTTTACGACCTAAAACAATGTCTTTAAATTCTAGTCCATCTCCAAAAACTACTATGTCATAGCTAGAGAAAATACTTGTAGCCGTTGCTAAATCCCCTTTTGCTCCATTAACTAAACTTGGAAAACCATAATAAATAGCAAGTTTAGGTGGCAAAGGAATTTGTTTATTGTCTGTTTCAACTATAGATTTAGTTGTAGATTTAGTTTCCTGTACACAAGCTATTAATAAACTTAGACTTAGCAGCCAAGTAATCAATATCCATCTTTTAGTAGCAAACATTTTTACTTTATTAAACATAGCAAGTTACAATCTAAAAATTAAATTTTGGTTGATTAACTTATTAGAAAAATGCAATTTATTAGTTTTTTCCAAGCTTTTTGGGTTCTATTTGTTTTCTACTTACTTTTTTTTTGGCTACCCAAAAAACTATTATCTAAAAAAGAAAATTTTCTTACACAATTAATTAGTGGTTATCTTTATACTACACTAGTAATCTTTTTAGGTGTTCACCTCTTAATCTATCTTAATATATTAAACTGGTTAACTTTGCTTTTGTGTTATTTATTTTGGCCTTTTGTAATTTGGTTTAGAAATACTTTTTGGCAAACACAAACTTCTATTAGTTCTTATTTAGCAAGCAAATTTCTGCAATTACTTGATTTAGTTGAATTTAGTAGCTTTACAAAAACTTTTCCAGAATACTTAAAAACTAAATCAAAAGAAACTTACTTAAAATTATTTACGAATCTAGGAAAATTTAATTTTTCTAACCCTAACACTACCTTAGCAGTTTTAGCAATAGCTACTCTGCTTGGATTTATCTTGATTTTTCGGTTTTCTCAGCCATTGCAGGAATTAAGATTTGCTAGATCAGATAGTTATCAAACTTTACTAGAATCTTGGCAAATAATTTTAGGTCAACCTTCAAAAATAACTTTTTATTCTAGTATAGTTGCTAGTCTTTCAAGTCTAACTGCAATTAATCCATTACAAACTATAAGATTCTTTTCTCCAATATTAGGTATTTTTCTAGTTTTTATGCTTGCTTTAACTATTTGGCAATTAACTAATCAAAAAAATATTGGGTTAATTGTTAGCTATATTTTAGGTGCTTATACTTTTTCTTTTCCTATTGATAGAAAAATTACTAATTCACCATCTTTTTTATCAATAATAAATAATTATTTAGAAAAAAGTATGACTCAACAAATGTTTGCTGAAGAAACGACTTTAGCAACAATTTTTTCACTTTTAGCAATTATTTCTTGGTGTCAAGCCATAGAAGGAAGACAGAAGTTAACCTTTAAGCAAAACTTATTTAATAGCATTGTTTGCCTACTTTTGTTAACTTTAACTTTTCCATTGTTGCTAATTCCTACTTTTTTAACTATGGCTATTTTGTTGGTTTATCGCCCTTTAGCACTACTTATATTTAGCTTTTCATTAGCAAGCCTTGTTATTTTACCAATAGTTAAAGAACCTACTCAAATTTTACCTAAAGAACTTATCTTTATTTTGCCAATTGCTTTAATTTTATTTGTTAGCATTTTCTGTCAATTAATTAATTATTTTCTAAAAATATTTACTAATAAATATAATGAAATTATTTTAGTTTTATTTTTTATTATTTTAGCAAGTTTATTTTTACCTTCTGTACCTAAGTTTCAATACTTAGAGTATGATATTACAGCAAGAAAAACCTTAGAAATTTCTGAACAATATCCTAAAAAACAATGGCTAATTGTTGCACCCGTTGAACAACTAGCTAGCAGTTATGGTAAGGGTTGGTATCAAGACTTAGCCGAGTTTGTAGAAAAAAATCAGGAAAAAGCAGCAAATCCAGACTTTTACTTATCTAGCACATTAGAAACTTTTATTTTTGTAGAAAAAAAACCTTTTATAGTTTTTGATAGTGAGCCTCTTTTAGTTCCCTTTGCAACATTAACTGACCCAACTTATCGTTATTATCGCTCTTTAGCAGGTCGTGCTAGCCTTGAGCAGCAAGCTTTAATCTTGTGTGAAACCTACCGTAAACTTCATCCAGAAACTAAAATTTATTACGAGGATGAAGTATTAAGAATTTATTATCTACCTAAAATTATAAATTAAAAGGAGTCTTAACTTATATGCCTAAAATCTTAGTTACTAAGCAAAATCACATTACTACTATTACTATTAATCGCCCAGAACAAAAAAATGCTATTGACCAAGAGGCAGCAGAATTACTAATGCAAGCTTGGTTAGATTTTCGAGATGATGATAATCAATATGTAGCAATACTTACTGGAGTAGGAGACACATTTTGTGCTGGTGCAGACTTAAAAAGTTATGTTACTCAAGCAAAAAGTTTTCCTTGGTCAAAAAATAAGCTACGTCGATTTATTTATAATGGCCCCGGCTATATGGGCTACACTCGTCAAACAGATATTTTTAAGCCTATAATTGGTGCAATTAATGGCGGAGCATTTGCTGGCGGCTTAGAGCTAGCCTGTTTAACAGATTTTCGTATTGCTTCAGAAACAGCCGAATTTGGCGTATTATGCCGGCGTTGGGGTGTTCCTTTGGTAGATGGTGGAACTCAACGATTGCCACATATTGTAGGCTTAGGCCATGCAATGGAGTTAATCATCACCGGCAAACGTATAGATGTTCATCATGCTTACCGTATTGGCCTAGTTAATGAAATAACTCCAGCTAACGAGCTTATGAACCGTGTTTATAAAATGGCTGAAGAAATTTGTTCTTTTCCACAAACAGCTATCCGCACTGATAAACAAGCTCTGTTAAATGGCCTTGGTACAACACTAGACGAAGGATTACGTATAGAAGCCCAGCTAGGACAATATGCTTTAGCAAGTGAAGATATGGAAGAAGGATTAAAAGCCTTTCAAGAAAGGCGAAAACCAAATTTCTCTCAAACTGACTAACTTTATCTATTTCTTGCAGCTAGTTTTAAACTATTCATTGACAAAACGCTAAAATATCAATATATACTTACAGGATTTTCAGCAATTTAATTTATTAGTTTAACCAAGGAGGATAACTACTATGGCGGCTCCAAAAGGTGGCGCAGGAACAAACAGACCAGCAGAAAGTGTATCAGATGAAGTAAAAGATCTAGCAGCAAACGTTACAGATCAAACAGAAACTCAACAAGCAGATTCATCTGAAGAGAAAAAAGATGAAGCCTCAGAATAATTAATAATACTTAAGCTATATAATTTATTAGTTTTTGGCTTTGTATCTGAGTTTTAACTTAAATTGAGGCAGAAAATATAAAGTATTAGTTTTCTGTCTCAACAATTAAATACTTAAAATTACTTAAGATTTCTTCATGGACAACGCAAATAGCCCAATTTCTGAAAAATATAAAAACCTTGATTTACTGATAAACTCAGAACTTTCAACCATAAAAAAAGACTTTCCTTGGACACATTTTATTTTAGATAATTTTATTGAAACAACTTCTTTTAAGCAGTTTCAAAAAGCTATTTTTTCTAAACAACATACTTTTTCAATTCAAGAAAATGACCCTCACCAAATACAATTTGCAGTATTAGAATACATACCTTTAGCTAAGATTTTTTACTCAGTAGAGTTTAAGTCTATTTTAGAAACCCTTTCAAATACAAAATTAGCTATTAATACTAAAAATTATGTTCAATTAAGACATATGGATCCAGATTCTCCAGAATTTCCACCACACATTGATGATATGGGGTTTAGATCAGTAGTAACAATTTACTATTTATCTCCTGATTGGAAAGAAGACTTTGGAGGACAACTTTGTCTTCATAAAAACAAGATTGGGGATGAAGACCAAACAGTTTTTATTAACCCAATTGAAAATAGGTTAGTAATATTTTTTTCTGATGATACCAATTGGCACAGCATTAAAAAAGTCTATGACTGGGAAAGATATACAATTTTAAGTGAGTGGCTTGTTAAGGAAAAAAAATAAAAATGCTAGGTGCGCGGGCAAAATGCCCGCGTCCTTAGGTTAAATAGCTATAGCCGTAAGACTTATTTCTATTGGGTCTGAGCTAGCTTGATTTGCTGGTAAAACTACTATAATTGATGAACCTTGATAAACTCTTTCAAAACCTTCTTCAGATTGTGAAACAGAAAAAACCGGGTAAATCCACCAATCAACAGCTTTGTTTGAATTTAATTTAACTGCTAGCCTAAAATATTCATCTGTTAAGCTTAATTGGTCTTGTTTTTTAACAACACCTTGCCAGTTAAGGCGATGTTGTTCATCTCCAAAGCGAAAATAACGGTCATGTGCATCTCCAGCTAACAAATTAATATTAAATTCAACAGCTAGACGACCTGCAAAATTATCCTTTAGAAACAATTTACTTGTTATTGTGTCGCTATTTCCTTGAAAAATAAATGTTTGTTCCAATTCAATAGTTTCTGCCAAATTAATTTTTGCTAGATTTAATGTGTGTTTAACTGTAAATTCACATGCTTTTTCAAGCTCAGTTAAAGTTAAATGCCCTGATTGAGCCAGTAAAACTTTTCCATCTAATTGCTGAGTAGCAAAATCAGATAAACTTGTTTCTGTAGCTAAAGCATAGACACTAAAGCTATTACGAGGATATTTATCATAAACTAAAAATTTATCTAACCCTTTTTCTTTTACTTTAGCTATTCCATGAATTGTTTCTACATCATCTTCTTCATTATCATTATTTGCTAACTGTGTTGCTTCTTTAGTTTTTTCTACTAGATTTTCTATTTTTTTATTATTTAACTCACTGTTTGCTTCTAACTCTTCGGCAGCCTCCTCCAAACCTATTTCTTTAACACGCTGATGATAAGCTTCTTCTTTTCGCTGCAAAGAGTTAATTAAGCTAAAATTCCTAGTCTTAAAGTCAAGAACTGATAAACCACCTTCTTTATTATCATAAACAGCAGCAAAGCCTGAGTTATGAATTTCTACTTCATTAATTCCATCTCCATCAAAATCAAACTCACGCGATGTAATCCAGTTGGTTTGCTCTGCAAACTCTACTTTATCTAGTAAATGCTCTGCTTTAATTAATGCCATCAGCGAAGTGCTGCGAAGATGTGGAGCATAAAGCCCACCAAATACCCCATGCCAAAAAGCATCATTACACTCGCCTTGCAATAAATAATCATAGGCTTCTTTTAAGCAATTTATTTTAGGGTTATCAGACTGAGTTAAGCAAATTGGCTCATTATATCGATGATAATATTGATAAAGTCTATGGAGGCGTTGACTTACTTGGAGCATTTTTTTATGGATTAGGTTACTTTCTCGATATTTTACAAGGAAGTTTCGCCAATAACCGCCTTGTAAATATTGGGCTAATTTTTTTTCTGGTTCGCTATCACCTAACATATGTTTTAGATCTACAAATTCTTGAGAAACCTTTGCAGGAAGAGACCATTCCATCATTTCTGCATAACTAGCAGTAGGTAGATATATTTGTCCATTAGGTTCACTTTGTTCTAAGTAGTCACCTAGTTTAACAGTTTCTAGCCAGTCACTTTCTTTAGCAATAGCTTGATAAAACCTATCTAGCCATTGTTTTTTGTAGCAAAGTTGGTAAGTTTTGGGCCAAACACCAAATTTTTCTGTATCATCGCCCATTGCTACTAGCAAGTCATGCTCAGCCGTTTCCCAAAGCCCACGTAAATAAGCGATTGTTTCTTGTGGATCTGCAAATGGGATTAAATAGCGTACTCTCATACTAGAAGGAACAAGCTTAAGAGTTTGTCCTTGTTCTTCTGTAATATAGTAGCCAAATAGTTGGTTATCGCGTAGTCCTGCCATAGCAAAATGAGTATCATCTAAGATAGTATACTTAATGCCTGTTTCACTAATAGCGGACACTAAATTACTTTCCCATACCCTTTCAGCCGTCCACATCCCTTTAGCCTCATAACCAAGTTCTGTTTTTAGAAAGTGATTAAGCTTATAGATTTGTTCACAGCGATCTTTATAAGGTAAGATAGCTAGAATTGGTTCATAAAAGCCCCCTGAAATTAGCTCTATTTGGCCCTTAGCAACTAGTTCAGCAAGTAGCTGTAAGTAATCTGGATGATGTAGTTTAAACCAAGCAAATAAAGAGCCTGTAAAATGTAATGCTAATTTGATCTTAGAATGGTTAGCTAGAGTTTTAACAAAAGGCAAATAAGATTTTTGATAAGCATCTTCTATTACATGATCAAAATTTCCTACAGGCTGATGAGCATGAATTACTAATGCTAGATGAACTTTTGGCATAAAATTTTTCCTCGTTTTAAGCATTTGCAATGGATAATTTGCTGTCGAGTAGACATAGATAAGATAGTTAGGCTACAATGACTTGGCAAGTTTATCACCTCTAGCATCTCTTACCAACGGTTCTAGCCGTTGGCATTGTTAAGTAGTGATTTTCTAAACTTTTTAATCGAGGCATAAATTGTATGTACCCGTTCCAGAACATTCTCTTCTCTACGGATTTTTCTAATAATTCTAAAAGCGCGTTAAAATATGCGGCAGCTTTTGCACGTCAACACAATGCAACATTGTTTATACATAATTCTCAGGAAGCAAGTCTTCCTCCTAATGCGTTAAAACTGTCTGAACGAGCATTATCAGACGGCAACCATCAATGGTTAATAACTATTAAAAAAGAATTAGAAAACTTAGCGCATTCCCACTTGTTAACAGGGTTAAAAGTAGAATTAATACTTACAGAAGGAAATCCCAAAGAAGAGATCCCCCGCGTTATTCGCGATCATGGTATTGATTTAGCAACTATTGGCACAACAGCACGACCTGGGCTAGGTGGTGCATTAGGTTCAACAGCCCTTAGTGTTATGGGCCAAGCAAGTTGCCCACTATTGTTTACTCGTCAACCTCTACATGATTTTGTTTATTATAAAAAATCCGAAACCAATATTGCATTAAACCGCATCTTATTTGCTACTAGCTTATCAGACACTGATGATAGTGCTAAACGTTTGGCTTTTGCTTTAGCACATGCACATCAAGCAGAATTGACTATACTGCACTCAATAGGTTCATTCTTAGGCTATATTCAGGCAGTATCATTAACTAAGATTATTGATGTGGAAGATCGTGTACGTTCAGATGCTAGCGAAAGATTATCACAATTAGCAAAAGAAGCAGGTGATGTTGTAGCAGAGACTTTACTTACAGAAGGAAGTTGTGCTGATGAAGTTTTACGTATAGCAACAGAAAAAGACATTGACTTAATCGTTATTGGCACAGGTAAACCTAATGGTACTAACACTTTGCCAGGACGAGAAGCAGAGCGAATTGTTAGACATGCTAGTTGTCCTGTTTTAACTATTCGTCATGGTACAATTGCTTAAAGCATTTGTTTTAAGATTAAAAATAAAATATAGACGGGGTTAGTCTAATGAAATACCAACTCTTTCAGTCGATTTTATTAAAGTTAAGATCGCGTTTAATAGGCGCGATCTTTTTCTTTCTTGCCTTACTTATAATTGTTCCTACCTTAGAAGCAGAAAGCTATGAGATTTTTGACCAAAGTTTTGAGTTTAAGACAGGTGGAACAGTCAAAATTGATAATCTTAGTGGAGAAGTCAAAATAGAAGTTTGGGCAGAAGAACTAGTTCATGTTGTAGCAAAAAAAGTAGAGCCTGCTGGTCATCCTGTTGCACTTTCTGATATAGCTTTTTTTAATACCAGAAACCAAATTCAGATAAAGACTCAACCAGCCGAAAAAACTACTCGTATTGACCTAACCGTCTATATTCCTAGAAATACTAGCTTAAGAATTTTAACTAGTAATGGAGCAGTTCAAATTAAGGGGGCTATTGCAAGTGCATTGGTTGAAACCTCTGCCGGTAATATTAAGCTTGAATCGCCTGCATCACAAGATGCTGATTTAGTAGCAACTACAACTAATGGAACTATTAAAGCTGAAATACCAATAGAAACCTATGGAACGCCCTCTAGCAAAGCTGTTCAAGGCAAGTTAAATTCTGGTGGAAACCCTGTAATTTTACGTAGCAATGCTGGAAATATTCAATTGTCCCCTCTTCAATATGAATTAGACAAGGATGTTGCAACAATTCCTGCTGTTTCACCTATAAGTTCTAGTGGAGATTCTAATAATTATTACTCTGGCAATAATAATAACTCTAATAACCGTAATAATAACTCTGTTAATGATGATTCTCTTTTTGGTGGCGCACCTCCAACAGTAAGCCGACGACCAAACAACAATAATGATAATTATCAACCTTATACATATGGTGGTAGTTATGGTGGTAGCAGTAGTGGTAACCCAGGTAATCAACCTAGCAATAACTCTGGAAATCGTGGAGGCAATTCTTCAAATGCTGATATTTTTGGTGCTGGACGAAAATCCGATGGCACAAGCAACACGGTTGATGCTGGTAATTTAGGGGTAAATCGTAATAGTAGCAACAGTGATATAGATAGCCAAGGTGGTGTTGGAGTAAGAATTATTCCTCCCCCTGGTGCTAACAGACCTCAACAAAACAACGACTCTAACAACCAAAATAACCAAAATTATCAGTACAATCCTAATAATTCCACTAACCCTAACAATCAAAATTATCCGGCTCAACCTCCACCATTGCAACGTCGTAAAAATAGCATTAGTGGTAATACTAGCAATAATGACAGTAGTCAAAACAATCAATATAATCCATCAAATGATAGTAGCAGAGTAAATAATTCTCCTAGTAATAATAATAATTCTCCTAGTAATAATAATGACTTTGATGATGTTGCTAGTAATCGGCCAAATAACGGCTCTGCACCTACAATTAGGCGGGACAATTCTAATAACTCTAACAATTCTAATAATACTGCTAGCAATAATGATGGATCTGATGATGATACAATAAAGATAGATACTAAGCTTGTCTCACTTAATGTAAGTGTAATGTCTCGTGATGGACGAGCAATTACTAACTTAAAGCAAAATGATTTTTATGTATTTGAAGATGGTATACAACAAAAAATAGAGCATTTTGAATCAGTTAACACCCCATTTAACTTAGTCATCCTGCTAGATTTAAGTGGAAGTATTTTAGATAAAATAGATGTTTTACGTCGTGCTGTTTTGCGCTTTATTGAAACCAGCAAACCACAAGATAGAATAGCAATAGTTTCCTTTACTCGTAGCGTCCAAGTAGTTTGTGAGCTTACTAACGATAGACAGCTAATTAAACAACGTTTGCAATATATGACTATGCCAAAGGGGGGAACAGCCTTTTATGAAGCAACTTGGTTTACTGTCACCCAAATGTTTAAGCAATATCCTGGCGAGCGTAATGCTGTAGTTTTATTATCTGACGGTGTAGATAACTCTATCAGCGTTACTTATCCAATCCCATCCCGTGTTACTTTTGATCAAGTTTTAAGAAAAGTTCAAGAATCTGGAGTTTTAGTTTTTCCAATATATTTAGATACAGAAAGAGAAAATGTTAGCCAAGATATTGAAGGGCCAGAAAGTTATGTACTAGCACGTAGGCAATTAGGAGCATTGGCAGAAACTTCTGGAGGAGTCTATTTCAAAGCTGACCGACCTGATAATTTAGAAGGTGTTTATGAAAAAGTAGCAGCAGACTTACGAACACTTTATAGTGTAGGTTATTATCCAACTAATTCAACAAGAGATGGTTCATGGCGTAAGTTAAAAGTTAAAATTGACAAACCTGATTTAGCTGTAAGAACTAGACGCGGTTATTATGCAAATTAACTTTTTATCAAAAACTGTAATAAGTACAGCGTAAACTAAGTAATCTGAAATTTTTATTTCTTAAAGCCCCAACGGGGCGATAGATATGTAGCGTAGGGCGCAAGCCCTACGTATGATAATGAGCAATTCCCAAAAGCCCCAACGGGGCGAC
>Ga0268299_1001261_pt1 | contig 48353 bp, 42 predicted proteins | sample NOBtaG_FD_193484 | JGI IMG/M metagenome (GOLD analysis project Ga0268299, IMG submission 193484) | Activated sludge microbial communities from bioreactor in Nijmegen, Gelderland, Netherland - NOB reactor | ecosystem: Engineered > Bioreactor > Aerobic > Activated sludge | place: Netherlands... | reverse complement strand
AGGGGAAAGAAGCCCAAGGAGGGGTGCCTGAGGGGAACCTGCGGAGCTGGCTCCCCTCAGTGGCCTCGGAGAAACCATCCTTATACCAGATCAGCCGACTGTCTCATTTGGTGTGAAACACTACACTCGCTATTCTCGCCAAAGCCGGTACAATGCCGTTATTGAAAGAGTCCCCTGGAGGCCTCCGCCATGGATGGCGTACTCATCGTTCCTGACGAACCTGCCATTGCGTCGATTGACGCCGAACCGATGCCTGACGATGCCCTGACCCCGCCCGAGCCGAATGACGAGCGGGCGGGGCATTCGGCGAGTTCCGGCGGCCCGCCTGGCGAACGGCCAACCCTCCCTGACGGTCGGGGCTCTGACGGTGGGTCCGAAACTGACAACCGACAACTGACAACTGATAACTCGATCGAGATCATCCCCATGCGCGTCGTCGAGGCGATACTCTTCGCCTCCGATTCGCCCCTGCCGCCGGCCAAGATCGCCTCCATCCTCGGCGTCGGCGATGCCCGGGATGTCCGCAAGCACATCGCGGCCCTGAACGAGACCTACGAAGCGGCCGGCAACGCCTTTCGCATCGAGGAGATCGCCGGCGGCTACCGCATGATGACCCTGCCGGCCTACAACCGCTGGCTGACCAAGCTGCTGCGGGCGAGGGCCGAGACCAAGCTGACTGGCGCGGCCATGGAGACCCTGGCCATCGTGGCCTACAAGCAGCCTTGCACCCGGGCCGACATCGAGGCGGTGCGCGGCGTGGCGGCCGGCGACATCCTGAACCGCCTCCGCGAGATGAACATGATCAAGATCGTCGGCCGGGCGGAGGACCTGGGCCGCCCGCTGCTCTATGGCACGACCAAGCGATTCCTCGAGGTCTTCGGGCTGGCCGGGCTGGATGATCTGCCGCAGGTCGATGCCCTCAAGGGCGGCGGGAGCGCCGCCCCGCCGGTGCAGATTCAGCCGGCCGAGGCGATCGAGCAGGCGGACTTGATCGACGATGCGCTGGAGGCCATCGCGCCGTCGGCAGAGAGATCAGAGCCGGACTGTCCTCAGTCCGGTGGCGCAGGCGGCGACATCGCAATGGAATCGACGGCCGTCGCGAATGACGAAGTCGATGCGGATCAGTCGGCCGGCGACCTCGACGGGGATGCGTCGCAGGACAATGCGATTCAATTTCCGCAGGAGGCCTCTGCCGATTTGAAGACGCCGCACGGCCCGACCGAGGACCATCCGCCGGCGAAGGCGGTCGTCACGCCGCGTCCGCGCCGGTCCCGCAAACCCAAGGACGAGCCGCCACAGTGATTGTGGAACCGGCCAATGGCCGGTTCGGCACAGGCCAAGGGCGTGTGCCAGACTCCTTGGCACTCCCGCAATCGATCTCAAAAAGCCGTAGAATCCGCGTCATGGCCAAGGAAAAAGGCGTCATCGTTTCGTTTCGCGTCGATCGCCATCTGGCCGACGTGCTGAACAAGGCCCCTGACAAGTCGGCCTTCATCCGCGACATCATCCTTCGCAGTTTCTACGAGAGTTGCCCGGTCTGCCGCGGGCGCGGCGTCGTGCCCGAGGAACTGGCGCGGTGGTCCGAGGCGCAGATGCGCGCGGCTGGCACGCAGGAATGTCATTGTTGTCGATATTCGTATCCGAAATCGGAGACCGGCGGCGCGAAATCGAAGCGCAAGACCGATGAGCGGTTCGTCTGCCCGCACTGCCAGAGCCACGGCCACGGGCATTAGGGTCGCACTTGCGGCGAACAAACATGACGCTGCGGCCGCAATTCACGCACAACCTCACCCTCGGGCCCAATGAGCCGCCGTTTGAGAAATCGCTGCCGGCCGGACCGGGCGTTTACCTGCTCTGCGACGAGGCCGACCGGCCCATCCTGTTGTCGTTCAGCGCCAACCTCCGCCGCGTGGTCGGCCACCGCCTCACCCAGCCCGATCCCGACACGCGGACGAAGCGGGCCAACCTTGCAGAGATCGCGCGGCGTCTTTATTGGATCGAAACCCATGGCGCATTCGAAACCCTGCTGACCCACTGGCAGGCCGCCCGCGAGATTCACCCGCGCGACTACCGCACCCTGCTCGGCTTCGGCCCGGCCGAGTTCATCCGCGTCGATCCCGCCGCCGCGACGCCGCGATTCACGGTCACGCGCGAACTGCGAGCCGACGGCGCCCGCTATCTCGGCCCCCTGCCGACCCGCAAGGCCGCCGATGCCTGGAACGACATGCTCGCGGACGTTTTCGATCTCTGTCGCTACTACGACGTGCTGGAGAAGTCCCCGCACGGTCAGGCCTGCGCCTACTTCGACATGGGCAAATGCCCCGCTCCCTGCAACGGCACCGTGCCGATGTCCGACTATCGCGCCATGATCGCCTCGGCGTGGGATTTCTCGACCGGCAAGTCCCGCGAGCGAATCGACGAATTGCGAACCGCCATGCAATCCGCCGCGGGCGAACTGGCGTTTGAACGAGCCGCGTCCATCCGCGGCACGATCGAACGCGAGGTGGCCCTGCGCGGCAAGCCGGAATATCGACACATGGCCGATTTAAGCCGTGTCGCATGGCTCGTCATTCAAAGGGCCTGCTCGCCCCGCCGCGCCGAGAAGAACACCCTGATTCGCCCTTGGTTCGTCTCAATGCACGCGATCGACGCGGGCGAGCCGGTGCCCTGGCCCGATGCCGCCATGCACGCGGGCGGATGGCTTCAACGGACACGCAATGCGGCAACGGCGGCCTCCAATCCCTCGACGACGTCCGGGCCCGACGCCGCCGCGTCCGAACGAATTTGGCTGCTGTCGCGGTTTCTCTTTCAAGAGGACAAGGCGCCGGGATGGTTCGGACGGTCGGATCGGCTCCCGGATGAAGCGGTCCTGGTCGAGGAACTGGGCGAACGGCTCATCCGCCAGCGCGAACAGGCCTACGCCGCGCCACCCGACCCATCGACCGTGGCGTCGCCGGACGCAACCGATGCGCCCGAGCCGCCGTCGGGAACACCCCCGGACTGACTTTTGCCGAGTCGAATACTGAGCCTACAATGCCCGGCCATGAATGAACGGATTTCCTCATACTCGAATGGAATCGACTCTATGAAGACACGTTTCGCTTTCGCCGCCCTGCTGGCCTGCCTGCTCGTCAATTCCACTGGTTGTTCCACGATCGCCAAAAAGGCCATCCGCGAGTCCGTCGGCGCGGAATCCGATATCAGCATCATTTCGGAGTCGAGCCGCACGTCGTACTCGCAGTTCGGCAAGGTGGAAGTGCTGGACGTGGAAAGCGATCTCGGGCCGCTGGTTCCCGGCGCGTTTCGCGTCGCACTGCCGAATGCGGTGCGTACCGCCCTGACTGGAAAGGGCGGCGCGATTCGCAGCGGCGGCAAACGCACGCTCACGATTCAGCCGATCGCGACGTTCTTCCTGATGAAAGGCTCGCTGAAGGAACTGGTGGGCTCCAATTCGTACGCGGCCTGCATATTCTGCCTGCGCGACGGCAGTCGGGAATTCGCCCGGCTGCAAATCATTGCTCGCAGCGGCGCGACGCACACCGACCTGTCGGACCTCGCCCGCGAAATGGGCCGGGCCCTCAACGAGCACATGGGCGGATCCAGCGATTGACGGGCTCTGCAAGCCGATCCGCTGACCTCGCCTGTGGGCCATTCAACCCTAACCGAACCATGCGACTGACGTGCTGGTCCATTCTTGTCGTGCCGCTGCTTCCCGCGTGGGCAATGGGACAGTCGTCGCAGCCAACATCGCAAGCGCACGCACCGTCGCGTCGTCGCCCGCCGGCTATCCAGTTTCCGACGCGGCATGCATACACCCGCCTTCATCCGGATCGTGTCGCCGTGCTGGAGCCGCTATTCGACCCGTCGCCGGCGGAGGATTGGAACGTCCTGGTCGTCTACAGCGGCGGCGCCCTCACGCTCTTCGACCCCGTGAAGAATCGCAGCCTGTGGCCCGCAGCCGTGCCTTGTCCGAACGAGCCTGAACTGCTTTGTCTTGATGACAGGCAACTCGTGCTCGCGACGTCGACGCAGATCTTCTGCCTTGCCCGCGAGAACGGTCGATCACGCTGGCGGATCGGTGAGACGACCTCCACCGCCCCTGACGACGATCCCGAATGGCAGTCCACATGGATCGACCACATTGCGACTGGCTCGCGCTTGATCAGCGCCACAGACCGGCATGAGCTCGTCTGCATCGACTTGCGAAACGGGAGCGTCGCGTGGCGAGAAAAGGACGGCCCGCAAACCTCCGACATGCTGGCCGCGGACAAACAGCATGTCGTCGTGTACACCGAACGCGAGAATAGTGGCACCCTGACCTGCCGCTCCACCGAGTCAGGCCTTCAAATCGCCCAGTCCCGTATTGCGTTTGACGGCACGCTGCAATCGCTGCAAATGACCCACACGGGCACACTCCTCGCAGCAACGTCAACCGAATTGGTGGCGATCGACCCGGCGACATTGAAGACAATCTGGCGCATCCCCGGTCGACCGGTCATCTACGCATCGACGTTGCTGATCGATCACGCCGACATATTCGTCAGCCTCGATGGCCACACCCTCGCGCGACTTGACATGGCCACCGGCGAGAAGCAATGGCAAACACCGCGCGTCGGCACCGCCGGGGCGACCATTCTGTGGGCAAGCCGCGCGGAATCGCGGATCTTTGCCGGAACACCGAAGACACTCGCCGCATTTGATATCGCAACCGGACAATTGGCGTGGCAAAACACCGGAATCACGGCCACGTGCGATCAACCGCCCCTCGCGATCAGTGATGGCGTGCTGTCGTGTGCCTGCACGGCAGCCGCACCACCGCCGTCCGCCTCGCAGCCGGCAACCTCGATCCCCACGACCTCGCAATCGGCGGTGTCTTCGCCAGCCGGATGCCGCTTGGTGTTGAAGTGGCTGAAATTCGCCGATGGCCCCGGATCAGAATCGCCCGACTCATCCGTCACGACAGAGCCCCTGGCTTCGTTTGGCGGCGTTTTCGTGCGGGATCACGCCGTCATCGTCCTCGACGGAAGCCGACTCATCGGCTATGTTGACGCGACGATCAAATCATCCAATTAGACCAAAACCCCGAACCCGTGCTTCATGCCCACGCCCATTCGCCTTGACGCCTTCGTCGATCCGCAGTTCGGAGAGAACGGTTACGTGGTCTGGACCCGGACCGGCGGCCCATGCTGGTTTGTCGATCCGGGGTTTCAGCCCTCGGGCGCGAACATGGCGGCCCATGCCCGCCGGGAGAATCTCTCGCCGCAGGCCATCGTGCTGACCCACGGTCACCTCGACCACATCGCGGGCATTCCGCAGGTCCAGCAGGCTTATCCCAATCTGCCGATCATCATCGCCGACGAGGCCGCGCCAGCGCTCACCGACCCCAATGAGAACCTGTCGGCCGGATACGGCTTCCCCATCTCGCTGCCGCCGCAGAAGACCACGGATCTTCCGGCCGGCTCGACCCTGACGCTTGACGGCACGACGTGGCAGGTGTTCGACACCTCGGGCCATGCCCCCGGAAGCCGCAGCCTGTACAACGCCGAATCGGGCATCGTGCTCGTCGGCGACGCCCTCTTCTACCGCTCGATCGGCCGCATGGACTTCCATCACAGCGATGGCGAACAATTGCTTCGCAACATCAAGCAACATTTGCTCACCCTGCCGGATGATACAAAAGTCTATTCCGGCCACGGTCCGGTCACCACCATCGGCGCCGAACGGCGATACAATCCCTACGTGGGACTTCAGGCGGAGGAATGACGGCGTGGCCAAAGACGACCTCAAATTCGAAGACGCCCTCAAACGGCTCGAGCAGATCGTGGACGCCATCGAGCAGGGCAAGATCGGGCTCGAAGACTCGATCAAGAGTTACGAGGAGGGCATGGCCCTGGTCAGGCGCTGCCGCACAGTGCTGATGGACGCCGAGCAAAAAATTCAGCACCTGCAGGCAAACGGTGCGGATGGGCTGTCAGAAGCGACTGAGAAGTGATCCCAACAATGGGTGATCACAACAATGGACTTGTGTGCCACTGCTTCAAGCAGTGCATTCGCCAGGTGTGCACCCTCGCCCTCGCACTGCTTGAAGCAGTGGCACACAAAAATCCTGTCGTTTTGAATGCGCTCTGAATCTGCAGAGGCGAATCTTGAACTGTCACCGTCGACTTGATTGAATGGCACGCTCGTAGACATTCACACAATTCTGGGCGCTGTCCTCCCACGTCAGCCGCTTGATCTCGAAGTTGCCATGCTCGCGCAGGGTATTCTGCAGCGGCGGATGACGCAGGACCGCGATGATCTTGTTGGCCATTTCGTGGGTGTCCCAGAAATCGACTTTGAGCGCATGCGTCAGGACTTCCGAGACGCCGGACTGTTTCGAGATCAGCACCGGCACGTCGTGCGACAGGGCCTCCAGCGGAGCGATGCCGAACGGCTCGCTGACGCTGGGCATGACATAGAGATCGGCCATCTTGAAGATGCGGGCCACGTCGTCGCCGCGCAGAAAGCCCGTGAAGACAAACTTGTGGCCAATGCCCAATTCAGCGGCCAGTTCGATCACCCGGCGGATCATGTCGCCGCTGCCGGCCATGACGAAGCGCACGTCCTTTTCGTATTCAAGCACCATCTTGGCCGCGGCGACGAAATACTCGGGACCCTTCTGCATGGTGATGCGGCCGAGAAACAGGATGATCCGCTCGTTCTTGCCGATGGGCGGCGGCGTGATGACGTCATGATTCTCCGGGTTGGTGATCGCGTTGTAGACCACTTCCACCCGATCGGCCGGCGCGGCGTAGCGCGCCAGCAGAATATTGCGCGTGAGATGACTGACCGCAATCACTCGCTGCGCCACGTGGACGCCCTGCCGCTCCAGATCGTAGATCCGCTGATTGACGTGCTCGCCGCTGCGGTCGAACTCGGTCGAATGCACGTGCACCACCAGCGGCTTGCCGGTTGCGGCCGCCACCGCGATGCCCGCCGAATAGGTCATCCAGTCGTGGGCATGTACGACGTCAAATGTCTCATTCAACGCGATCTCGACCGCAATCCGTGCGTACCGCTGCACCTCGGCAAACATGTCGCCGGCATAATGGCCGCCGGGGCCGCTGCTTCCACCGCCAGCTTGCGTGCGCGTTTGCGTGGACTCGACGAAGCCCTGCGTTTGCGTGCGGACGGCATGCTCGGATTCGCTCGTATGCACGCCCCGGGTCACGTCCGCCACGATGTCGTCGGGGGCGGGCGTAGTGTAGGGCTGAAGCCCGGAGGCGATCGCCCGGAACTCGACGTTTTCAAACTCGCTGGAATGGAAACTGCGGTGCAACGCATTCATTTCGCGCACCGTCGGCGAACGCAGCGTGACATGCGTGCTGAACTGGCTTTCCACCGGCTGGGGAAGCACGAAGATGACATGATGGCCCAGCGAGGCAAGCCCTCGGGTCAACCCGTAACAGGCCGTGCCCAGGCCGCCTGAGATGTACGGCGGAAACTCCCAACCCAGCATGAAGATGTTCATCGTGCCCGACCACCCTTACCAGGGCCAAAGCGGCTCCGAAATGCTGGCCTGAACCTGCAACCGCCCGATTCGTCCTGAGCACCTTGGCCGACACGCCCGGAAGCGGAAGCCGGCAGGCCGCTCAAAGCCCGCATCCAGCGGGGCGACTTGGCCAAGTTGAATCAAGCAACTTATGTGCCGGCGGCGCGCCTGTCAATTCGATCGGCGTTTGCGGGCACTTCGCAGCAGCGGCCGGATCGGCGCCTGAAATCCGGTTCATATAGACACGCTATACTTTTCTGCCGCTTGGCAGCCGGCCCGAAATCGTGAATAATTCCCCCATGCCGCGACACGCCGACAACGCCACCCGAATTCGATCCACCACCATCCTCTCGGTCCGCCGCGATGGACTGGTCGCCCTCGGCGGCGATGGGCAGGTCAGCCTCGGCGACAGCATTGTCAAGGCCGATGCCGTCAAGGTGCGCAGGCTTCACAAGGGCCAGGTGCTCTGCGGGTTTGCCGGTTCGGCCGCGGACGCCTTCGCTCTGCTGGAGCGTTTCGAGGGCAAACTGGAGCAATTCAAGGGCAGCACCAAGCGCGCGGCGATCGAACTGGCCAAGGAGTGGCGAACCGACCGCGTGCTGCGCCGGCTGGAGAGCATGATCGCCGCCGCCGACAAGGAGTGCAGCCTGATCATCAGTGGCAGCGGCGACGTCATCGAGCCGACCGACGGCATCCTCGCCATCGGCAGCGGCGGCACGTCGGCCCTCGCGGCCGCGCGGGCCCTGCTCGCACATTCATCACTCGACGCAAGAGGCATCGCGGAAACAGCACTGCGAATCGCCGGCGAGATCAACGTTTACGCCAACACGAATATCACCATCGAGACGTTGTAGCGATCCGAACCGCGGCTCCGTGCGAGTGCGAAACAAAAGCGGCCTCCGCGAGCATGTCACTCGCGGAGGCCGCATGACTTCACAGACAAACTAATCGGGCAGCCGATGCCGCCCATGAGACATTACGGAATGCAGGCCGTGCTCGAAAGCAGGCCAGCGACAAACGGGGCCACATCACTGGCATTGACGCCGCCGCCGTTGATATCCGCACAGGCGCAGCCCGCACCGCCGCCCGAGGCGACGCACTGTGCGAACTTGTTGATGTCGGCGCCATTGACCGTGCCGCTGCCGTCCAAATCGCCCTTGCAGGAGCAGGACGGCGCACACGGAGAGCTGGTGTTCTGGAAGTGCAACGACCAGCCCACAATGGTGCCGATGTCGGCCGCACAGCCGTCCCGAACGCGGAGCGTCCAATCGCCGTTGGGATTCAAGCCGTCAAATCCCGAAAGCGGATTGGCCGGCGTGAAGTTCGGCGGAGACAGCGCCGCGGGCGCCGTCGCGTTGCATTGATTCTCGATCGGGCCGCCGATGCCCTCGTCGTCGAGTATGACATCGATGTTGTCGCTGCCGCATCCGGCACAATCGAAGGCGGCGTGGCCCATCAAGTCTACCACCGTCACAATCGTGCCCAGGTGCTCGACCTCGACGACGAGATCGCCGACCCAGGTGTGATTGATCTTCAGGTCGACATTGAGGTCGGTGATGTTGCCGGTCACGCCGGCCACATTCTGGACATTCTGAGCCGCGGCACCAAGGCCGCCGCCGGCCAGCCCGTCAGGAATGGCGACGGATGTCACGTAGTTGAAAATGGTGAACGACTCGCACGACCCGCCGAGCGTGATGGCGCCTCCGGCAGCCGCGCACTGATTCGGATTCTGGTTCGGCGTGCAAGTGTTGCCGACGCAGCAGCGGCCGATGCAGGCGCTCCCGTCGCCACACGGTACGGCCACGCCGCCGAACGTTCCGCCGTTGGCGGTGCAAGGATCCGGTCCGTCCTCAAGGCAACTGCCATCCGGCAGGCAGCATCGACCGATGCACTCAGCGGGCGTATTGGGATTGCACGCCGAGCCCAAACCGCCGAATGTGAATCCAGCGCCCGTACAGGCAGCCGGCCCCAGGTCGGCACAGAATCCGTTGGGCTGGCAGCACTTGCCAGTGCAACTGACTGCCGCGCAATCGCTCGCCAGTCCGAAGAATGTGCTGTCGGGGGCGTTGCACGCTGCCGGCGTGGTCTGCGAACAACTCCCAGCGCCGGTGCAGCAGGCGCCGGTCGTGGCGCCCGGAGGGATGTATTCGACATCATCGACGCCGATGTAATTCGAATTGACCCCGAGGGGTCCGGCACTGGTCTGAACGAAATACCAAAAGGCGATGCGGCCCTGCGTAGGACCCGCCAGGCCCGTGAGGGGCGGAGAAACAAACTGTGTCCACACCTCGGGATAGCCGCCGACCGTGAGGGTTGGGTTGATATCCACCAGGTTGTGAAAGGTGACATTTCCGATATTTGCAAAATCGGCCGGGTTGGTCGATGCCCCGTTCGTGCTGTAGGTCAAAACCATTCGGTCGGGGAAGCCCGACCCCGTCGGACCCCGGGTCCAGAATCGAATGATGGCGCCATTCTCCAAGGTCACTTCAGGCGTCATCATGTAATTGCTGATCGGATTCGTTCCCGTCGATGAGTTGAAGTTCGCGAAGGCATAACCGATGCCGCCATGCGACGTGAACACCGCACCATCGGTGCGCTGCTGCCAATCCGGGTTGGTGCCCGGCCCGCCCGGACTCACGTTCAGTGTCACCCAGCCCGTCGGCAAAGGTGTCACCAGACCGGCCGGCCCCTCAAAACCCTGTGGAAACTGCCCAAACACAGCCGCCGGAAGAACCAGCAACGAAACGGCTGCCACAATCCCAGAAAATCTCTTCATCGTGTGCCTCCAGACTTGAGCACGAAGCGGCTCAAACAGATGTTGTCCCCATCCGTGATTCAATCGATATAACGACAGCCCATGAAGGGCCTATTTTTTGATTCGATTGAGAAAACGGGGGATTTGGAAGCGTCCGGCCACGGAACCGTGACGCGAGGCTCCCGACTCCACCTTTTTCACTCCACCGTCCCGGCCTTGATTCGACCGAGACCTGCCTTCTCCACCGTTCGATACTACCGGAATTTCCATGCCCGGGTCAAGATAATGCGAATACCGATAAGAAATTACTCAGACAGAAAAAAAGCGGCCTCCGCGAGCATGTCACTCGGGGAGGCCGCTGAGGATCACAAACAACCCGATCTGGGCTGGCAATGCCGCCAATCCGTCTTTACGGAATGCAGTTCGTGCCCGCCAGCAGGCCGGCAACAAACGGCGCCACATCAGCGGAAGTGACACCACCGCCGTTGATGTCCGCACAGGCACAGCCCGCGCCGCCGCCCGAAGCGACGCACTGCGCGAACTTGTTGATGTCCCTACCATTCACCAGGCCGTTGCCATCCAGGTCGCCCTTGCAGTTGCAAGAGGGCGCACACGGCGAAGCGCCGTTCTGGAAGTGCAGCGACCAGCCCGTCAGCGTTCCGACATCGGCTTGGAACGTATCGACAATCGTGATTGTCCAATCGCCGTTCGGATTGACGCCGTCAAAGGCCGACAACGGATTGTCGGGCGTGAAACTCGGCGGTGACACCGCGGCCGGCGCCGTGGCATTGCATTGGGCATCAATCGGGCCACCCGTTCCCTCATCGTCGAGAATGATGTCGAGATCGTTGGAGCCGCATCCGCCGCCGCTGATGGTGGCCTGCCCCATCAGGTCGACCACTCGAACAGTCGTGCCCAGGTGGGTGATGTCTACTTGCAAGTCGCCGACCCACGTGTGGGTGACCTTGAGATCAACGTTCAAGTCGGTGATGTTGCCCGTCAGGCCCGACACGGTCTGAACGTTGGTCGCCGGGGTGCCGGCGCCGCCGGGAGCCGGCAGTCCGTCCGGAATCGCGACCGACGTCGTAAAGTTGAAGTTGGTTGTCGCTTCGCACGGGGCGCCAAGGGTGATTGTGCCACCCAGGGTCGTGCACTGATTCGGACTCTGAGCGGGAGTGCATGTGAGGCCGACGCAACAGCGGCCCGTGCACAGCGTCGGATCGAGGCAGTTGGTCCCGACGCCGCCAAACGTACCGCCATTGGCGACGCAAGGATTCGGGCCATCCTCGAGGCAGCTGCCATCCGGCAGACAGCATCGACCGAGGCACTCCGCGGGGGTCAACGGATTGCAGGCGGAGTTGAGGCCGCTGAAGACGCCGCCCTCGGCCGCACAGTTGCCCGATGAGAGATCCTGGCAGAATCCCGTCGGCAGACAGCACTTGCCAAGGCAGGCATTCGCCGTGCAGGTCGTACCCAAACCGCGGAAGATATTCGGGGCAACGCAAGCCGCTTCGGTGGTGATGGTGCAATCGCCGTCGGGCTCGCAGCATGCGCCGTCGGTGGCGGTGCCTGGGGTCAGGCTGAGCAGATCCATGTCACAGAGTTCGTCGGTCAGCTGGAAATTGTCGTGGAGGAACACAAGCTGCTCGCAGCGCGTGCCGATGGCATTGTTTCCAGTGTCGAGGTCGGTATAAATCAGCACGCCGTCATAGAAATAAAGGCCCTGGCCATTCGGCGTATACTCCAGGCGGAAGGTCTTGTACTGGTTCTCAGTCCAGACGACGCCCGTGTCAATCGCCGCAAAGCCGGCGCCGGCATTTTCGACAACAATGATCGTTCCAGGTGAACCGGCGGTTGCGCCTTCAAAGCTGAAAATGACGCGCCAGGTAATGAACCCCTGGCTGGGTGCTTGACCATTCAGCCAATAGTCGGCGCCGCCGTCGTTGGAAATCTTGATCCGACACTCAAAGATGTGTGGTGCGTCGGGGAGCACGCCAAGGTTCGGGCTGAAGACAAGTCGCTGAGTGTTCTGCGCGACTGAAGGGTCAAATATCATTCGCATGTGCTGTAGCAGGTTGTCCGGTGCCGCGGTCGAAATCGACGCCCACGGCAAGTTAGCGCCGCTCGTCGGCCAGCCCTGCTGGTTATCCATCGATCCGACGACAAAGGGTGCTTCAAAGCCGGTGATGATGGTGCCGGGGCCATGCGACACGGGTGTGTCCTGACCGTCGGGAACTTGAATCGCCCTCATATCGAGGACCTGTTTCATCGACGCTCGAGGCCCTGCGATCGCGCTCTGTGACGCAATCAGGCCGAACGCCGTCGCCAGACAGGCAGCCCTAAGGCCCATACAACACGACATTTTCATACTCCTCACTCCTTTTCCTTTTTCCAAACCGAGTCATTTCGCTCGCCGGTCAGCGGTGTTGGGGTGGGATTCGTCACCCCACAACGCACCTGATTCGCGACTCATGCCCCCAGTCGATACGCGGCGCAGCAACGGATACGCTCCGAAGCGCGCCCAATAGATGCGGCTGTCCACGCGAGGCAGACACTCCCGACCCGCTAATCCGGTCGGGGATGCGGGCGCGTGCGCTCACGCAAAGGACGACTTACCAAGTACCTAGGAACGGCTCCCTACTCCACGACCGCGGTCCAAGATTGACCGCAGTCCTCCGACTCCATACTGAATGCTACCCGCATTCGTACCGTCGGGTCAAGAAAACGGTCCGAATTCGAATAACCAATGGCGAAAATGGCCCCACCACGCGATGCTGAAATGACCAGAAAATGGAATTCGGCCGACACGTCACGGACCAATCTCTGACCTCAATTGCTTCGAATATACGTCCGGAAACCACCATCCATGCGTGGATTCGACGTGTTAGCGTTCTCAGCCAAGTCGAGAATTGATCCGACAAATTCGATCAGAAATTCGTTCAGTGTAATTGATGAAAAAAAAACGGGTCCGCGCGAACCGATGATTCGCGCGGACCCGACAGAAACGCAATCGTCTCACCTGCGACCGTCCAAACTACCGCCGGACAGCCACAGATCCATCACGTCAATCCTAATGACACGCAATCCCGATCGTGTACTGCGTCCCTGCCGGCGATGCCGGACTGTAGTGCTCGACGCGGATCAGGTACTGCGTATTCGGCGTGACCGTCGCGGTGAACTGCGACGTGCCGAGGTCCGGTTCCGTACAACTGTCGTCATCGCAGGTCAGTTCGACCAGCGCGGCGCAGGTACTGCCCGGCGTGTACATCGTGACCACCGTGTCCTCGATGTCGGCCGTGAAGCCGCACAACGAGACCGTCGCCAGTGTCGTGGTCGGGCCGCTGGTGAAGACGTACCACCAGTCCGAATCCTGGGCGAAGGGTCCGCCGCCGCCGATTTCGCAAGTACTGTCAGGCTCGGTACCGAGCACGAGGCCCTCGGCACTGGGCGTCACTGTATGAACCTGCCCGCACGCAATCGGACGTGGGGCGGCGCACAGGTCGGCGCCAGGGCCGGGCGCAACGTTCGCCAGCGACGGACAAACGTGGTTCGTGCAATCCACACCCGGCGTGAAGACGCCCGATTGAGCCTTGCAATCCGCATCGGTGGTGACCGAGCAAGCGCCGCCGACGCAGCACGCGCCCGTCGGACACGGACACGTGATGTTCAGGTTGTACGCTCCCCGATTGTCTTCATCAAAACTCGCGAGTTGGATGTAGAAAGTCTGCCCCGGGGTCAACCCCGTCACGCAGAGTTTGGAGAGCAGGCCGGTACCACTGTCTTCGTCACAGCCAAGCTGAGCGAATCCGTTGCAGTTGCCGGCATAGAGCGCGAGCAGTGAGTCGCCCGCGGTGCCGGTGCTGCCCTCGGTGTCGATTTGGGCCGTCGTCTCGGTCGCCACGAATCTGGCCCAGACCGTGCCGACGCCCCGCGTCGAACCGCCAAATGCACAGGGGAACTCAGGATCGCTGGCGCTCGTCGTCGCCAGAGTGTTGTCCATGACAGTGGTCGAGTTGCACGTCACCAGTCTTGCCCCGCAGCAACGATCAATCGTTTCGCCGCCATTGAGGATCAGTGTGACGAAGCCCGGCACATCCTGGGCATTCAGCGACGCATCTTCATTCACGTTGGCGGCGCAGAAGAGCGGATAGTTATTCTCGCAGAGCGTGCCCCCGACAATTGCGTTGACGAACAATTGAATGTCACGACCGTTGTAGTTGCCATCCGGCTGGAGATCGCCGCGACAGCACGGCGCCGAGGGCTGGCAATTCTCAATGCAGTTGGTGCCCGGACCGGCCCACGAGCCGCCGAGCGCACCGCACTCTGTCTGTGTCGTGCCGTCCTGGCATGTCACGAAGCAGGTACCGATACAGCAGGCGCCTGCGGCACAGACGTTGTCGTCGCCCAGCACCCGATTCAGACAGAATGCCAGATTCGTGGTGAAGTCCAGATCGCCGGGATCATATCCATCCGGCGGCGTGCCATCCTGGGCCAGATACAAGTTTCCGGCGATTGAGGTAACCCAGAACCATGCGTTGCCGTCCGGCAGGTCGTTCGAGACCTCGACCCAGGTGCAAGTGTTGACCGGTACCACCACATTGGCATGGCTCATCTGGAAACTGAAGACCGGGGCCGTTGTCCCGGTGATCACATCCCCTGTCGGCGCCGGGCCTGTCAGAGTGAGGTTGGTCCCCTGAACGAACGGACCTCCGCCGGCAATGACCGGTCCGGGTAGGCCATTCACCGAGGATCGATAGGTCACGGTGAATTGCCCGGGGATCGGCAGGTTTCCGTTGAGGCCGATGTAGGCGCCAAAGACACAGATTCCACCGATGGTGTTCTGGCCGGCGCCGACGATGAAGTCTTCGGCGATGGCGAATGTGCCGGCCGTCGCGTTCAGCGCGTCGGCGTTGTCACGATCGTGGCAGTTGGGGCCGGTGAACGTGCAAACCGCCGGACAGGCTGGACCGCCGGCCGGGCACTGCGTGTCAGGTCCGCGGTAGATGCCCAATGCGGCCTCGCAGGCCGAGGCGCTGAGGACCGAGCAACCGCCACCGGGCGTGCAGCAGGAACCGTTGCAGGTGTTTGCGTCACACACGGTGCCGTTGCCGCGGAAGATGCCCATCTGGGCCGTGCAAGCACTCGACGATGCCAAAGTGCAGACACCGGACGGCAGACAGCATGCGCCTTGAATGCCGCAGGTGATCTGCGCACAAGTTTGATTCGGGAAGAAGATGTCCGTTGCGCCTGCGCATGCAGAATGCAACACGGAACCGGTGCAGCCGGAGACCAGATTGCAGCAGGCACCGGTGGTCGTCGTCGGCGTCAGGGCCAATTGATCGAAGTCGGCCGTCTCGCCGACATTCTGGAAATTGTCATGGAGCAGAACGATCTGCTCGACACGATCGCCCAGCGGCGCTGCGCCGTTGGTGTCGCTGTAGATCAGGTTTCCGTTGTAGAAGTAGGTTGTGGTACCGGTCGGATTGAACTCGATTCGGAGATTGGCATAGGTGCCTTCCAGCCAGGCCACGCCTGTGTTCTGAAAAGTGGCTGCCGCCCCGCCGGGGCCATCGAGGTCATCGAGCACGAAAATCGTGCCCGGCGGAGTGGCCGCGCCGGAGTCGTTGTTGTTGTTGAAGCGGAATCGAACCCGCCAGGTGAGCGGACCGGCAAGACTCGGCGCCTGACCGATGACCTCGTAATCCGCGCCAAGGTCGTTCGAAATATTGACGCGGATAGAAAATACACTCGACCCCGCAGGCTGGGCCGGCAGTGCCGGACTGAAGACGAGTTGCTGAACGCCCGCGCCCGAGGCCGTATTGGCAATCATCCGAAGATGCTGCGCCCCCGGAGACGGATTCGCAGTCGATATGGACGCCCAACCCAGGTTGACGCCCGACGCTGCCCACCCCTGCTGAGGCTCGATCGGGCCAACAACGAACGGCGTTTCAAAACCGGTGATGATGCCGCCCGGTCCGTGCGGACCCGGCAAATCCACGGGAATAGCGGAATCGCCCTCGACGATTGCCTTAATGAGCGCATCGCCCTCCGGCAATTGCTTGGCAATCACCGGACTTCCCCCGTTCATCGCCTCGCGAATCGTCCGGGGCGCGCCGGTCAACTCGTACTTGCTTTCGGCAGTTGCGCCCGGTGCCGGCCGATTGTCCTCGGCGAGGGACCGCGCAGTCCCCACGCCGATCAATGCGGCAAACCCGGTACACAAAATGATTCGTCCTCTGATCATGTAAAGCTCCTCACCACAGACCCTTCCCCTTCTCCCCGGGGGAATCCCTGGACATTTGCACGAGCGCGGAGATGGCGCTGCGTGTCGGCTCGACTGTTTCTTGTTGATTCCGGAATTCAGCCGGTCAGCGTCCGCGCGTGATTCGCAGACGAAGAGCAGGCCGGACGAGCGAACAGACCGGTGCATGGTGAATGCATGGCCTGAACGTTTTGGTTGGGCGCGGCTGCCAGATGGCGCCCCTGGGCTAACGCCCGTCCGTGGTTATCCGCCGAAAGTAAACGGTTGGTCCCGCTCCCCTCCGGACTCCCTACTCCACCAACCATGTTACATCAGAAGTGCGGCGGTAGTCAAGAATGGCGCGGCGCGAAAAGTAGTTCTGAAGCAGAAGTCTTGTGCGATACATCGATGCAAGATGTCGATATTCCAATCCGACCGATGCATCCGTTTTTCGTGAATCGCATTTCCGGCACGCTGCCGCTAGCATATTTTGAATGTCCGAGTTGCCCGTCATCCACGCCATGGCCCCCCGCTCGCGCGACGATCTCGCCGCATGCGCCCACGTGGTGCAGGCCAACGTCGCCGCGCTGGCAACGGCCGCGAATCGACGGCTAGAGCGTTCGAATCAGTGCATCGATATCAAAACCCCACCTCCCGGTCCGGTGAAGCGATTTCGGGAGTTCTTGATCGATTGGCGCATCATACGCGACTATTCGGACATTGAATTGGTTCTGCGCTTGCGGCAGGTCTGGGGCGAATTCACGGCGCTGTGCTGGCTGTTTCACCACGGCGATCCGCATCATCCGCCGCATTTTTCCGCGTTGCCCGTCGATGCGCCGCTTCGATGTACCGGCCATGTCCACGACAAACTGACCGAGGTTCAGCGCGGACTCTGGCGGCTCATCCACGAACGCCGTCTTCGAGAGGACCCGGGGTACCGCGACGACCCGGCTTTTAAACATGAACGCGATCAGGCGCTGTCGATTCCGATGAAGATCGCCGGGCGATCCATTGGGTCGGCCGACGAACAGACCCTCTTCATGCAGGCCTGCGAACACGCCGGCATGCTGGCAGCCCTGCGGTGGGCCCTCGACGGGCGTCTGCAATGGGAGGGCGCGGGCATCATGGAGGTCGGCGCGACCGGCGGAGCACCGTCCGGCCCAGCCTGCCAAATGGGCGGGAGCCCTGAATCATGACAAAAATCTACACGAAGAGCGGCGACGACGGCGATACCGGTCTGTTTGACGGCAGTCGCATCCGCAAGAATGACCCGCGGGTCGAGGCCTACGGCACGGTCGATGAACTCAACGCGCAACTCGGCGTGCTGATCGCTGCGATTCGGGCACGAACGTCGCCGCCATCGGCGCAGGCGCCCATAACGGACTGGCAGAAACTGGCTGACCGGGCAACGCGCATTCAGCACGAACTGTTCACGCTCGGTGCCGAACTGGCCACGCCGGGCGAAAAAAATCGTGAGCGCATGCCGCGCATACTTCCGTCGCACGCGGAAACCCTCGAGGGCTGGATCGACGAGGCCACCGCGGCGATCAAGTCGCTCCGCGCGTTTGTTCTGCCCGGCGGAGATCCGATTGCCGCCCAGTTGCACGTCTGCCGAACCGTGTGCCGCCGGGCCGAACGCGCGATCATCACCGCCGACGAAGCGCAGGCGGTCTCCCGCGATATCGTCATTTATGTGAATCGCCTGAGCGATCTGCTCTTCACGTGGGCGAGATGGGCGAACGAACTGGCCGGGGTGAGCGACGTCGAATGGCGCAAGCCTGATTGATGCGCGCCCGCTCAAGGCATCGCCATGTCCTAGCAGGCTTTCAAGCGAGGGATTGAACTGTTCGCGGACGACACGCGACGCGCGGCGTGAAGCGCGGCGTACTCGCCACCGCCGACCATCAGTGCCGAATGGTGGCCGCACTCGACGAGCCGGCCTTCGCGCAAGACGAGAATGCGATCGAATCGCTCCATCCGCGACAGATTGTCGCAAATGAATATGGCCGTCGTACCGGCATCGCCCGACATCCAGGCCGCATCGATCAGGCCGCGCAGAGATGGATCGGTCTCCAGCCCGCGGTCATCCACGAGCAGAACTGGCGCAGAGCGGAGCAATGCCCGCGCCACCGCCAGTCGACGGCAAATTTGCCGCGGCGGACGCACACCGCCGACGCCGATGCGGGTATGAAGACCAAGCGACAGCCTGCCGACAAAGCTGTCAGCCTGCGTCAACCACATTACGCGACAAATGTCAGATTCCGAGCACTGCGGATCGCCGGCGCCGACCGCCTCGGCAATGGTGCAGCCCTCGGACAGCGACGCCTCATGGATCCATTCCACGCCATTGAACGAACGACTCTGACTGCCGCCATTCGCCGGACAGCCGTCAATTCGAATCCGGCCCCTGCTCGGCGATCGAAGCCCCAGCAGCACGCTCGCCAATGTTGAGCGACCTGAGCCCGACCGACCGACGATGGCCACCCGTTCGCCCGCATGCAGCCGAAAAGACAGGTCTAACAATCCCGACCACTCAGACCCGTCGGTCGTAGCGACCCCGCTCAACTCCACTTCGGCGCCGCGTCTGGCGGCGACGCGCGGCGGCTGTACCGGCCCTGTGGGTCTCGCGGAATTGACAAACCGCCCCGAGGGCGGGGAAACCATGTCTGATCGCGGTGTGTCCGCCGGCCCCGTTACGGCCTCGAGAAGCGCGCGGCCAATGCGAACCGCCCAGCCCGGCGCAACCTCCGTGTCAGCAACCGATGCTCGAATTGGCGAAGCATTCCAGCGCAGCATGCAAACCGACCCACTCCCCCAATCCAAAAAACCAACATGGCCTCCAGCTCCAATTGGCAATTCCCATGCCGTTGGACTCAGCAATTGTGCTGCTTGTACAGAGACTCAGTTAACTTGGGAATCAGCCGAATGTTAGCGCGCACCGACGCCTGTGAGATGGTGCAACCCGCTCGATCCAGTTGAAATCACAGGGTGCGTTGGCACATGCCGCGTGTGGAATGACACACGCGGTCAATCGCACGGTGTGAATCCGCGAGAGTCTACCTCGGATTGAGCTGGAAGTTCCAGCGCCAGTAGGGTTCGCTCGTGGGGCGGGCTGAAGAGAGAACATGACCGCCAATGAAGCCGACGTTCATCCGTCCGCGATGGCGCATCGAGGGGAACCAATAGACGCTGTTGGAAACGGTGTGAGAGTAGATATCGACCCCATCTTTGGGCGGCATGGGCGGCGCGGCATAGTACGGCTTGATGCCCCGCTCCTCGGCCAGCTTTCCCTCGGCATCGAACAGCAGCGGCACATCGGGGAACTGGAGGATCTTCGACGTCAGAAACGCCGGGCGTGGTCCGATCGACCCGTCGCTCAACTCGCGTGTCTCTCGATTTAGACGCGCGTTGAAGGCCGTGGTGACATTGCCGATGGGGGTGACGGCGCCGGCACTGCATGGAATGCTCGCCCGCCGCTCCAACGCCTGCGGCCCGGCCGGACACATCAACGGCTGAGTCGTAATGCTGAGTTGCTCGCGCTCGCTCTCACCGCCCCCCCAAAACTCCGCGAGTCCGTAAACACTCTCCTGAAAATCCTCCAGCATGAAACGCGGGGCGATTGAATCGCTTGTTCCCCGTCGCCCAACGCCGCTCTCGTCCGCGAAGTTGGTGAACTGAAGCAGGACGGCGCGGTAATTCGCGCGACACTTGAGGTCGTGTGCCGTCTCGCGGGAGGCATTGAGCGCGGGAAGGAGAATCGCGATGAGAACGCCAATGATCGCAATGACGACAAGAATCTCCAGAAGCGTGAACGCGGATTTGCGTTCGCATCGGCGCGAGCGAATGCGCGTCCTTCCGAAGCCCATGTCGTCAATCCTGTTTGGCATCGAAGAAGATCATAATTCCTGGCTGTGTGCCAATCAACGATTCATCCCACTGCCGCACAGCCATTTTCACCTAGGAACACACTATTTAATAAAGGAAAATCAGGCTTGTCCCCCGGGTAGGCCGCACAAATCGGACTTTGTTTGACGGAGATCAGACTATGGCTGACCCGTCAACAATTGCGCGAACAATTGGATATCGCGACCGTCGCACAGACCGTCAAAATTGAGGTCGCCGTGCATGACGGCAAGTTTGTTGGGATAGGCCTGGGTGTACGCTACAGGGTCGAGCACACCGAGGGAAAACGCATTCACGTCAGAGGCTTCGATCCGGCCGTTCCAATCCATGTCACCCAGCAACACGACGTCTTCCGCGTCGACATAGCCGTCGTAATTTGAATCGTAGAGGCTGAATGAGCGTGAAAAATCCTTGAGTTTGATCGAGTGGTTCGAGCCGTTTTCGTCGTCGTCGATGTCGTCGTCGCCGTCATGGGTGCACAGGAAGTCGTGAAAGGCGGCTACGTCGGAGATCGTAATGGCGCCATCGCCGGTGAAGTCGCGGTTCAAGACGTTTGGATACAGGTCCGTCCAGACAAATCGCGCGCTGCCAGACTGAGTCGAAGGGTAGGCGGACCCGAGACAAGTCGAGATTCGCCAGTTTCCGGGCGTCAACAGGGCCTCGGGGACCTCGATTGCCCAATCGGCTAGGAGGGCGAACTCCGGAAACGTCATATGAAACGGGTCCGCGTTGGCAGAGCTGAATTGCAGATCGACCAGCGCCTCCACAATCGAATATTGATCACCGGGGCAGCCGTTGTTGGACTGCGCCGCCGGCACCGGCTCCTGGGTGGAGGCGTGAGCGGCGTTGTTCAGTGGGAACACCAGCGAAACGGTTGTCAGATTCGAGTATTCGCTGTGCCGGAACCGCAGTGAGCACGTGGGCATGTACCGCCCCTCAGCCGCGAAACACTGCAACGAAAACTCCTCGAAGACATGCGCGCGATGCAACCAAGTCCCGGACACGACCCATATTTCGCCGGCTTCAAAGATTAAAGGATCGCCGCAGTAAGCCTCCTTGATGACTTCGACCGCGCCGATTTCCTCGCCGAGTAGCGCCAAGTGAAACTCCTCACCGCTGCGCTTGACATAGGGCGCGTAATTCACGGGATTTTCGAGATCGTCCCATTTGAGAGCAACACGATTCTGGAAACGCGGTTCGGTGGGGAGTCCTCCGAGGCGAGCCACGTTTCCGAGGTATCGAAGCTCGGGAAAATCAACTTCGCCACCGGTTTGCTCGTTGATGTCGACGTCGAATTCAATGAACCCGAAGACCGGATGCGGGCCATACTCGTAAGCGGAGTAGAATCCATTGGCGCCAAGTCCGACCGGTCCGGGCGGGTTGATGAGGCCGGCGAACACTACGTCGAATCGCATGAACCCGCCTGTGGTCGACCAGTTACCCGTGTAGAGATCGATCGCAGGCTCATCCGGCTGATACGACCCCAACCGCATCTGCACGATTTCTGGCAGCCGGTGAGATTCAACGTCGAAGGGCATGCCTTGCGTTTTGTCTGTTCGAATCACCTTGGCGTCATCGGGCGGATCAACAAAAATGGTGGGCGTCTTGGCCAGGACCGGGTATGCCGCCCCTGCCCACATCAAATACAAGAGTGCAACCGCGCTATTGCAGATGCCTCGCTTGATCACCGCCAATGTGTCAGCCAAGAGCGTCATTGCGTTTGAAAGGTCCTGATTCGCCTCATTATATCCGTTGCAGCAACGGGGCGGAAACCATTTTCCTAAGACTTGTCCACCGAATGTGGAAACTTATTCAGACGGTACCGGAGGGCTTCCCGGGTAATACCAAGCGCTCGCGCGGCTCGGCTCAGATTACGCCCAAAATAGTCAAACGCTGTCGATAATATGGTGTACTCGACTTCCTCCAATCGTGGCGTGCCGCTGTTGAAATCCATCGATATGGATTTTCCGCCGGGCAGATCGATTCTAAGCCCATGTCCGCTCGCATCTTCTTGGCCAAGACGAAGGTCGTGATCGCAGACCTCCGAGCCGTCGACCTGCAGCACCGCACTTTCGAGCACGTGCGACAGCTCGCGGACGTTGCCCAGCCAGTTGTAGCGAGCAAGGGTGTCCAGCGCGTCGTCGGAAAGGCGCTTGGGCGTCAGGCCGAATCGCCGGCAATGCGCCGCCAGGAAATACGCCGCGAGCAGCGGGATGTCTTCGCGCCGCGATCGCAGCGGCGGAACAATCATCTCGATCACGCGCAGCCGGTGATAAAGGTCACGCCGGAACTCGTTCGCATTGACCGCCGCTGAAAGATCCCGATTCGTCGCCGCAATGATATGGACGTTGATTGGGCGGCTCTCGGTGCCCCCGACCGGTCGTACCTGGCGATGCTCGATGGCCAGCAGGAGTTTGGCTTGCGAGTCGGCGTCGAGGTGACCGATCTCGTCGAGGAAGATGGTTCCGCCATTGGCAACTTCGAATAGACCGCGCTTGGCCTTCACAGCGTTCGTAAAGGCGCCGGGAACGTGACCGAACAACTCGGACTCAAACAACGTCGCGGGAAGTGCGGTGCAATTCACATGGATGAACGGTCGCGCCCGCCGCGGACCTTCGTAGTGAATCGCGCGGGCCACCAGATCCTTGCCGCATCCGGTCTCACCCATGATCAGCACCGTGGGAGGCTCGGGCAACGCGATGACCTCGGTGCGCGTGAGCCGGCGAATGGTTTCTTTCAGTCCGCGAATGACCGCCGACTCACCGATGATGCGGTCGAGTCCGCTCCGCTGCTCCTCGCGGCTGCGCAAGAATGACAGATTGTCGGTGAGCTGCTGATGCTCCAGCGCTCGATTCACAACGATCTGAAGTTCTTCCAGATCTACTGGCTTCGTAAGATATTCAAATGCGCCGGCGCGCATGGCATCGACTGCCACGCGCTCGCTGCCGTGGGCCGTCATGACAATCACGTTGGCCGAAGGCGAAACCGCCTTCAACTTGGGAAGCAGCGTAAGCCCGTCGATCCCGGGAAGCCGGATGTCCAGCAGGACCAGGTCCGGCAGCATGCTGGAGAAGATCTTCAGCGCCTCCTCGCCGGTGTGGGCGACGGTTGCGTCCAGCCCATGCGCCTTGAGTTTCGTGCGCAGGTTCTTGGCCAATACCTGTTCGTCTTCAACAATCAATACACTTGGCATATGCCCATCCCTTTCGTGACCCAGGCTGCTTTACTTCACGCCGATCCGGTCCCGATCATGACCCCGATCGAGGCTCGCGGCCTGCGGACTGCCGCCGACTTGCGGCAGAGTCACGACAAACCGGGCGCCCTTGCCGGTCGGCGTATCCTTCAACATCACATCGCCCCCGTGAATCCGGGCGATTCTTCGCACCGTGGCCAGGCCGATGCCCGTGCCCGATGGTTTGGTGGTGAAAAACAAATCGAAGATGCGCGAGCGCGTCACCTTGGAGACACCCGGACCGCTGTCGTCGACGGTGATTCGAGCCATGCCGTCGCCATTGGCGTGAGCGCATCCAACACGTATTAAATCGCCCGGCCCGGATTGCTCCATCGCGTTGGAAATCAACTCGATCACAACCTGGTGCAGCTGGTGCGCATCCCCGTTGACTGTCACCGGTTGCGAGGGCAGGTCGCGCGCGACCTCAATCTCCCGGCGGCGCAGCTCGGCCGCGACTTCGTCGATGGACTCGTTGATCAACTTGCGCAAGTCGTGCGCGGCGAATTCGTCGACCTTGGCCCGCGCGAAGTTGAGCAGTCGCGTCACGCGATCGCCGAGCCGCCGGCCTTCGGAAACGATGTCCGTCACGCGCTCGCGCGAATCAGCGTCAATCTGCCCCAACTGAAGCGTGAGTTCTGCGGAACTCTTCATGGCCGCCAGCGGGTTGCGAATGCCGTGCGCGACGCTCGAACAAAGCTCGCCGATCTGAACGAGCCGTTCGCGGCGCTCATCCTGCACGCGCTGACGCTCGATCTCGAGCATTCGGTCGGCGGCTTGCAGGCGCCGGCCGAAGAAAATCATGCCCACGAGAATCACGATGATCGCCGCAATGAAGTAGCGCTCATAAACCAGGCGCGCGTTCAAGTCGCGCTCCTGCTCTTCGTGCAACTCCACGCGCCGCGAGGCATTCGCCTGCACGAGCCGGGCGAGCACGGCAAGCGAACGCTGAGTCTGATCATCCATGCGCGCCATCGCCTGCCCGGCCTCGGCCAGAAGACGCTGTCGGTCAGGCGCGTTGACCGGCAGCGCGCCGATCTTCTGGAAAGCGACAAAAATCTGTGATGCCGCCGCCCGCATTTCATCCACGTGAGGCAGAATCTGTTCGATCGGCGTGCCGCTCTCACGGGCATCGCCCAGGGCGGCGGTCAACTTCGTACTGGCCACGTTGAACTGGAGCATTTCCTGGTCGGGATCGAGGCTGTGAAACAGATCGTTTCCTGGCTTGTTCAATTCGAGAAGACACTGCTGCAGGCGCTGTAGCTCGCGGGCGTTGTCTTCGAGCTTGGTCGCCGCGTCCACCATGTGCTGGCGGTTCTCCAAGCTTTTCTGATGCAATCCCAGTATCGAAAGGATCACGAGAACCTCAAACAAAGCCAACCCAAAGTAAAAGTGATACCACCTAAGCCAGCTCGTCATCTCAGGCCATCCTCACACTCGGTTGCCAGCGAATCCGTGCAATATTACACGATTTTTGTGTCACCATGCACACTTTTGTCGCAACCAAAGCACTGAGGATTGAAGTCGCCGTATCCACAACCGACCGTCAACACACGGTTTGCGCGGAAAAACAGCGGCAAAGCCAAATATAGAATGGGCAATTAGTGTGCCAGTCCACACCGATCTCGCGAAGAATCGCACGGGCAGGCGTTTCCGCGAGGGCAGCGAAACGGGCGTTCCGTTCGAGCTGGGGACCAAGGAACTTGGGCGCGAGTTCTGGCCTGTTGCCTGAGGGCGTCAGGATCGCTTCTTCTGCCCGCTCGATCGCTTGGATTTGGAGTGAGTAGGAGCTTCGGTGGGTGAGGCGGCGGGGGTCTTCTCCGGAGATGTCGCCGGTGCGGCCTTCTGATCGGCCTTGGATTTATCGCCGGTACTCGTCTGGCCCTCGCCGTCCTTCGTTGGGCCCGAATCGGCCTTGGCGGCGTTCTTGTAGCCTTCGCTGCGGTAGTCCGTCTGATAGAACCCCGATCCCTTGAAGATCAGCCCACCACCGGTGCCGATGAGGCGGCGAACGGCCCGCTCCTTGCCACAGGCTTCACACTGAGCCTTACGCAGGGGCGCGGCAGTGATCGACTGAAAGAGATCCATCACCTTGCCACAGGTTTTGCATTCGTATTCGTAGGTCGGCATGGCTTTCTTGTCGTATTTCAAATCACCCGTACGGCGCCGCGTCGCAGCGTCGCCAATTACTTCGCGCCTGCATCCTCGGCCGCCGGCTCGTCGCGCGTTGCCGCAACAATCACCTTGGCCGGCCGAAGGACGCGATCGTGAATCATGTAACCGCGTTCCAGTTCGCGCGTCACGGTCCCCGGCGCGACGCGTGTCTCAAAATCCTGCATGAGGGCCTGATGCAATTCGGGATCGAAAGGCTTGCCGGCCGATTCGATCGCCGCGATGCCGTTCTGCTGAAGCGTCTTGGTCAACTGATCGGCGATCAACTTCACGCCCTGAACGATCGGATCATCGGCCGGCGCGGCGCCCAAGCTGGCAATCGTGCGGTCGAAATTGTCGAGCACCGGCAGCAAATCGCGAGCCAGGCTCATTGAGGCGATTCGCTTTTCCTCGGCGAACTGCTGATTCAGACGCCGCGCGATGTTGGCGCACTCGGCCTGCGACCGCAGATACTTGTCCTTGAATTCATCGCGCTCCCGGCGAATGACTTCAAGTTCGTCCCGCCCCTCTTCGGTGACGGTCTCTCCCGACATGTTTGAATCGTTGTCTGTCGTCATGTCTTTCCTGCTCATGTCTGAATCAACCCTCCTTGATGTTAGACATGAATTCCTTCAGCTTCTCAAAGAACCCCCTGCTCTCAGGCAGGACGTTCTTGTCCTCGGTCTTTGCGAACTCGCGCAGCAGTTGTTCCTGCTTTTCCGACAGCCGCCGGGGAATCTCGACGACCACGCGCACCACGAGATCGCCGACGCGACTGGTCCGCATGTCCGGAAGCCCCAATTTTGACAACCGGATCAATTCCCCGTTCTGCACACCCGCTGGAATGGTGACTTCCGTCTTTCCCGTCAGCGTCGGCACGTCGACCAGCGCACCGAGGGCCGCCTGTGTGAAACTGATCGGGATCTGGCAGAGCAGGTCCGAATCGTGCCGCTGAAGATACGGATGCGGCTTGATTCGCACATAACAATGCAAGTCGCCGCGGCTCCGCCCGTCATCGCCGGGTTCGCCTTCGCCCCGCAGTCGTACGCCCTGTCCATCGTGAACGCCGGCGGGAATCTTCACGGTGACGACCCGCCGCTTCGGCGATCGCCCCGCACCGTGACACTGCTTGCACGGCTTGCTGAACTTGGTGCCCAGGCCGCGGCAATCCGGACAATCCGTCACGATCCGCGTCGAAAAGAAACTCATGCCGCTGGTGCGTTCGACCTGACCATAGCCGCCGCAGGTAACGCAAGAAGTGGCCTTCGTGCCCGGCTCGCCGCCCTTGCCGGCGCAGCGGTCGCAAAAATCATTGCGTGTAAAATCGATCGAGTGTTCGCTGTCCTTGGCGACGTCCGCCAGGCTCAGGACCACCTCGGTCTGCAGATCGACGCCGCGGCCGGAGCGATGCCCCCCTCCGAACGCGCCGAACAGATCGCCGAAGATGCTGAAGATGTCGTCGGGCCGCATCCGCGAGAAGTCATGGCCCGCGACGCCCGACAATCCGGCATGGCCGAATCGATCGTACCGCCCGCGCTTTTCCGGGTCGGACAGCACCTCGTAGGCCTCGGCGGCCTCCTTGAATCGCTCGTCGGCATCCGGAATGTCACTGGCCCGGTCGGGGTGGTACTTCATCGCGGCCTGGCGATAGGCGCGCTTGATGTCGTCCGGCCCGGCCTCGCGCACGACCCCGAGAACTTCGTAATAGCATTTCTTCTGCGCCACGCTCATGGCCGATCGTCAGTTGCCTGCATTGCAGTGCGACAAGAAATCACTTTGTCTCAGCAAAGCAAAAAACCCTTTGCTTCCTTTCAGTCGATTTTCAAGAAAAAACGATTCGGGCGGGGAGGAGCGTGTACACTCCGCCCCGCCCGAACATGCTTGCAACGTATTGTTCTTATCGGATGGAGTGAGGAATCTCCTTTGCCTCATCCTTGTCCTTGAGTTCGGTGATCATGACATTGGTGGTGAGCAGCAGACCCGCGACGCTTGCGGCGTTCTGCAGAGCCGTACGGACCACCTTGGCCGGATCGATGATGCCGGCCTTGACCAGGTCGGAGAACTCGTCCTTGCGGGCGTCGTAGCCCCAGTTTCCGCCCTTCTCCAGTATCTCCGCAACCACGACCGCGCCATCCTTGCCGCTGTTGTCGGCGATCTGGCGGGTCGGCCACTGCAGGGCCTTTGCAAGGATGCGCATGCCGGTCTGCTCGTCGCCCTCGGCCTTGGCCGCGGCCTTTTCGATCGGCTCGATGCAGCGAAGCAACGCCACGCCGCCGCCCGGAACGACGCCCTCTTCCACCGCCGCACGGGTCGCGTGGAAGGCATCATCCACCAGATCCTTGCGCTCCTTGACCTCAATCTCGGTCGAGCCGCCGACGCGGATCACGGCCACGCCGCCGGTCATCTTGGCCAGGCGCTCCTGGAGCTTCTCGCGGTCGTAGTCGCTTGTGGTCTTTTCGATCTGGGCGCGAATCTGCTCGGCCCGGGCGTTGATGTCATTCTTCTTGCCGGCGCCCTCGATGATCGTGGTGCGCTCCTTGGCAATGACGATCTTCTTGGCGCGGCCGAGTTGCGACAGCTCGATGCTCTCCAATTTCAGACCGCGGTCTTCGCTGATGAACTCGCCGCCGGTGACCGTGGCAAGATCGCCCATCATGGCCTTGCGGCGATCGCCGAAGCCCGGGGCCTTGACGGCGCAGCACTTGAACACACCGCGAAGCCGGTTGACCACCAATGCAGCCAACGCCTCGCCGTCAATGTCTTCAGCAATGATGAGGAACGGTTTGCCGACGTTGACGATCTTCTCCAGCAGCGGCACGAACTCACGTACCGAGCTGATCTTCTTCTCGTGAATGAGGATGTAGCAGTCCTCGAGGACGCACTCCATCTCGGCGACGTCGGTGATGAAGTACGGCGAGATGTAGCCCTTGTCGAACTGCATGCCCTCGACGACTTCCTTCTCGGTCTCGCGGCCCTTGCCCTCTTCGACCGTGACGACGCCCTCCTTGCCGACCTGCTCGAGCGCCTCGGCGAGGAGCTTGCCGATTTCAGCGTCGCCATTCGCGCTGACCGTGCCGACCTTGGCGACATCATCGCTGCCCTTCACCTTGGTGGAGAGCTTGGCGATGGTGTCGACGGCGATCTCGACAGCCTTCTCAATGCCGCGCTTCAGCCCCATCGGGTTCGCGCCGGCCGTCACGTTCTTGACGCCTTCCTTGTAGATGGCCTCGGCGAGCACGACAGCCGTCGTCGTGCCGTCACCGGCCACGTCGCCGGTCTTGCTGGCGACTTCGTTCACCATCTTCGCGCCCATGTTCTCGAAGGGCTGCGGCAATTCGATCTCCTTGGAGACCGAGACGCCGTCCTTCGTCACGCGGGGGGCGCCCCACGACTTTTGCAGGAGCACGTTGCGACCGGTCGGGCCGAGCGTGACCTTCACCGCGGCCGCGAGCTTGGAAAGACCCTCCAGGGTTCCCTCTCTCGCGTGCTCCATGAACAACATTTGCTTCGCAGCCATAACTAATTCCTTCAATCAATACCGCCGTGTTCGCTTTGGAGGCGCCGGCGCGTCTTTACTCGCTACTCATTACTGATCACTGACAACTGACAACTGACCACTACTTCTCAATCACCGCCAGCACGTCGTTCTCCTTGAGAACGGTGTACTTGGTGCCGCTGACTTCCACCTCGGTGCCGCTGTACTTGGCGAAAAACACCTCATCGCCGACGCGAACCGACATCTTGCCGCGGTTGCCGCTGTCGAGCATTTTGCCCGGGCCGGCCGCCACGACGGTGCCCCGCTGCGGCTTCTCCTTTGCGTTCTCGGGCAGGAAGATGCCGCCGGCGGTCTTCTCCTCGGCCGTGTGCTGCTCAATCAAAATGCGGTCGTCCAGCGGGTTGATCCTGATCTTGGCCATGTTGCAAACTCCTGTGTATTAATTATTTTGTCTTATATATCCATTCATCGGCCGGCACGATGACCGGCACGCGTGACTTACATCATGCCGCCCATGCCACCCATTCCGCCCATGCCTCCCATACCACCCATGCCGCCGCCCATTCCGCCCATTTCGTCGTCATGGTCGTGGCCGGCATGTCCGCCCGCCTTCTTGTCTTCGGGCTTGTTCACGATGCAGCAGTCGGTGGACAGCAGGATGCGGGCGACGCTGCCGGCGTTCTGCAGCGCGGCGCGAACCACCTTGGTCGGGTCAATGACGCCGTCCTTGATGAGATCGCCGTATTCGCCGGTCGCCGCGTTGTAGCCGAATGCGCCGGCCTTGGACTCGACCTTGGCAAGTACCACGCCCGGCTCGGCGCCGGCATTGGTGGCGATCATCTTGATCGGAGCCGTCATGGCCCAGCGAACGATTTCGACACCGGTCGCTTCGTCATCCCCGTTGGTCTTGACCTTGTCCAATGCGACGCGGGCGCGAATCAGGGCCACGCCTCCGCCGGGGACAATGCCTTCTTCGATGGCCGCGCGGGTCGCGTGCAGTGCGTCCTCGTAGCGGGCCTTCTTCTCTTTCATTTCGGATTCAACCGCGGCCCCGACGTGAATCTGGGCCACGCCGCCGGCCAGCTTGGCGAGTCGCTCCTGGAGCTTCTCGCGGTCGTAATCGCTGGTGGTCGCGTCGATCTCGCGGCGGATCATCTCGATCCGGCCCTGAATCGACTTCGAGGCGCCCGCGCCTTCGATGATCGTGGTGTTGTCGGCATCGATGCGAATCTTCTTGGCCTGGCCAAGCTGGGCAACCGTGACCGCGTCCAACTCAATGCCGAGATCCTTGAAGATGGGCTGGCCACCAGTGAGGATGGCGATGTCTTCCATCATGGCCTTGCGGCGATCGCCATAGCCCGGCGCCTTCACGGCTGCGACCTGCAGAATGCCGCGGAGTTTGTTGACGACCAGCGTCGCCAGGGCCTCGCCATCGACGTCTTCGGCGATGATGAGCAGCGGCCGCTTCGTCTGGGCCACTTTCTCAAGCAGCGGGACGAGTTTCGTCACGCTGGAAATCTTCTCTTCGAACACCAGAACGAATGCCTTCTCGAACGCGACTTCCATCGCATCGGCATCGGTCACGAAGTGCGGCGAGAGGTAGCCGCGATCGAACTGCATGCCTTCGACGACATCGACAGTCGTCTCCAGGCTCTTGCCTTCCTCGATGGTGATGACGCCGTCCTTGCCGACGCGCTTGAAGCACTCGGCCAGCCGCTCGCCGACGTCGCGATCGTTGTTCGCCGAAATGCTGGCGACACGGATGATGTCTTCGACGTTCTTGGCGTCGGCCTTTACCGGCCTCGACATGCCGTTGAGTTCTTCGACAGCCGCGACGATTGCCTTGTTGATGCCGCGGCTCAGGGCCATGGCATCGGCGCCGGCGGCCACGTTGCGAAGGCCCTCCTTGAAGATCGCCTCAGCGAGAACCGTCGCCGTCGTCGTGCCGTCGCCGGCCGTGTCGGAGGTCTTGCTCGCGGCCTCCTTGACCAGCTGCGCGCCGAGATTCTCGTACTTGCAAGTCAACTCGATCTCTTCCGCCACCGTCACGCCATCCTTGGTGACGTTGGGAGCGCCCCAACCCTTGTCGATGATCGCGTTGCGGCCGCGGGGACCCAGCGTCGACTTGACCGCCGACGCCAGTTTCTCGACGCCCGCCAAGAGGGACGCCCGTGCATCTTCGTTGAATGACAACTGCTTCGCACCCATTTACGCATGCCTCCAGAATCGCTGATATTTCCTGATGGGGTTCGATGAACGCCCGATCCCAACTTTCTCTATTCAATCGCGCCAGGCCCGCCGCCCGAGGGGCGCGGACTGTCCACCACGAGCAATAGCAACCGGCGTGCCGATGCGCCCGTCTGTTTGACAAACTTATAAGATTATGAATGGCAATAGGTTATGGAATGCCCGAGGCGATCGGTCACGCGGCCCCAAGCTGCCAGTCCGGCAGCAGGGTCGGACGCTCCTGCCGATGTGTCACCAAATTCAGTGCTTCAGGCCATCGAGAAACTGGCGCAGCACCCGGCCGAATGCCGCCGGTTGCTCCAAGGGAGGCACGTGTCCGGCCCCCGGGATGACTTCAAGGCTCGACCCGCGAATCGCCGCATGCATCGCCTTGGCTCCGGCCGGCGGAGTGATGACGTCATACTCGCCCACCACGATCAGGGTAGGCACATCGATCTGTCCCAGGGTCGGCGTGAAATCTGATCGATTTCGAAGCGCTTCGAGCGCGGCGGCCACGCCCTTCGGCGATGTGCCGGCCATGATGCCGTGCCACTTCTGCTTCAGAGCTGGATCGACCTCCGGCCCGAAGATCTTGTCCTTCATGGCATCGGCCACCACGTGCGAGCCCTCGGCAAGCACACGCTTCGCCTGCTCCGCGCGACCCTTCGCGCCTTCGGGCGAATCGCCCTCGCTGCGCGTGTCGATGAGACCGAGTGCTCGGACGCGCGCGGGATGGAGACGGTGAAACTCAAACACGACGTAGCCGCCCATGGAAAGCCCGACCACGACGACCGGCTCGCGAATGTTGAGATGATCCAGCAGGCCCGCTGCGTCGTCGGCGTAATCGCCCATCGACGTCGTCGTCGATGTGACCGGCGTCCCCTCGCTCTCTCCCATGCCGCGCAGATCGGGAATGATCACCCGATACTGGTCGGACAGGGCTTCGACGACAGGCGTCCACATGCGCCCGTTCAGCGGAAAGCCGTGCAGCAACAGCACGGCCGGCCCGGAGCCGATGTCTTCGTATGCGATTTCAACGTTGTTGATGTGTGCCTTTTTCATGCGCGTATCGTAGCGCGCGGGTCCGCCCGGGAAAAGACGTGATCCAGGGGCATCAATTGGTGGGTTTCAGTCTCGAATTGCGTGCTAAACGGCCTGTTATCTGGCCGGAGCGCCGACCGTCGCCGGTCGCATCTACCAAGTATCGCTGGGCCCAACCTCAGCGGCGATTGCGGCGCACCGCTTATCGGCGACTGAGCGAATCCTGCCTGCCCATCTCTCCGATAAGAAATTGTTGCAAACGCTGATCTCGCCGTGTTGTCAAAAAGCAACACGCGAATCAACGTCCGTGTTCTGAAATTCAACGAAAGAATTTGCCTTCGCGGGTTCCCGGTGTAGTTTTTCATCACACGGGGGTCGCGGCGTCGCATGGACGAAGCCGCGGGAAGACTGGGGGAAAAAATCATGACGAATCGACGATTGGGTGGATTTGCGTTTGCACTGGCCGCGTTCGGGCTGCTCACCTGCGGTTGCATTCCCGGGATCGGCGGGCCCGACAACGGCAACCCCGCCTCCAACACCCTGGATGACACGACCGACGACACCCCGCAGGACGACGGTGACAACACCGATAACCACGTCGTCATTCCCAGCAGCGAGACGTCAGTCTCCGACTTGAAGAACGTATACGTCCTCTCCGCGCCCATCGTCGGCGCGTCACTGGCAGGCGACGTCGCCGGTCAGTTCACGGCCCTGTCGGCCCCGCTAATCTCGGCCGGCTGGGGCTCCGGCGCACTACGTTTCGAAGTCCCGGGCATGGACTGGCTGCCCGTCGTCAAGAATTTCCTCACCGACGCCGCCGGCCGCGGCGGATTGATTCAAACGTATTATCTGCCGCTCAGCGCCGTTCGCGCCGGGCCGATCGGCGGCAATCTGCTCGATCTCGCGCCGGCCCCCGGCATGTCCACGGTGGGCGTGCTGCCGATCATCTTCGTGTCGACCGATTTCGAGGGTTACCCCGCCTCGGGCGCCGGCCTGAGCGTCGAACTCTGGTCGCAGCAGGCCACCTGTGCGACGTGCGCCTACGCCGATGCGACGCGCTATCAGCACGAAGTGACGCCGCTGATCTCCTCCATCGAGATTCGCCAGCTCCGCGAACTGGGCCTCTGGAACGACCGCGTCATCGCGATCATCCCCAAGGCCGGCGTGTGGTGGGCGCGAAGCGAGGACGCCGGCAGCCGCGTGCGAAACTGGATGATCGTGCAACCGATCGGCGGCACGGCCGCTCAGGTCCGCTGCCTGACCGACGCCGGAAACTGGCCGGGATGACCGGACGCCAATGGGCGAGCAATCCGAGCATTGACAATCGAGAGCAGCCTTACCAATTGAGACGCACTTGGAGGCCCGCCCGGCCCCTGACGATACAATCGCCCCGTGCCCGCTGCGAACAACGGTTCCCGACGCCGTGCCAACTACCCCACCAAGGTCGCGCTGGCTTTCGCGCTGGTCATCATCGCGGCCGCCCTGCTGCTCCAACTGCCGCAGATGACCCACGTCGGGGAGATTCACTTTGTCGATTCCCTGTTCACCGCGACGTCCGCCGTATGCGTCACCGGTTTGACCACCGTCTCGCTCAGTGAGCGATTCTCCACCGCCGGACAGGGATTCGTCCTCGCCCTCATTCAACTGGGCGGCCTGGGCATCACCGTCGTTTCCACTTTTCTGCTCGTGCTCACCGGCCGGGCGACCCTGTCACACACCGTGGAGGCCGAGGATCGCCTGTCGGCCATGCGCGTCCAACCGGCGCGGCTGCTGTTCTGGGTCGTGCTCGCAACGCTCGGCACCGAGACGCTTGGGGCCCTGTGTCTGGCCCGCATGTTCGAAGGGTCGGACGCCGGCTGGCAAGGCGCGTTTCACAGCGTCTCGGCATTCTGCAACGCCGGGTTTTCCACCTTTCAGGACAACCTGATCGAGTACCGTTCCAATGCCGGCGTTAATATCGTCATTTGTATCCTCATCATACTCGGCGGCATCGGCTTCATCGCCCAGTACCAGGTGATCTGGTGGATCGTGACACGCCTGCGCGGCGGACGCACGCGCCTGTTCCTGCATACCCGCGTCGTGCTCGCCGTGAATGTGACGCTCTGGATCACCGGCGCCCTGATCTTCGGCGCGCTCGAGTCCGGCGGCGCCATGGCCGACATGCGCGGCACCGACCGCATTCTGGCATCGTGCTTTCACTCCGTCTCCGCGCGCACCGCGGGCTTCAACACCATCGACCTCGCGCAATGGCGCGAGCCGACCCTCTGCTTCCTGATGTTCTTCATGTTCGTCGGCGCGGCCCCCGGCGGCGCGGGCGGCGGCATCAAAGTCACGACATTTGCCGTCATTCTCGCCACCGTGCGTGCGCGACTGCTGGGCCGATCGTCCGTCTCGCTTTTCACCCGCACGGTGCCGCAGGAACTCGTGCAGCGGGCGTTCCTCGTCGTGTCAGTTTCGCTGTTGATCCTCCTGTTTGCGGTCGGCGGGTTGCTCCTTTCGGAACCGCCTCGCGCCGGCCAGGAAGGCGGCTACCGGCTCACCGAATTGGCGTTTGAGGCCTTCTCAGCCTTCGGCACGGTCGGCCTCAGCACCGGCATCACGCCGTCGCTCACGACGACCGGCAAGCTCATTATCATTGTGCTCATGTACGTCGGGCGCATCGGACCGCTGGCCGCGGCCCTGGCGGTGCTTCAGCCGCGCAACCGGCCGGTCTACGAGTATCCCGAAGAGCCGCTCGCCATCGGATAAGTGAAATGAAGACCTTTGCCATTGTCGGACTGGGCAGTTTCGGCCGGTGCATGCTGACGACCCTGATCGAGCGCGACCGGCACGTGATCGTGATCGATCGCGACGGCGAGCGGCTGCAGCGGGTGCGCGACATCGCCACCAAGGCGATCCGCGCCGACGCGGTCAATTACGAATTGCTTGTGGAAGTCCTGCCGGAACGGGTGGACTGCGCCATCGTCGATCTCGGCGATGTCATCGGCCAGAGCATTCTCGTCACCAACTATCTTCACAAGCTCAACGTACCCATGATCGTCGTCGAGGCGGTCAGCGAGGAGCACGCCGAGATCCTCCGCATCGTCGGCGCGACACGGGTCGTTTTCCCCGAGAAGGAGGCCGCCGAGCGCGTGGCCGGAATGATGGTCGGCGGCGGGCTGGTTGACTTCTTCGCAGTCAGCAAGGGATTCTGCATGATCGAAATCCCGGTGCCGGACGACTGGGTGGGCAAGAACGCGTCCGAACTGAAACTCCGCCAGAAGATTCACGTGGATGCCGTGGCCCTTCGCCCCGCCGGCGGGGAGACCGACCAGGAGCAATGGCGGCTGGTCGACGCGCTGCGGCCGTTTCAGGCCGGTGAAATTGTCCTGCTCGCCGGTCACTCGAAGGATATCGATCGTCTAAAAAGGTAGTCTCGACGTCGCGGGAATTGCTACCGCGCGATGATGGCGACGCCCAGGCGATTGGCGGCAGCCAGCGTCGCTTCGCGATTCAGCAGCAGCGTCTTGCCGGCCTCGATGACGATCGCCCGACCGCCGCACTTGTGAAGAATTTCCTGACGGACGCCCGAAACTGGCCGGCATGAGGATCGGGGTACATTGCTTCGAGTTTGTCGCGAAGCCAGTCGCCTGGCGCGCCAAAAACACGCCAGCGCCTTCCGACGCAGCGGTTGGCGGATCCGGCAGCAGTGAAAATGAGTTCGTCGCGGGGTCGAATAACTCGTTCGTCTTGCTGTCAAGAGTGCTTAGAATGGCGCCGCCGTTGAAAAATTCAATCGTCTTTACTCCGGCTACCAGCACGGCTCCATCGTCCTGCAAGATGGCGACGTGAGACCCCCGCGGAATGCTCATTGAAGCACCTGCAGTGAATGCGTTGCCGACCGGATCGAAGACCTCGGCGATCGCAGTGGGGTTGAGCGTATCGTCGCCGTCGCCTCCTTAGACGCCGCGAGGGCCTGTCCAAGCCATGCGTCGCGGGCTTCGACAACATCGCAACAGCTCCCCGATTTCGACTCATTCAGTTGATGGGGTCGTTGACGGGGCTAAGAAATCACTGAACTCAACGCCGCGATTCGACTTGCATTTGAAGTCAGCCAACAAACATTTTGCCCCAAGAGAATTCACCGTTCTAGATACACACCCGCGCCGCTGGACGAGAATTCAGGCATATCGGGTAGCGGCGAAAAGGTGTTCGTGGCCGGGTCAAACAAATCGGCATACGCAGTTTCCTGAAATTCGTTGTTCTCGAAATTGTTGCCTCCGGCCACCAGGACCGTCCCATCGCTCTGCAATACGGCGACGTGGTTGGCTCGCTGAATTCTCATGGGCTCGATCGCAGTAAATGTGTTTGCAATCGGATCAAAGACTTCGGCAATCGCGGTCGGCCTGAACGCACTCGCGCCGGCGCCTCCCAGAATGAGCACGCGGCCATCCTTAAGCTTGGTCGCGGTTGCGCCGAAGCCGTGAACCGCGGTCATGTTGCCGATTGGGGAGAATATGCCTGTCGCCGGGTCGTAGGCTTCCGCATTCGTCTTTGTGCTGTCGCCGATGACCAGTACGCGCCCATCGTCCAGAGTCGTCGCCAAGGGCGTGTCAAAGTCGACCAGCGTGCTGCCCGTGGCTGAAAATGAATCGGTTGCGGGATCGTAGATCTCCGCGGTGCGGACGAGATCGTCGCTCGTCTCAGTGCTGCCTGTGCCGCCGCCGACAAAGAGCACTCGCCCATCCGCCAGTCGCGCCGCCGCGTGACCCCTGCGCGCTGCAAGCAGCGGTCCGCCTGGGCGAAACGTTTGAGTCGTGGGGTCAAACAACTCCGTTGAAGACACTGCCGGTTCGCTCTCTCCGCCGTTGTTCGTATTCGGAACCCGCTTGCCATCCCAGCCGCCGGCGACCAGCACGCTGCCATCCAGCAATGTGGTAAGCGTATGAAGACGGCGCGGGCTGTTCATCTCCAACCCGGTCCACTCATCCTTCGCGAAGTCGTAGAAGTAGGCCTGGGGCGAGGAGAAGGTAAAGTCCGGCGATTTACCGATGCCGCCGGCGAATAGCGCCGCGTTCGGCAGGAACTTGGACTGGGCATTGGGCGCGCCGCCGCCGGTCGACGTCGCAGCGCCCTTGACGCCGCCTGCCAAACCATCATTGCGCCCCAGAATCGGTGAAAAGGTCTTGGTTTCGTAATGCCCGCCGGTAGATGTGACATCTCGAATCCACATGTCCCAAGTCTGGAAAGGCACTTTGCCACCGCGTATTAACGCAGTGCCGCTTTTGAGAAGCACATTCGGTTGATCGACGTCGTTGCAACTGGAGCCGGCAAGGACCGCGACGAGAAAACAGGCCCCGGCGAGGATCAATAAACGAGATGCGTCGACTTTGAACGAGTTCATTTGGCTGGCTCCCTGCACTCCGCAGACTGCAATCGGCAAATAGACGACTGCGTGGTGATTGTACCGTCCTGTGCCGTCCAGTTAAAGAAATTGTCAATTTCTTTCATAGTTGGGGGTTTAGGAATCTTGGGCCGTGCATAATAAGGAGGCTGAGAAACAATTCTTTCTTTGTCTCAATCTGAAATCAGAGCTAGGAACCGAGTCGCGCCACAATTGCAATTCCCAGGCGATTGGCGGCTGTTAGGGTTGCCTCGCGATTGAGCAGCAGCGTCTTGCCCGCCTCGATGACGATTGCCCGACCGCCGCACTTGTGGACATTCTCCACTGTGTTGACGCCGATCGTCGGCACGTCGAAGCGCATGTCCTGCTTCGGCTTCGCGGTTTTGACCAGCACCCATCCGCCCGATCGGCACAGCTCGCCGGCCCGGGCGATCATGCGATCGGTGCCTTCGATGGCCTCGACCGCAATCACATCTTTGTCTTTAATTGCAACCGATTGCCCCACATCAAGCCGGCCCATCTCCTTGGCGATGTGCCAGCCGAGATCGGCATCGGCCTGCTGCGTGGCGGACAACCCCGCACGCGTAAGCGTGCCGGCCTCGGCCAGCGCGTCGGCGCAATAGGCGGTCGAGTCGATCAACGTGATGCCCTTTTCGGCCATGGCGTCGGCCACCGCCGACAGCAGCGTGTCATTGCGGCGGTCTTTCGCCCGAAACAACCAGACATGAATGCTACTCCAATCGGGCAGGTAGGCCCAGATTTGGCCCCAGAATGAGAGCCCCGCCGCCTTCGCCTTGACGACGCGCCCCGCCATCACCGCCTCGCGCACCCCCTCGCGGCGAAACACGCGAATCCACCGCCCCAACCGCGCGACACCGGCATCGTAAAAGACGTCTGACTCGTTTCTCAGCGCCGCGTCGGCGGAGCCTTTCAGACCGACGACAATGACGCGCCGCCCCGCCTTGCGCGCCCCGCGGACCACAAGAAAGGGAAACTCGCCCTCCCCGGCGATGAGGCCAAGTGGCGTAGCAGTCAGTTGTCGGTCGTCAGTTGTCAATGAAAAAGCCATCAGCCGTCAGCGTTGCAAGCACAAGCGTCTTTCTGCGTTCTGCATTCTGCATTCTTCATTCTACATTACGCCGCCTTGTGCCTATGATCCCTTCATGAACCCCGACACCTTCATCCGCTACTCGATCCGCAAGCTCGACGACCACTTCGCCCAGATCGCCCGCTGCGCCCGCATGCTCTCAACCGACCAATTGTGGTATCGACCGAACGCCAACAGCAACAGCGTCGGGAATCTGCTCCTGCATTTGAACGGAAACGTAACCCAATGGCTGATCGGCGGCATCGGCGGCGGCCCGGTGCGGCGCGATCGGCAGGCCGAATTCGATCACCGAGAGCCGATTCCCGCCGAGCGCCTGCTCGCCGACCTCCGCGAAACCCTGGCCACCTCGGCCAACGTCCTCGGCGTGATGGGTGCAAACAGCCTCGACAAACTGCACGCCATTCAGGACTACCGCGTGACCGGTCTCGAGGCAATCTACCACGTCGTTGAGCATTTCTCGTTCCACACGGGTCAGATTGTTACGACAACCAAATGGCTTCTGAATTGTGATCTCAGTCTATATGACGAAAAAGGGCACCGCCGCGACGGGCGGACCGACGAAGTGCCATAACCGCAAGCGCACAGGCGATTGCCGGATGAACAACTCTCTCACTTCCGCACACCCCGCGGTGGCGGGCGGCTCCCCGCCGGTGGCCGGGCATCCCCGTCCGCGCGTACCCACGTCGCCGTCCCGCGCGGCTCGGTCAGCGTGAATCGATCCGGCCCGTCGAACACGTACCGCCCCTGCACCGGCGGGCCCATGGCGATCGAGCGCTTGAATTCGTAGTCGCCGCCGGCCGCGACCAGCATGCCCTGCTCGGTGCGCGTAAAGCGAATGCGATAGTTTCCGCCGTCCTGCAATTCCAGCGTGCCGCGATAAGGAAGGTATGAATCCACGTACACCTGCGGATACGACCAGGTGCCGAGGATGTCGCCATGCTCGCGTCCCGAGTCGCCAGGCCGAAACCACACCGACGGCGCCCCGCCGGTAGCGCCCTGCGGCAATAAGGACAACTCGGTGTCATTGGCCTTCACGTCCATTTGCGGCATGTCGAACTTCACCGGACGGAGCGTCGCCCGCGCGCGATCCGACAAATCGACGCCGTTCGGCGTGAACGAGAGCACGCCGTCGGCGGCCATGGAAAGCAGATGCTTCGTCGGCTTGGTGTTCGCGGTGTAAAAGCCGTCGCCGGTGATATCGACATCCAATTGATAACTGCCGGCATCGGTAATGGTCAGCGTCGACGTCGCCCCGGTTCCGGCGAAGGCAGTCATCACGGTGTGAGCCAGCACCGACCGCGTGACCGGCAGGCCGGGAATAACCGCCTCGGGTTGCATCCGCGCCGTGAGGAGGGTCCATTTGCCTTTGAATGCGGGCACATCGGAGTGTCGTACCGGCGCCGGCGGCGGACGCTGTGGCGTAATCGGCGATACGTTTGAAGGCGCGGGCGAAGTGTCTTGCGGCGTCTGATCGCCGGGGATGTCGTTCTCGGTGTCTTGTGCGACGGCGCCTCTATTCGCATCTCCGGAGTCGGACTTCGCGGACTTCCCCCCGTCCCTGTCGCGGAGAATCAGCGCAAACAAGATCAATCCGACGACGCCGGCCGCGACACTGACCGGTGTCTTATTGCGCTGCAGCCAGTCCTGCTGCACAGCGTTCAAACCAGTCGCGGAATCGCGCTGAGTCAGCCGTGCCGGCGAAGCCTGGCGTTCGGCCGGCGACGTCGGCTGTTGTGCGGTCGGCGCCACGGCCTCGATGTACAGCGTGCCGCATGCCGGACAATTCGGCTGCGCGGTTGGGTCGAAAACCGTGCCGCAGACACATCGAATGCGTTTGCCCGCCATGATCAACGATCCTTCGGCTGAGTGGTTTGAATGTAGGCATTGACCTGGGCTCGCTCGCGGTCGCGATCGGCCTGCGTCGTGGGCTGAATGCCCGTCCAACCCTGATCATTGGTTTTTAGAATACCCACCAGTTCCCACGGCTTTTCGCGCGTCAGGGTCACACGGTCCATCTCGTACTTCCGATTCGCCGCGGCGAAATTCGTCGTGACCGTGACATCACCCATGCCTGATGGCACGCCTTCTATATAGACGAACACCTTAAACGTTGTGTTGTTGCGGGAAGCGTTGATCACCCAGGTGTCGGGGCCAACCTTGGTATCGTCGTCCGATCGCAAGTCGCCATGGAACATCCGCGGCCGGGCCAGACGCGGATCGAACCGCAAAAGCTCATTCTTGTCTGAAAAGATGCTGGACTCGATGAAAATATCAACATCGACCGGAACCGTGGACGTCCAGTTCGACTGCACGACGAACGTGTCGTACACCTCCACCCGCCGCTTGAGCACCTCATTCTCGCGCTCGAGTTCGTCATTGCGTTGCTGCAACTGGTTGACGCGATTCCGCGCCGCCTGCAGATCGTTGTTCAACCGCGTCACTTCGCGACGGGCGTCGGCCAATTGGCGCTTCAAGTCCTCGAGTTTTCGCAGCAGTTCATCGACATCCAGATCGGTCGTGGCCTGAAGCTGCTCGATCGCCTCCTGGATCTTTCGCTCCATTTCGTCCATCTGCTTTTGCGCCGCCTCGCGCTGGGCGGCGATGTCGTCGTCCTCCTTGTAGTAGCGCATCAGGATGACCATGATGATGAGGAACGCGCCCATCGCCCCCGAGATGACATCCATCATCGACAGGTTGAAGATATTGATGTCTCGGCGCGGCATTCGCACGGCGGGCGCTCTCCCTTTTGCTGCGTCTCAACTCTCGACGTAGAGCCGATTGATCAGATTCGACAGCGTGTACTCGGCCGACCGATTGAGCGCGTTTTCCTCATGGGTCTGCACGATGTGCTGCACAAAGACCAGCAGCGCGCTCATCAGCAGCGCGATGATCGTGGTGTTGAACGCGATGCCCAGGTTCGCCGTCACCTTGCCGAGGTCCATTGAACTCGGGTCAACGTAGCCCAGCGCCCCGGCAATGCCCACCACCGTGCCGATGAACCCGACGGTCGGAATGACCCAAACGATGTACCGCGTCATGGAGTATCGCATGTCGACCTGATGCGTCAGCAGATCGAGGCTGCTGTTCAGCACGCTCACCGTCTGGTCCACCGAGCGGCTCGCCTGAAATTGCAGGATGCTGCGGTTGACCATGAGCGGCAGGAATCCGTCGGCCCCGGCGAAGCGCTCCTTCAAAACTTTCCGAATCGGCGGCAGATCGGCGGCCTGCAGGACGACCTGCTCGTCCTCGGGCAGCAGATTCCAGCGCAGGCAGGCGTGCTCGCGCTCGGCACGATTCCACCGCACGAGCAACTCGCCGAGACCGACGAAGAAAAGCAGGTGCATGACGTTTTGAATCGTGAACGGATACGGGAATTCCGAGTTGGATCCGTAGTCCAGCCAGAAAATGGCGAGCCGGTTGTCCTTGCCAAGTGCGATCGAGAAAAACGCAATTAGCCCGCATGCGACGCCGGCCGCGACCAGCAGCACCGTGCCGCGCGGCACGCGATCTGCGGCGACTGCAAGGCTCCGAAACGGCTTTGCCAGGACCGACAACGCTGCACCGGCCATCGCTCACGCCCTCGCGCCCAGAGACCCCACCAAGCAGAGGCCATCGCCCGGCCTGCACTCGATAAGCCCAATGCAACGAGATTAAGGGGGCCGGTGGTCTGTCCGCAAGCGGCGCGATGGCACCAAGACCGAGAATCAAGTTGACAATATCCGCGATGCGATACAATCATAGTGAGGATCATAGCTATGGTCCTAGCGAGGCACTCATGAAGACCGTACAGATGACCATCGATGAGTCATTGATCGCCGAGGTCGATCGCGCCGTGCGAAAGCTGGGCACCACCCGATCCGCGTTTGCGCGCCAGGCTCTGCGAGATGCGTTGAACCGCCTCTCCGAGCGCGCGAAGGAACAACGGCAAATCGAGGGTTATCGCAAGAAGCCGGTCAAGCGCGGCGAATTCACCAAGTGGGAAAAAGAGCAGGTCTGGCCCGAGCCATGAACCACGGCGACATTCGATGGTATGTCTTTCCGCGGCCCGACAAGCGGCGCCCCGTCCTGATTCTGACGCGGACCGCCATCATTCCATATCTGGGCGAAGTCACCGTCGCGCCGATCACGGCGCGGATTCGCGGCATTCCTTCTGAGGTGCTGCTCAGTCACGCGGACGGCGTGCCGAAGGACTGCGCCATCACGCTCGATCACCTTCAGACGGTGTCGAAAGGAAAAGTCGGCGGGCTGATTGCGACACTCAGCACTCGACGCATGCACGAGGTGCGCGATGCGCTGCTCTTCGCATTGGGGCTTTCAGACTTGTAGATTCGAAACAAAGGGCGTTGAGACTCGCCAGGATGAGGCAAGTCATCATGAAATCCCGAGCGCAGCCAGCAACTGGTTCAGCCAGTTCGTGAACAGATCGGGCAACTGCGCCGTGATCAGATTGGTGACGACGCTGATCGCGTTGAACACCAGGTCCATGACGGCAAGAATGACGTCTACGCGCGGTTCGTTGGTGGAGTCCATGTCAATGCGTCTCCCGGGGATGCTTCTGGCGAGGGAATTTCATCCAGATCATACCCACTTTCATCGGCTCGATTGCATCCCGGACTCTCGCGGCGGCCCGTTTTCAACCGCGGTGAAACCTCGAAACGCCCTGACCGCCGTTGTGAGCCGCCGGTCCGCCCCAATATACTGCGGTGGATGGATGCAATTTTGGCCGACCTCCGCCCGACAACCGAGAATTCGCACCCAACATCAGGCTGTCGTTTGGGCGTGGTCTCATTTCTCAATGCCCGCCCGCTGCAGGCGGGACTTGCCGGGCAACCCGGCGTCGCGGTGAATCCGGCCGTGCCGAGCCGGCTGGCCGATTTGCTGCGCGAGGGCGCCTGCGACGTCGCGCTGCTGCCGGTCGTTGATTTCTTTCGCAATCGCGACCGGCTGGTCGGCGTCTCAAACGCCTGCATCGCAAGCGACGGCGAGACCATGACCGTCCGCGTCTTTTCGCGCGTCCCGCCCGATCGAATTAAGGTCCTGCACGTGGATGGCGATTCGCATACGTCTGTCATCCTGGCGCAGGTGCTTTGGCGAGAGTTGTACGGCCATGCACTGGTGATCGAACCGTACCGCCCTGCACCTCGAGAAACAGGCTCGCCCGACGCCGTGCTGCTGATCGGCGACAAAGTGATCAATGAAGCGCCCCGCGGCTTCGGGTTTGAAGTGGACCTCGGCGCTGCTTGGAAGCATCTGACCGGGCTGCCCTTTGTCTTCGCAGCCTGGTTTGGTCGTCGCGACGTCGATCACACCCTGACCGCGAAACTGCTGGAGCAGGCACGCGACGCCGGCGTCCGCGATGTCGAACACGTCGCCGCCCTATTCGCCCCGCAGCATGGCTGGCCGCTCGACACGGCGAAAACCTACCTGCGCGACGTGATGCGTTACACCCTGACGCCGGACATGCGATCCGCGATGGAGCGATTCTTCGCGCTGGCGGAAAGGCACGGGCTGCTGCCATGACGACGCTTGTCGCACCGAGCACGCCCAGCCGTACGCGCATCGACGTGGACGACGTTCGCGCGATGTATCTCGACCTGCCTATCCACGAACTTGGCCGGCGAGCCTTCGACATCACCAACCGCCTGCACCCGCAGGACTACCGCACGTACGTCGTCGATCGCAACATCAACTACGCCAACTGGTGCACCGCCAAGTGCATCTTCTGCAACTTCAAGGCCGACGTGCCCGGCGTGAATACCGGTCGTCCCGAATTGCCACAGGGGTATACACTTACTTACGAGCAGATCGGGAGGAAAATTGAGGAACTCGTCGCCATCGGCGGCACGCAAATCCTCATGCAGGGCGGGCTCGTGCCCGCGGATGGCGCCGCCGGCCTGCCCTTCGAGTGGTATCTCGATTTAATGCGGTTCATCCGCAAGAACTACCCGACGGTGCACATCCACGCCTTCAGCCCGCCGGAGATCTTCGCGTTTCATCAGGTCTTCAACATGCCGATCCGCGACGTCCTGCTGCGCCTGCAAGAGGCGGGGTTGCACTCGGTGCCCGGCGGCGGCGGAGAGATTCTTTCGGATCGCGTGCGGAAGAAGATCGGCTACGGCAAGACGCTGACACACGAGTGGCTCGAAGTCATGCGTCAATGTCACGCCATCGGCATGCGCACCAGCAGCACCATGATGTTCGGACACATGGAAACGCTCGACGAGCGGCTGGAGCACTTGCGGTTGCTTCGAGAATTGCAGGACGAGTCGCTTGCCCGCAACAACGGCGGCGGCTTCGGGGCGTACATCTGCTGGACCTTTCAACCGGAGAACACGCCACTGGGAAGAATGAAGCGGCTTCCGATTGATGGAATTGATTCGTGTACCACAGATGATGCTGCAGTGATGTGTGCCACTGCTGTGTCAGCAGTGCCGCACGCGAGTAACGTCGCCGCACGGACAGGCACTGCTCACGGAGCAGTCGCACACCCGCGCCGTCGCCCCCTCAACGACGGCAAGCACCTGCTCCTGGCCGACGCCCACGAATACCTCACCATGCTGGCCCTGAGCCGCATCTATTTAGACAACATTCCACACATCCAGTCGAGCTGGGTCACCATGGGCCCCAAGATCGGCCAGCTCGCCCTCTTCTTCGGGGCCAACGACATGGGCAGCGTGATGATGGAGGAAAACGTGGTCAGCGCCGCCGGTGCGACCTATCGCCTGAACGAACCCGAAATCCGCCGCCTCATCACCGACGCCGGCTGGAAGCCGCAAAAGCGCGACTATCACTACCGGCCGATCGCGTAGGATCGCCTTACGTCTGCCGACATGTGCGCCAAGGAAAGGGCGAAGCAGGGCATGACTGTTGCGCAGATGCGGCCGGTGGCACTTGTGATTGATACGCCCGTGCGTTTATCGTTCCCGCACCATGCCCCAATGCCCCGACGCCATTCTGAAACTCGTCGACCGCTTCAACCACCAATCCGACCGCGTCCGCTCGTTGGACTACAACGAAACCCAGCTGCGCATCGACTTCGTCAACCCGATGTTCGCCACGCTCGGCTGGGACATCGACAACCGCCAGGGCTTCGCCGAGCAATACCGCGAAGTCGTCCACGAGGATCGCGTTAAGGTCGCCGGACAGACCAAAGCGCCCGATTACTCCTTCCGCGTCGGCGGACAGCGCAAGTATTTTCTCGAAGCGAAAAAGCCCGCCATCGACATCAAGCTGGATGTCGCCCCGGCCTACCAATTGCGCCGCTACGCCTGGAGCGCCAAGCTCGCGTGCAGCCTGCTGACCGACTTCGAGGAACTCGCGGTCTACGACACGCGCATTCGGCCCCGACACCTGGACAAGGCCTCCATCGCTCGCCGCGAGTACATCAAATACACAGATTACGAAGACCGCTGGGATTTCATCGAGGGCACCTTCTCGAAACAGGCTGTCCTGCGCGGCGATTTCGACCGCTATTGCGAATCGAAGAAGGGCCGCGGGGCGCAACTCTTCGACGACGCCTTCCTCGGCGAAATCGAGGAATGGCGCAAGGACCTCGCCACCAGCCTCGCCCGCAACAATGAATCGCTCGATGAAGCCGCCCTGAACTTCGCCGTCCAGCGAATCATCGACCGCATCCTCTTCCTCCGCATCGCCGAGGATCGCGGCACCGAGACCGTCGGACAGCTTCAATCGCTCCTCTCCGGCGACAAGACCTACGAACGGCTGGGGAAGCTCTTCCGCGACGCCGACGACCGCTACAATTCCGGCCTGTTTCACTTCGAGAAGGAGAAGGATCGCGACGAGCCGCCGGACACCCTCACCCCCAAGCTGAAGGTCGACGACAAGACCCTCAAGGACATCATCAAGGCCCTCTATTACCCGCTGAGTCCGTACGAATTCACCATGGTCTCGGCGGACATCCTCGGCAGCGTCTATGAGCGGTTCCTCGGCAAGGTCATCACGCTGACCGCCGGTCACCGGGCGAAGATCGAAGAGAAGCCGGAGGTCCGCAAGGCCGGCGGAGTCTATTACACGCCGACCTACATCGTGGACTACATCGTGAAGAACACGGTGGGGAAACTGCTGGAGGGCAAATCACCGAAGGAGGCTGCGAAGATCAAAGTGCTGGACCCGGCCTGCGGATCGGGGTCGTTTCTCATTGGGGCGTATCAACATCTACTCGACTGGTATCTGACTCAATACACCAAAGATAATGCCAATACGCTTGCGACTGGCAAGAAGCCGGTGTTGCGTCCTACGCCGACCGGCGGCTGGGCGCTGACCATCGCGGAGCGAAAACGCATCCTGCTCGATCACATTCACGGCGTAGACCTCGACGGTCAGGCAGTGGAAGTCACCAAGTTGAATCTGCTCCTCAAATGCCTGGAAGGCGAGACGAGCGCGACGCTTGGGTTCCAACAACGACTCATCCAAGACCGCGCCCTACCGGACCTGGGCCGAAACATCCAATGCGGCAACAGTCTGATCGGCACGGACATCATCGGAACGGATGCGTGGAAGGAGATGGACGAGGAGGAGCAGCGGCGGATCAATCCGTTCGACTATGAGCGGGCGTTCCCGCAAGTTTTCAAGGGGAAGGACGGCGGGTTTGATGCGGTGATTGGAAACCCGCCGTATATCGACTCCGAGTGGATGAGTGTCCACTGGCCGGAAACTCGCACCTATTGCGTCGAGAAATATGAAGCGGCATCGGGCAATTGGGACATCTTTTGCGTTTTCCTCGAACGAGCGGCACTGTCATGCAAGCCACACGGCCATGCGGCGATGATTGTTCCCAACAAACTGGCGACTGCCGGTTACGCCACGGGGGCCCGAAGCGCATTGGCCAACAGAGCAAGGATGCTCAGTTTACGTGACTACTCGAAAGTAAAGGTCTTTCCCGTGGCGGTCTATCCAATCGTCGTCACCGCCTCGTTAATGCCAAACCCACCGAGTGAAGTACTTATCGAACGAGTCTCTGTCAATGATTCGGGGCAGCATCACATTGACGAGGCCATGACGCCTTATTCAGGGTTTACTGATTCGAAGCGAGGCTGGGATCTTTCGTTGTCGAGGGCCGATCGAGGCGTCGTAGATGCAATTCGACTGCGTTGCATTGAGTTAAAGTCTGTAGCGAAAGTGGTCGGTGCTGCGACTGTTTCGGTGTAGTGTTTCACACCAAATGAGACAGTCGGCTGATCTGGTATAAGGATGGTTTCTCCGAGGCCACTGAGGGGAGCCAGCTCCGCAGGTTCCCCTCAGGCACCCCTCCTTGGGCTTCTTTCCCCTC